>JACLAB010002354.1_pt1 | contig 20427 bp, 10 predicted proteins | sample 8027921 | NCBI WGS metagenome assembly JACLAB01 (sample SAMN15725117, study PRJNA655200) | protist metagenome | isolation source: fluorescence activated cell sorting (FACS) single amplified genomes of... | place: USA: West Boothbay Harbor, Gulf of Maine | collected 2000-07-19
CGAAGCTTCGAGCGCCGAGCGCGCGGCGTACGCCTCACCGGAGGGCGGTGACGTGCACGTCGTGATATTAGGACACGTTGATGCGGGAAAATCGACGCTTAGTGGGCGATTGCTGTACGCTTTGAAAGCGGTCGATGACAGAGCGGTGCATAAAAACGTGCGCGATTCCAAGGCGAGCGGGAAATCGTCCTTCGCCTGGGCTTGGGTGATGGACTGTAGACCGGAAGAACGAGCGCGCGGGGTGACAATAGACGTCAGCGTGAAGCGGTGTGTGTTAGATGAACATCGACAGTTGGTAGTTTTAGATGCTCCAGGGCACAAAGATTTCGTGCCAAACGCGATTTCCGGCACATCGCAAGCCGACGCGGGCGTTTTGGTCATTGACGGCGCCGTGGGTGGATTTGAAAACGGTTTCGCTGCGACGCCAGGTCACACGGGGCAAACGCGCGAGCACGCGCGATTGGCGCGGGCGCTTGGTTTACATTCCCTCATCGTCGTCGTCAATAAGATGGACTGCGTTGAGTATGGAGAGGAGAGATTTAGATTTGTCGTCGATGCGCTTCAAAACTTTCTCATCGACGACGTCGGTTTTAGCCAAGATCAGCTCACGTTCGTGCCGGTTTCTGGGATGGAGGGTACAAATATTTCGCCCGATGACGCGGCTGCATTGCCCGATGCATTGGCGTCGTGGTATCGGGGTCCGACGCTCGTAGACGCGTTGCGAGCGGTTAAGATTCCATCTCGAGGAGCGCCGAAACCGCTTCGCATGCCAATCGCAGACATCATCACCGAAGTGCGCTCTCTCGGTGGAGCCGCGTGCGGTGGTAAGATCGAAGCTGGAAGCCTGATGAAAGGGCAAAAACTGCTCGTCATGCCGGCCAACGTTTCGGCCACCGTGAGGTGCGTGGAAGTGGACGGAATAGCCGTCGACTTTGCGCCGATTGGCACATCCGTGGACGTCGGCTTGAGCGACGTGGATTCGCGACATTTAGAAGTGGGGAGCGTTTTGTGCCATGCGTCGCATCCAATAACGCCCACGGATGAGATTGAAGTCCGTGTGCTCACGACGGACATGCTTCGCGTGCCTTTACTCAAAGGATCAAGGGTTGTTTTGCATTCGCACATGCTCGCGTGCGACGCGACGATTGAGGAACTCGTCGCGCAAGTGGACACGGTCACGGGAGATGTGGTCAAGGCAAGTCCTCGGTGCATTACGCGCGAACAGAGCGCTATTTTGCGTATTCGCACGTCTAGGAATATTTGCGTCGAACCGGTCGAGATTTCACCGACGTTAAGCCGCGTGACGCTTCGCATGAATGGCAAAACCATGGCGCTCGGTGTGGTGACTGCGATTTGGCGCTTTTAGTTGGCTAATTTCTAATTTCTACTTTGGCACACCGTACACGACTTGATTCGCGCCTTCTATGTCTAGATACTGTACTTCGCCCCCCGTCTTTCGCGCGAGATAATCTACGAGCGCCATTCTTTCGGTCACCGGCGCGCCGTCGCGGTCTCGTCTGTGCTTGAATAAATCCGGAAAGACGCAACACGGAACTACGGCGAACGGCTTACTGTATTGCAGCGCGAAATCGACGATCGCTTCAGTGGCCTGATCTGGATGCATACCGATGATCGCCGAGCAATCTTTGAACTGTGCGAAATTTTCACTGGAAAACTCTGTTCGAATTTGCTCGCACAGCATCGATTCCGCCTCCGGCGCCGTTGACTCGTCCGTCGTCTTCAACTTTTTCTTCAGCCACTTGTGTTGTTGCTTGTTCAGCTTTCGCTCGCGCGGTTCGACAAGCGTGCTTTTGATTCCTAATTTTGTATGTAACTCAAATGACACATCGCCTCGTCCGCCCGCGACGTCTAAAACGCCGGTACCCGCGTTTAAAACTTCGGCGCCAAACTTTTCGAGCAAAAATTGCGCGAATCGCTGCGCGCGCATTTGTTTGCTCGCCACCGAGTCTCCGTGCGGGTCCCCGCACTCCTTCGCCGCGATTTCCCGTCTATTCGCCTTACGCACCGCGATCCATTCGCGTTGCACCGCTCGATCGTGCGCATACTTGCACTTGTCGCCTTTGGCGCAAAATCCGTTATTGATGAAGAACTTGCACGCGCCGACGCTCGCTCCGTCGGCGACTCTCGAGCTCGCCTCGCCGTCGATCCCACTCTCGCCTCGTTCGTTCGGGAGGTAAAACTCGCGTTGAAACGCTTTCCCTGGATGCACTTTCGCCCACTCTTCGACGATCTCGACCACTTCCTGGCACGCCAACGACCACTCGCCGTGCGCGTTCTCCGCTCGCCGCGAGAGCGTCCCGCGAAACGCGCCCGCGTTCCCGAGCTTCAACGACGTCTTTTGCGCCCACGCCACGTCTTCGTGCGTCGCGAACGCACCGTGCGACGCCTTCACCACCATCTCGATCAGCTCGCCGGCGCTCAACGCCGCGCGCGCCCGCGCGCGTCGTCCTTCGTCTCGCAAAGTCGCGTCGTCCGCGCCAACCGCCGCCGCATCGAGGGCGTCGTCCACGCGCACGTCGTAAAACGCCAAGCGCTTGCTCACGCGACGTCGACCGATGATGCGTCCGCGCACGATGACGTCAACCGCGCTCGCGCCGTCGTCGTCGGCGGCGGCGGCGCGCATGACCGGTCGACTCGACCGACGCGCGTCAAAGTGACGCGCTCGGGCGGCGACGCATCGGGATGACGGCGTCGGTGACGCCGACGCGCGGCGTGAGGTGTGCGCGAGGTGTGTCCGCGCGCGCTCTGGCGCGCGCAGACGACGCGCGACGCGCGACACGCGCACGCGGCGCGGCGTCGAACGCGATGGATAAAACGCGCGGCGAAGCGACGACGACGACGAGACGAAGCGGTGGACGACGACGTGACGTGCGCGCGCGCGCGAGCGCAGATGATGTCGAAGAGTGTGTTCCGTCGACGCGTGAGACCGCGACGGGGAGGTTCGGGAATGGAAAGACGACGAGACGAGACGCGCTCATCGCGGCGGCGAGCGCGGCGGCGCTGCGAGCGACGGCAGCAAACGCGGCGGATGACGACGCGCGACGGCTGTTCGAGCAGAGGTTCCCGGTGCTGTTCAAACCGTTCATCGGTCGTGGAACGCGCGCGACGGTGAAGCGAACGATCGTACCGGGACAGATGTGGGCGTTTGAACAAAACATCGAGCTCGGGCCGCTCGAGACGACGATTCGATGCGTGACGTGCAAGCTGAGCGACGGATCGCTGTGGGTGCACGCGCCGTTGGCGCCGACGGAGGAGTTTTTTGAGTTTGTGGAGAGTTGTGGGGATGGTACGAGCGCGTGCGTGCGATACGTCGTCGTGCCAACGTACGCGTTAGAGCATAAAATTTTCGCCAAGGATGCGCTCGCGCGATGGCGAGAAGCGAAGTTATACGCCTCGCCGGGGCAGTTTACGTTTCCCATTCGCGACGTTTCTGACGAAATAGTGTTCGGTAAAAAGGTGGATTTCGTATTGCAAGGGAGTGATTTAGACGTGCGATCGCCTGCGGCGGTGCCTTGGAAGGACGAGATCGAGTTTGAGACGCTCGAAGCGGGAACGTTTGACGTGGGATCGACGAAGCAGACGATTTACGAGACGGCGTTTTTTCACAAGCCAAGCAAGACTTTGATCGTCACCGACGCCTTGGCGCAGATCCCGATCGACCCGCCGGAGGCGAATTCCGTGGAAAAACTCTTAGTCGTCTCCCAGCGATCGACGGCGGACCCCGTGCCCGAGGACACGCCCGAGGCGCGTCGCGCTGGGTGGGAGAAAACGGCGTTATTGGTGAATTACTTTTTCCCCGAACACGAAGAGCTCGACCCGGCGGCGCCCGGGACGGTGATTTGGACAGACGGTTGGCACGACAACTTTCAAGCCCTCGCCGGTCGCTTGCTCGTTCCCCCGGTCGTGCGCACGCTGCTTTACGCGCAAAATCCCAACGCCGTTCGCCGTTGGGTCGCCGCCGTGAGCTCGAGGTGGGATTTTGAGCGCGTCGTCCCGGCGCATTGGGAGGCGCCCTTGGCGTGTTCTCCCGGTGATTTCAAGCGCGCGTTCGCATTTTTAGACGACGACGCGATCGATGCGTTTCCCGAGGGTGATTTAAAGCGCGGTTTGCAGCCCGTAGCTGACATCGTGCTCAAAAAAAAGTAGTACAGACGGTAGACAGTGTGTTTTACAACGCCGACGCCGGCGGCTGAGTCAGCATTCTTTCAGTCATTCGCTCTCGTTCGTTCGTTCGGTCGTCCGTTCGCGCGCTCACTTCGCGGGATCGTTCCAGAGATTGTTCACGTGCTTGCGCGGTGATCCTTTATCCCACGACGATCGCCACACCTCCTCGTGTTTCGTCATCCCCGTCGTCCCCGTCGACGCGTGCGTCGTCGGTTTGGCCGATGTCGCGAACGATCGGAACGCGTAGTACGTCGCCATGCCGACGCCCGACGCGACGCACAGCGCGCCCAGACTCGTTCGCGGGAGTTTGAAGAGTTTATGATTTCGCGCGTAATCCTCGTGAATCGTGTGCGCGCGGTGTAAATCAACCATGACGACGGCCGCCTTCGTGTCGAATTGTGCCGACGCGCGGCCGGCGGTGCGGCGCGGCCGTGCGCCAGCGGTCCGACGGGTTCCGCACTCGGCGCCGGTCGCGCGACGTTGGCGCCGGTCGCGCGTCCGACGCGCGGTGAGGACGACGACGCGAAGACGCGAAGACGACGCGAAGACGCGAAGACGACGCGAAGACGCGAAGACGTCGCGCGCGCACGCGTCGCCGCGTCGCCGCGCGGCGTCGACGCGAACGCTCGCGCCGCGATGGGCGACCGCGCGGTGTTTAAAGATGGCACGAATGCGTCGCGTCGCCGAGGCGAGGACACCGTGGAAGCGATGCGAGCGAAGCTGGAGAAGACGTCCATCAGAGCGTTGCGAGCGTTGGAGGCGAAAGACGCGGAGATCGCGCGATTGCGCGCGGAGCTGCGGGAACGCGAGCGAAGAGAAGGGGCGACGACGGCGTTTGAACGGCGAAGACGCGCGCGACGCGGAGGCGAAGACGAAGGTGACACGAGCGATGGGGAGACGCTCGAGGACGAGGGTCGGTGGTATCGAAACGCGCGACGCGGTCGAGCGTCGGCGTCGGCGTCGGCGTCGGGCGCGCGCGTTGGGCAATTGGAACGGGAATTGGACGACGAACGCGCCGTCGTCATTCGTTTGCGGCGAGAACTGCGCGAGGCAAATGGAAACGCGGAAAAGCTTCGAGAGTCGCACGAAGAAGCGAAGAAGTTTGCGTTGGCGAGCGAAAAACACGCGGGGGCGTTGACAGAACGAATGCAGCGCTTGGTGTGCGCGCGGGATGAGCGGTGGACCGAGCGCGAGAGTGCGGCGGACGCCTCGGAGAGAGCGTTGTCGGCTCGCGTGGCCGCGCTGACGGTCGAAAGCGCGCGCGCGAGCGAAGAAGGCGAGCGATGGCAGGTGAAGGCGCGCGATTTGGAAGAAGAATTACGCTCAATCAAGGCTGCCGCGTTCAAAACCGAGATCACGAATGAAGAGGAGGACGAAGACGTCGGCGCCGAAGAGTCGGCGCATCGATTGCGCGTTCGACTCGCCGAGACGCGTCTGGCGCTTCGCCAAACGCTTGCCTCGGACAGCGCCGAGGTCGGTACGACGGTATCATCGCAGACAAGCGAGCAAATCGGTGATGCACTCTCGATGATGTCGCGATCATCGAGGATGACAGCGACGAAGAGCGCGCGAGACGACGCCAAACTCGCCTCCGCCGAGGAGAAAATTTCTTCTCTCAAACGCGTCGTGAAGGAACTTAGAAGTACGAATAACTCGCAAGCGAACGAACTCGGGCGATTGGAAATGCTGTTGAGGGAACAAATTGCGTCGAGCAAACTCACCCTAGAGTCCGCTGAGGCGACTTCTGAAAACGCGACACGCGAACGGGAATACTTCACCAACACCTTGCGCGAACGCGAAGAAGAATTACTCGTCTTGAGAGACACTTTATCGGTATTAGAAAGTGATCGTTCGCCTGTGACGGCAGATGGCGATTGGCGGCGAGACGAAATGAATCGAGCGCGCGAGAAGATTGTCGCCCTCGAGACTGAAAATGCGTCGCTCGTAAACGAGAGAGAGCTTCTCGCCGGCGAGGTGCGACAGTATCGCCACGAGCTCAAGGGTGAGTCGGAGCGCGCGGAGGCGTATGAGAGCATTGCCAAATCTGCGCGCCAGCGCGAAGAAATCTTGTTCGCACAACTCGAGTGGAAAACTGAAGAGTGCATCGCGTACATGGATGCGGAGCTTGAGCTGCTGAGTCGTTTAGACGACGCCGAGCGAGACAACTTGGATTTGGAAATCAGTCTCAAGTCGTGTGAGAAAGCTCTTCGACTGCAAGTCGAACGGTTGAGTCAATACAGCGCCACGCAGATCGGAGATTTGAAACGAAAAGTTCAACAGAGCGTGACGGATGCAGTTTCGACAGACGCTGCGGCAAACTTTTGCCGCGGTATCCAAATCGCGCTGCGACAGGCAGACGACGGGAAAAACACTGTGAATCAAAGACTTGAAGAAGCGCTCTTGGATGCGCAACGCACGATTGCTCTGTTGGAGTGTGCATCTATTAAATACGAGAAGGCTTTCGCCTCGGCTATGAGGCACGTGGAGAAGGCGGAACATCGCAGCGAGTCGACGAAGACAGCGTTTGATCACGTGTGCGCTATTCTCGAACTTTCTCAAAAGTCATACGCCTCTCTGAGCTCCAAGGCCATGAGTTCGTTGGAGAATCGACTCATGACGACGCACGCTCGCAACGTCAAGTTATCACAGATAATCGTTCGAGGCGAAACCGACACGGGCGTCGAGCTTAACGAAATGGAGGAGGATCTGCGCGATCGCGACGAAAAGATTCAATTGATGAAGGCGCGCATCGACGAGCTCGAAGTCACCGGAAGCGAGCTCATCGGCGCTCGCGAGTCGGCTGCGAGCGCTATGCAAGCCATGTCGATAGCCCGCGATAAGGCGAAGAAGGAAGTGTTCGAGGAACAGGATCGCTTGCGCGAAGCCCAGCGCACGATTGCCGAACTGAACGCCCGCGTCGCGCAGCTTCACGAAGAACTTCGGGCGCCGATATTAGAAGATCAGGCGGATCAATTGCGCACTTTAGTCGAAGAACAAGCGCAGACGATTGCGTCGGCGTCTATGGAGCTAGAGAAACGAGTGAATGCGGAAATGCATGCGCAGGAGAGACTGGCAGAAACCACACGAGAGCTCGAAGCGACGCGCGAAAGCTTTGAGCGAGCATCTGCAGAGCTCGATGAAGTACGGGAATCTCACGCAAAGCTCGTTGAGTGGACAGATGGACAATCTGAACACCCCGATGTCGTGACAAAATTGAGCCAGCGCGCATCCGAGCTCGAAAAAGCGATTGAGGTTCGAGACGATCGAATCAGAGAATTGGAAAAGTCGGCGCGCTTCGAGACGGCCTTGGCGACAAAGGGAACGACGACGAAGCTTGGTGCGAAAGTTGATCCTCAAGATACGGAAAGCTTAGTCACGGTCGCGCTCGAAGACAACCGAGCGGCGGCTGTCGTCGCAGCCGCTGCGCGTGACGAAGTCGATCGACTGAAGGAAGAAATCAGGTGGCGTGATGACGCCTTGGCTGCCGTCGGCGCGTCGACGACGAATGTTGCGATGGACGAATCCACGCGAACTGAACTCGAAAATCTCAAGTCTCTTCTCGAAGGCGCGTTCAATGAACACGAAGGAAGGTTATCAGAAACGAATCGCTTGGTCGCGCGCGACACATCGACGTTGCAAGCATACGCCGAGGTGATGACGGCGAGGCTGCTCAACTTGGAAGCCGAAATCGCGGAACAAAAGCGAAAAGAAGAGGAATGGCAGGCGAGCAACAAGCCGGGCGATGATGAGCGTCGCGCGCACGTGGAAAGATGTAAGCGCTACAGAGAGCTCATGCAACGCCTACGTCAAGAGCACGAACGCGAACGAAATAAACTGTTGGAATTCGTCAAGGAGTCGGAAGCAAAGATTGCCGATTTGACCAGGCGCGTGCAGAGCAGCTGGGCAGGAGAATCCGAGGCTGAAGTCGCCAATCTCAACGCGCAGCTTGTGCGCGCAAATCAACGAATTGAAGAACTCGAACGTCAGCTAAAAACCAAGCAACTCGCCGTCGACGCGACAGAGGGCGGTTTCACTTTGCTCACAGAAGTCGAATCCGTCGACGCAGAACTTCGAAACACCAGCGCCAAGCTCGCGACGAGCGTCGAAGAAGCCGCTCGACTTCGCGATGAACTCGAACAGTGCAAGACGCAAATCGAGTCGATGAGGGAAGAAACGAAGAAAACTGTGGAGAAGCAGCTGACGACGCGATTCAGACGCGAGCTGGCGAGACAGGAAGATGAGATCGAGCGGTTGCGCGAACAATGCTCGGCGTTCGCACCGCCGTGCGCATCCCTGGTTGAGGCTGTGCGCAAGATGTCGATACGCTTGTTGCGTATGTCAGCCGCTGTGGCGCACATGTCGAGACAAGCCCAAGGCAAGCAGTCGATATCAGAAACCCTAATGGCGAAAGATGCGAACGAAGTCGCTTCTTTGGTCGGATTGTCGCTCGAGGAAATCACCTCGGTGTTTGCCGTGCAAAACATTCGTTCCGACGGCTCCGCGAATGAAGCGAAAACGGCGCTGAGCATGTTGGATTCACCGGAAAATATCGCCGCTGCGATCGCGTGGTGCGAGGCGCGTACCTTGCAACTCAACGACGCTTTGACATCGGAGGCTCCGATTGCCGAAGTCTGGAGAGACGATGCGCTCGACGCCGTGACGTCGCTCGTGCACGATCAAGCGAGCGCGGCGGAGACGTGCCTTCGCGAGTCCACGCCCGAACTTCAACGCTGGTGGGTGGCATTAGCTACTAGTGACTAGAGAACGTATTAATCTTACTATTTCGCTAATTTTCCCGCATTCTGTAGCGCGATGCGTGCCTCGACCCGCGCCTTCGCGATTTGTGAATTTATCGCCGCCTGTCGCGCCTCGTCCGCGGGCGGCGGGGCCACGACGGGTTGTTGCGGACCAGCGCTGTGAAACGAGATTCCGTTTCGCTTGGCGAGGTGCTTCTCCGTGACCCGCTTCTGTTCATCCGCGAGAGCACGATAGAAGTCCTCATTCTCCACCGGCGACGCGTCAAACGCAAATTTTGCCCCAGTGGCGAACGCGTCGCTCGCCGACACTCCATCTCGCGCGCACGTCTCCATAAACTCTGGGTTCCTAAAAGTCGATGACGTGAACATCATCGCGCTCGGCGTCACGCCTCGCCGTCTCGCTTCGATTAAGAGGTCATTCACTCTCCGTTGCGTCGTCGTGGTCTCGCTCGTCTCACTCGTCTCGCTCGTCGCCGTCGCCCCGTGTCTCGCCGCGATCGCCGCCAACCACGCGTCGTCGTCGTCGTCGTCGTCATCGTCGTTCTCGTCCTCGCCGTTCTCGCCGTCGCGATCATCGACGTTCGCCGTCGTCGTCATCGCCGTCGGTCGCGCCGGTCCCACGAACGCGTCCTCGTCGTCGCTCGTCGCGTCGTCCGTCGTCCGCCGCGCCGGTCCAGCGCGCGCCGGTCCAGCGAACGCGTCGTCGCCGGCGTCGTCGTCGCTGCTTCCGTACGCTCCCACGAACGCGTCCATCGTCGCGATCGGACGCGTCGGCGGCGTTCGTCCACGACTTCGGTCGCGCGCTCGGGCGCGCTCTGGCGCGTTTCGCGCGCGCGCGCCGAAACGCCTCGCCGGCGCCGACACGGGGCGCGCGATATTTTTTTGTGTGTGTGTCATCGAATGGGTGAGATCTTCGTATGATGTGTAGAAAAACGCGATCACGAGTGGATAGGGTTGTGCCCGAATCTTTAAATTCGCGCGGCAGCTGTCGTCGTTTTTGGCGGCAAGATGGCGAAACCGATGGATTGCCGCGCCACACCTCGTCGCTCGACGAGGTTATAAATCTAAAACTCGAGCGAAACGAACTGCATCGACTCGATCGTGTTCCGCGCGAGCATCGCGTCGTCATCCGCGCTTGAGGGAGCGCGCACGGACGACGCGCGCGCGAAAGGCGTCGATCGAATTCGCTTGTTCCCCCGATCTCGACACATCGCCGATCGCGCGCATCGGCGACGTCGATTTCGAGCGCGTCGCGGGATCGTTCGGTGACGAACGCGCGCGTGAACGCGAGAACGGACGTCGTTCGTTCATCGCGCGCGGCGCTCGCGCGAAGGCATGGCTGGGAAGCGCGCGACGCCGGTAAAAGATGCGTCGAAAAACAAACCGAAAACGACGCCGGTGAAGAAGTCGACGATGAAGGCGCCGCGGGACGGGGCGTCGGCGCCGAATTCGCCGACGGGGCGTGGGACGCCGCGACGAGCGACGGCGAATAAGGCGACAGAGAGAATGAAGGAAATGGCTGTGAAGACGGAGGACATGGATGAGGACGACGCGTTCGACGGGGATGACGATTACGCCGCGGCGCCGAGCGCGCCGGCGAGCGGGCGCACGACGCCGAAGAAGTACAGAGCGCGCGTCGTGGGAGGATCAGGACCGCCGACGCCGATGAGCAAGAGGTGCGCCGATAGTGGTTCTTTCATTTTGTCTCCGTTGCGCGCGTGAACACCGCGGCGCGGATGAGGGAAAAGGGGAATCGCGATCAGGGCGCCCGCGACGCGTTTCCCGCCAGAACTGCGTCGCGGACGTCAAACGCGCGCCTCGCGCGACGTCGACGCGCTTCGGGCGCGTCGAAATCGCGCGTACACACGGATGACTGACGAATACTCTTTTTTGCCTCTTTTTTCATTTTTAACAGATCTCCGGGTGGTTCTCCGCGCAAGAGCGGAGACAGCGACAGCGGCAGCGGCGGGAGTGGTAACCCGAGAACGCAACTCGCGGAGCATTTGCCCGTGATTGCGGATATCGGTGGTATGTTTGCCGATCTTGTCAGTCGTGTTCCGGGCATGGAGAACTTCTTGACGGCGATGAAGCGCCCGTTACGCGTCGCGACGATGTGCTCCGGCACAGAGTCGCCGCTTCTCGCGCTCGACAAGATTGCGGACGCCACGGAAAAACTCTATGGTACGCGTCTCGCCGTCGACCACGTGTTCTCGTGCGAGATCGAACCGTTCAAGCAAGCATACATCGAGCGTAACTTCGCGCCGCCGATCCTCTTTCGCGATATTCGCGAATTAGGCGGCGAGCAGGCGACGACGGCTTACGGCGCGAAAATCAACGTGCCGCACGACGTCGACATGCTCGTCGCGGGTACTTCTTGTGTCGATTACTCCAACTTGAACAACGAGCGTAAGGGTCTGGAGGCACAAGGGGAGTCTGGTCAAACGTTCCGCGGGATGATGAACTGGATCAGAAAGAGCCAACCGCCGATCATCATCTTGGAAAATGTGTGCAACGCGCCGTGGGATCAAGTGCAGAAGAAGTTTGAAGACGAGGGCTACCACGCGCGTTTCATGCGCGTGGACACGAAGCGGTTCTACATTCCGCACACGCGTACGCGTGTGTACTTGTTTGCGTGCAAAGCGAACGACGCATCGCTCGTCGAAGCGTGGAAGGGAATGGTGAAGTCGCTCGAGCGACCGGCGAGCGCGACGCTCGAAGCATTCCTCTTCGACGCCGACGATCCTCGTGTTCACGAAGGTCGACGTATGTTGGCTCGCCCGGGTGAAGATTCGACGCGCGCAAACACTGACTGGGGACGGTGCGAATCTCGTCATCAACGCGCGCGCTTGGAGGAAGGTTTGGGTCAGCGGCGTCCGTTCACGCATTGGGACGGCGGTTGCACGCTCCCCGACTTTGCGTGGAACGACTGGGGTAAGGCTCAGACCGACCGCGTGCTTGACTTGATGGACATCGACTATTTACGTCTTGCGCAACTTGATATTGATTCTATGCACAAGACTTTGGTTTGGAACCTGTCTCAAAACGTCGATCGTACCACCGGCTCCGTCGCTCCGGGAATTTGCCCGTGCCTGACGCCATCCATGGTGCCGTTCGTCACCAACCGCGGTGGTCCTCTCGTCGGCATTGAAGCTCTGAGCTTACAAGGGATTCCGGTCGATGATTTGTTGTTGACCCGTGAAAGCGAGAACCAAATGAGCGATTTGGCCGGTAACGCGATGACGACGACAGTCGTCGGCGCTTGCATGCTCGCCGCGATGACTCTCATGACGGACAATCTCGCTGCAAAGAAGCACAAGACGGCTCGACGCGCTTTACTGCTTGACGATGATTCCAAGGATAGTGCGCAAACTATCCAAGGGTCGCTGACGGTCGTTCAAGCTGCTGCGGCTAAGAAGACGGAGATCGTCGGGCAAGACAAGTTGGTGAAGCGTCCCCTCGATCTCGGCATGAAGCCAATCGGGATGAAGGAGCTCCTCAGCAAGGCGAACAGATCTGCGCGTTTGTGCGTGTGCGAAGGTGAAACTGGTACCACTGATGCGGATTCTCTCGTCATTTGCCGTGACTGCTCTCACACGTGCTGTATCAAGTGCTGCGGGCGACCCGAACACAACTACGAGAAGCACGTCGTCGATCGCATCTTGCCGGAGGATTTCAAAGAGTACCTGAAAAACTCTCTGCCGATGCACATGAAGTTGGATGTGAGCTCGGCCAAGTTTACGAAACCGAAAGAACTTCTTGATAAAGTGTGGGACGACTGGATGAATGCGATCAAGGCTATTGGGGAAGCTGATTTCTTGTTCCGAGGCATGAAGCGAACCAACGTCTGGCGCGTGTATTACTCGTGCGCTTCTGACGACCAAGTACGCTTGGAATTGCGCATCGCTCCTAACGCTGCGGAGTGGTTAATCTTCGTTGATCCTTCCATCAAGAAGGGTAAGCCGGAGGAGTTCCACGAGCGCCCGTTGATGCGTATGCTCTTGGACAAGTCGGCGAAGAGCGTCTTGGACGGCACGTGGGAGTTCTTCTCGCCGGAGTACGCCGCGGTGCCGGTTATCCTTGAAGGTAAGGGCGAGCTCGAAGATTCTTGGCAGATCAAGCTTGGCATGTTGACCAACAGCAAGCTGAACGGTGACGTGAATTGGCCGGAGAAACGTTGGACTCAGTACGAAGTTAAGCTGAAAGATCCGAAGAATGCGACGGAGTTTGATCGCAGCATCACCGGCACCTACCAGCTTTACGACAAATGCGACGCCGCACAAAGTTCATTGCACAAGCGCATCGGTGGCCCGCAAAATGGTCGCGAAATGTACTTCTTCATGGATCCCAGACGTAACCAAAAGGGTGAGTTTGACTTCTTCGTGTTTGCGGATAACCATCGTCGTTTGATGTATGGTGAAGACCGCATGGAGACGGCGCACTTGGATTTCCGAAACCTTGGACAGCCTCCTTCGGGAGATCGTTTCCGTCCGAGTGATAAGAAGGTTGTCGAACACATGGCTCACACGTTTGGAAAATGGACTCCTTTGCCGCAAAAGGTTGCCCTTATGCCCGCCGTTGTCAAAAACGCCGTCGTGTTGACGCCGCCGGTGAACGCCGTCCCGACTCAAGGCGAGGACTCGTGCTCGAAAGCGGTCGCCATCATGCGTTGCTCCGTTCCCTTGTCTAGCGTTGATGTCGACTTATGGCCCGAGAACGGATACACGACTGTGCGTCTTGACAAGAGTCATGCTACCTTCCAACGCCTCGAGTGGTTCACGTCTCGCATGGAACTTCCGAAGGTTGTGGAGAAGTGGAACCAGCTCAGCGATGATCACGCTTTGTCGTGCGACAAATTCGCTTGCCCGCGATGTGCGCCGACGCCGCCGACTCTTTTGTGGAGCCGACAAGTCGGTTCGCAAAAGATTCAAGCCCGTGAAGATCCGTTGCAGGCATCCAAGTATGAACAAGCGCTCAAGTGCCGACCAGCGCCGTTCGTCGTACAGTGGACTCGCGAGAAGACGACGGGCAACTTGATGATTGCTGGTAACCCAGCTACGCTCGTTCATCGTGCTCTTGCGCTTGTCGCTCCGTCTGGTGTCCGAGGCATCGAATCAAAGGCGCCGCAGATGTCGTGGAGAATCGTTCGACACGACGACCGCCCGATGGACGACTTTGGGGAGTTTGAATTGAAGAGCAACCGTCACGACAAGCAAGTCGCGCAACCGCCGAACTGGAGCAAGAAGTACCCACTTCGCCCGGAACAATTGCGCTCGCTTGGGTGGATGGTTCAGCAAGAGATCAACGAAACGCCGTTCGTCGAAGAGGAAATTTGTGAAACACTTCTTCCGGCTTTGGGCCTTCGCATGGATGGCAAGGCGGAAGTCTCAAAGCTGATTCGCGGCGGCATTGTGGCGGATCAAGTTGGTTATGGGAAAACGGCCATCTCCATCGGGGTCATCTTGGCGAACCAGCTCAAGTTTCCGACGCCCAAGCAAGCTAAGGTTGATACTCCGGTCAAAGCGATTCCGACCAAGGCGACGCTTGTTATCGCGCCGTCTCAGTTGCTCCGCCAATGGCCGAGAGAGGTTGAGAAGTTCAGCGCGAGAGGTTCTTTGAACACGGTCGTTCTCAAGACGATGTCTGATCTCAACTCTTTGACGGCGCGAGAGGTCATGGAAGCGGATGTTGTCATCGTCGCTACGACTCTCTTCAGATCTTCGCTGTACTTTGAGCGTCTTGCGCAACTCGCTGGTCGACCTTCTCTTCCCGACCCGAAATCGTCGAGCCAAGCGCGCCACTTCACGAGCGTGTACAAGGACACTGTGTCGAGCCTCGAAGACCAAGTCATGCGATTGACCGATAAGAAACTTGGTGTCGCTGAGGTTGCCAAACACGTTCGTCGTGGTACTTCTACGCTCAGCGACGTCGCCGTTACGGCGGCGCCCAAACGTCTCAAGGGCGCAAAGCTCATCGAAATGACCGAAAAGGCTGGCGGCGAAGGTTACGAGTTCGTCGAGGCCTTGCACAAGGAACGCCAGCAGGCTTTGGACAAGGAGAATGTTCAAAAACCGATCAATGTTGAGCCGACAAGTGCCCCGGTCACGCCGTCCAAGCCCAAGAAGACGCCGACGAAGAAGACACCAACGAAGAAGACGCCGACGAAGAAGACGCCGACGAAGAAGACGCCGACGAAGAAGACGCCGATGAAATCACCGATCCGCGCGTCTGCGCGAAACACGCCGCGTAAGTCATACGCTGAAGATGATCACATGGAAACTGATGATGAAATCTCTGATTGGGATGACGATGAATCGCTGGATGACAGCGACAGCGAGGAGTTCGTCAAGGAAAAGTCGACGCCGAAGCGCAAGCGCATCGCAAAGCAACAAAGCATGGAAATTGACGCCGACGGCAATAAAGATCATTGGGGTCTCGAAAGCGCTCAAGCTGAGTATGACTGGCGTGACATCAAGTCTGTTCCTATCGAGCTATTCCACTGGCGCCGCGTCATCGTCGATGAGTTTACGTACTTGAAGCCGTCCGACAAGGCCGTCGTCATGGGACTTCAATCTGAATCCCGTTGGTGCTTGTCTGGTACTCCGCCCGTGGGCGACTTTGCCGACATCAAGGGTACCGCTGCTTTACTCGGTATCAACCTCGGCAGCGACGAAGTTCCGCGCTACAACAAGTCGGAAATTACCAAGGTGGAGACGTTCCAATTCTTCAAGGAGAAGCCGACACAACAATGGCACAAGCGAAGATGGGAGGTGGCACAAGGCTTTTTGAACCGTTACATGCGACAAAACATTGCTGAAATCGATGAGATCAAGTTCAAAGAAGATGTGTGTGATGTTCAACTTCGACCAGCTGAGCGTGCTATCTACCTTGAGCTCGATCACTACTTGCAATCCATGGACATGAAGGCGAAGAAGAAGAAGCGAGGCGCGTCTGAGAGTGACCGCGACGCCCGTCTCGCCGCCGTCCTCGGCAACTCTTCTTCCGCAGAAGAAGCGCTTCTCAAGCGTGTGGCGCACTTCGAATTGGATGACGAAGCCGGAACCGCGCTTCGAACTTGCCAAGACATCGTTAACGTCCGCAAGACTCAACAAGAAGATTGCTTGAAGGAATTCGGCGAAGCCATCCTCAAGGCGCGCGCCATGTTGTCGCAAATGTCCCAGATGCCTGACTTCACTCCGGAAGACAATCCGTTCATCCGATGGGAGAACGGCGTTCAAGGCGAAGGTATCGGTGACCCCACAGCGAGCGAACTTCTCAAGGGCGTTCTCAAGGAGCAAACCGAAGCCAAGGCTGCTAAGACCGCGCACCTCTTGCAAACGCGCCCGCCCGTCGGATCGACCATCACGGTGTTCTCTGTTGAAGAGAAAAAATGGATTGAAGGTGAAGTTCGTGGTTACAGTGGTCAGTGGAAGCAAAAGGCTTCCGTCTACTACGACGCCAAGACTCGTAAGGATGAAGATTTGACCAAGGTTGACTGGAAGGTGGTCAAGGCCGTCGAAGGCGAGCCGAGCGCCACGATCGAGTCTGGGAAATCCGTCTCCATGAAGAAGACGAAGACGGCGTCCCTCGACGACAAGCTTTGGGAACTGCGAGAGCATACGCACGGTCTCCGCAAGTTGCAAAAAGAGCTTGTCGGTCGAGTGCGCTCTTTGCGCTTCTTCCAGTCCGTTCGTGATTTGCAACAAGCCGAGATGGACGATTCGATCAAGTGCGAAGCGTGCTCGAAGAAGTTTGCCAAGTCAAAGTCTGGCGTCCTATCTACGTGCGGCCATATTGGCTGCGTCACCTGCCTTAAGGTCAACGCCGAGAACCAAGAGTGTGGCGTGAAGAACTGCGATTGCGCTACTCGTGACACGTCTGTCGTGACCGCGGTCTCTCTCGGCACCGAGGCCAGCGCGGGCTCCAAGTCTATCAAAACGGATGGTGGCGTCGGCGTGCACGGTTCAAAGATCATCGACATCGTCGCTCACATCAAGTCCATCCCGGATGACGAACGAATCCTGGTCTTTGTGCAATTCCCTGACTTGATGCAACAAGTGAGCGCCGCGCTCAACGAAGCTGGTATCAAAACGCTCAAGCTCAAGGGCTCGGTGCATCAACAAACGGGCGCGCTCGACGAGTTCCAAAAAGAAAACTTGAAGAAGGATGATGCTCGCGTTCTCTTGCTTTTGAGCCGAGACGAAAGTGCGTCTGGAGCCAACTTGACGACGGCTAACCACGCCATCTTCGTTCACCCCTTGCTCACGAACACTGCCCAAGAGTACATCGCCAGCGAGACGCAAGCCATCGGTCGCATCCGTCGCTACGGGCAACAGCGCGAAGTGCGCATCTGGCGCTTCATCGCTCGCGATTCCGTCGACTCTGAAATCTTGAGTCAGCGCGCCGCTGGCTTGATGCAGAACTAATAACAGACTAGATGCGCTCCTTACTTTACTATTACTGCAACCGCAAAGAAACACCCTCATATTGACGACAGGCGGTGGTCCGATCCCTCTCAAGTCCGCCATTTGTCGCCAACACACATATATGACAATTTGTAACGTGTTTTACATACAACTATATCACCTAATTGCGCTCTAATACCACCGCGTTGTCGTTTTCATGAACCAAGCATCTCGTGCAGTTTCGGTGCTTCGAAGCTGCGCGTAGAGCGGCAGTTGGGGTTCAAGAACTTTCCTCGTCGCTCCGCGGCGGCGATCAACGCGCGGCGACGGCACCAAAGGTGGATCTTGACTCAACTTTATCTTCGCCAACTGTGAACGCAGGCGTTCAGTTTCTTTCGCCTTCTTCTCGAGTTCGATAGTCAGGCGTTCGTTGCGCGATTTTTCGCGCGCCAACGCCCCTCGAAGCTCCTGAATTTCTCGCTCTTTCGCGTTCGCTTTCGACCGCCGCTCTTCGCTTTCGATCGCTGTCGCGTTCTTCGTCGCCGCCGTCCGCGCAGCATCGGCGCGACGTCGTGCCCAAAATAATGCCATGTCTAAATCAAACGAGACCGGCGCTGGCGCTCCCGGATCGTGCGCGCCATCTCCATCGTCTCGCCGATCGCCGGCTCTGCCTTTGGCTCTGGCGCCCGCTTCCTCATTCAAATCACCGGAGAACGAGGACGTCGACAGTTCGTCGTCGAATTGCGCGTACTTTTCCAACCGCACCTCGTGTAGGTGTTTCGACACCCGCGACGCCATCTTCTTCGCGTACTCCTCTTCGCTCAGTGCGTATTTTCTTCTTCTCTGTTCGGCCTCGATGTCCAAAGCGCTCACCCACGGCGGTCGCGCGTCGCCGCCGTCATCGCCACCTTCCTCGGTCGACGATGACGACGCGTACGGAAAATACTCGTCGTTATCATCGCCGTCTTCCCGCGTCGCGTCTCTCGCGACGTCGTCCCACGCAGCGTGAGGTCCCATCGCGAGGCGACACAGAACCGCGCGACGACGTCTGTCGCGGCGCAATTCAAACGAACGTCGGTGGGCGAGATTTCAGGCCGTCCTCGGGTGTCTCAACCCTCGCGATTTTTATTCGATGATTTCTTGATCTCACATAGCGTAAACATTATCTTTAATGTGCCGTCGCTTCAGTTTTTTGCTCGATCCGAAGCGACACTGCCGTGTCGACACGCTGGGTGGTGGTCGACCGGCGAGGCCGTCAGAGTGACACGCGCCGTCGTTTACGCATCGCGCCGATTTCGAGTGAACACTTTCCTCATGCTCTCTCGTGCGTTCGCCGCCGAAAAACATTGCGACGCGGTGGCGGCGAACGCGCGCGATGACGATCCAACGTCTTCAGTGCCGACTGGATTAATAACGCCATCGCGCCCAACCTGACGGTGCTCGTCGGCGAACTCGTCGGCGCTCGTCTCATCTCCCACGCGGGTTCGTTGATGAACCTCGCCAAGCACCCGGCGTCTACGGTGCAAATTTTGGGAGCGGAAAAGGCTCTTTTCCGCGCGCTCAAGACTAAGCATGAAACTCCGAAGTATGGTTTGATCTATCACGCCTCACTCATCGGCCAAGCGGCGCCCAAGTTCAAGGGGAAAATTTCTCGCGTCTTGGCGGCGAAGTGCGCGTTGTCGATTCGCGTCGACGCTCTTGGGGAATCCTCCGAGGCGACGATTGGCGTCGAAGCGCGCGAAAAGGTCGAGGCGAGATTACGACAGCTTGAAGGCAAGACGCTTGGCGAAGCTTCTGGCGTCAAGAAGATGTCTGGAGACATAAAGAAGCACGACAAGGACCGCAACGCGGACGCGCCGGCGCTTCTCACTGCGCCGCGTTCGTACAATCCGGATAAGGATGCGACGAAGAAGGAGAAAAAGGAGAAGAAAGATAAGAAAGAGAAGCGTAAGAGCGAAGGTGACTCTCCGAAGTCTTCGAAGAAGAGCAAGAAGAACAAAGATTAACATCTTCCACGACTCTCATTCCTCTTAGCTCTCGTGTACTCTAGTAGCCTCTTTTTCAGTCTGATGGACTTCGAACGAATTCAAGTTTTACCACTAGCGACTTAATAAACAAGACAAAATCACCAACTAACTCATCTGGTTTCGCATTACACGTCGCTACGTATCTTCCGTCGAAAGCCACTGCGTGAAGATCGCTTTTTTGCCGGAAATTACGGGTTGCGCTTCGTGTAACGATCGCATCGCCTCCGCCCCGTTTTCTCCCACATTCCAAAACAAGATGGCTCGTCCACGTTTCGGAAACACTCGAATTCCAAGCGTCGTCGAATCGCACCCACAGAGCGGCACGCACTTCGGGAAGAACGTCGCCCCGCCTTCTTCGGGCTCTTGAAGATAGCACATGAACGTCATCGATCTCTTGAGACTGCCGGCGCGATTGTCGTAATGCGCGGTGTATCGCTCAGTCGGACCGTACTGAACTATTTGCATCGGTTCTTGTTGATACATGACCTCGACACCTTTTCGTCGTTCGACGATCAACGGCAGACGAATCGCGGCTTGAATCCTGCGCTCGATTTCCAGCACTAAGTCGTCGTGCGCGCGAGCTCCGGTAAGGAAAGTACTCGATGAAGTCCGACCTTCGGAAAGTTTCCCGCCCGTCACGCGCGAGCGCTGCATACTTGGACGCGCGATCTCAATCAATTGATCACCCTCTTCTTCGCTCAAGAAATCCTCGAGCACGAACAAGAGACAATCGTTTGACAGAACGCGAACGCTCGACGCGACTTGGGGCGGCGGCTTCGATCGGTGTCGCGAGACTCGCAACTCGTTTATCCAAACCTCGACGACGAACTCATCTTCGAGGTTTCCGAGCGCGTGCAATTCATCGGCAAGATTGAAAACGTGCTTGATTCCCCACATATCACCCTCGCGATCGAACCTGCGATCGAAGAAAGTCTCAAAGTGCCGTTCGTCGTTCGCCGCGCCGATAAAGGTCACGCTCAAAGCCGCCTCCACCACGTGCGCGCGCGCCGCATCGCGCGATCGCTGCACGTACACCGATACCGAATCAGCGACACC
>JACLAB010004342.1_pt1 | contig 20399 bp, 7 predicted proteins | sample 8027921 | NCBI WGS metagenome assembly JACLAB01 (sample SAMN15725117, study PRJNA655200) | protist metagenome | isolation source: fluorescence activated cell sorting (FACS) single amplified genomes of... | place: USA: West Boothbay Harbor, Gulf of Maine | collected 2000-07-19
ATCATCGTTATCATTCACGACCAAACCCCACAAAGAATCTCTCTCCCCAACCTCTCCTCTTCCGCGCTTTTTTGCGCTCCTCGTGGTCGCTCCAGACAAAGAAGAACAAGAAGAACGCATCATTCTTTCTCTCTTTTTCCCCTTGAAAGCGTGGGGAAATTGTGCCGCATTTCTCCACAAATCTCGTCCCCTAATGCACGGACGACGGCGAACACTCCTCTCCGGGCTGTCGCTCCTTCGACAACAAAGGAAGAAGCGTTTTCCCGTCCTCGAGTGTTATTCTTGCCCGTCAGATACTACTCGCGACAGAAACAGTGGTGGTGTTCGGTTCGTTTCGCGACGATGGTGGTCGTCTTCGGGAACATCAACACCAAACGCAGAAGCGGAAACCCGTGTGAGCTTTGCGGAGATGAAATCCAAAACGAAACACTTATACAATCAAATCCCGATCGAAAACGTCCGGAACTTTTCCATCGTCGCACACATAGACCACGGGAAATCAACTCTGGCGGACAGATTGATGGAACTGTGCGTGGCAATCGAGAGTAACAAGACGGGGAAGAGTGGTGGTGGTTCTGTGCCTCAACTGCTGGACAGACTCCCCGTGGAGAGGAAACGAGGGATAACGGTGAAAGCGCAGAGCGTGGCTTTGTTGTATCGACACTCGCGAGACAGAATGGTCGGAAGGAAAGAAGGAAAAGAGAGCGGCGAGAACATGTATAAAGATCCGTCGAAGTGGTACTTGTTGAATTTAATTGACACTCCCGGACACGCGGATTTCAGCTTTGAAGTCTCTCGCTCGCTGAGCGCCTGTCAAGGATGCGTGTTGTTGGTGGACGCGACGCAAGGGGTACAAGCGCAGACGGTGGCGACGTTTTATCAAGCGTTCGAGAAAGATTTGAAGATTGTAGCGGCGTCGAACAAGATCGATTCGCCGTTGGCGGATGTGGAAGGGAGCGAGAGGCAGATGGAGATGATTTTTGGAATTGAGAAAGCGTCGAGGATTTCGGCGAAGAGCGGAGAGAACGTGGGGGAGATTTTGGATAGGATTGTGGATGAGATTCCGCCGCCGCCAATAGCAACGACGGCGGCGGATTCCTCACCGGATGATGGTAATTTTCTTCGAGCGTTGTTGATTGATTGCGATTTCGATAAATATCGCGGCGCGGTTAGCGTCGTCCAAGTCGTCGATGGCGTTCTCAAAGTTGGCGACGCCATCGAGTCGTTTGAGTCGGGGAGGAAAGCGGAAGTGTTGGAGCTTGGCGTGCACGCGCCGGAGATGATGTCGTTAAAATCGCTTCAAAAAGGGAACGTCGGGTACGTAATAACGTCCGACCGCGATGTCAAGGCGCAAAGAGTTGGGGATACGTTATTCAACCGAAAAGAACGAAAACGAGAAGCGGTGACGCCTTTAGTTGGATTCAAAATGGCGAAACCGATGGTGTTTCAAGGGATCTTCCCGTCCTCGGCGGATGATTTTGAGAAATTGCGCGAATCTGTTTCACGATTGACGTTAAACGACGCTTCCGTAGAGGTCTTTCCGGAAGTTTCTGCCGCGTTAGGTCCGGGATTCCGATGCGGATTTTTAGGATTGCTCCACGCGGAAGTATTCACGGACCGATTGCGAGAAGAGTTTGATTCCGACGTCGTCGCCACGGCGCCGACGGTACCGTACAAACTGACCAAAATGTTCAACAAAAGCAACGCGAAAGAACTTATTCTCGCGGATAGCGGTGACAACAACGATGAGCTCGATCCCGACGACCAAAAAATCGAAGGCATCAAATCCGTCAACGTTATCACATCCCCTCTCAGTCTGGAAGCCAACGCCGGTTTACCTCGCGATACGAGAATCCAGGAACGTTTAGTGGAGGCAACCATAATTGTTCCCACTGAATATACGGGCAAAATACTCGAATTATGCAACGAACGAAGAGGCGAAGCCTTGGAACACTCGCAAATCGACAGTCTCCGCGCGATGCTCCGTTACAAACTCCCCTTGGGCGAAGTCGCCTCTGACTTCGCCGACGAACTCAAATCTCGAACCAGCGGCTACGCAACCTTCGATTACGAACTCGCCGGCTGGCAATTCGCCGATATCTGCCGTCTCGACGTCCTGGTCAACGGCGAAGTCGTCGACGCCATGGCCACCCTCTGCCACCGCTCCAAAGCCGTCGACATTGGCAAAAAAATGGTCAAAAAAGTCAAAGAAGCCTTACCGAGACAGATGTTCGAAGTCGCCGTGCAAGCCTCGCTCTCGGGTAAAATCATCGCTCGAGAAACCGTCTCCGCGATGCGCAAAAATGTTCTCGCCAAGTGCTACGGCGGAGACGTCTCGCGCAAGAAAAAACTGTTGCAAAAACAAAAAGACGGCAAGAAGAGAATGCGCAGGATGGGCAACGTCGACATCCCGGCGGACGCTTTCGCCGGCTTGTTGAGCGCGAAGTAGTAGGAGTAGGGTAAAATAAATAAACGTATTTTTTAGAAAAGTAGTAGTCATAGAGAGCAGTAGTAGTAATAGTGTAGCAGAGTTCTCGCATGCGAGAGCGTAGAGTGATGATGTTGTGTAAAACGAATATTCAGCGATGTGCGTCCTCGCAATACCATTGAGAAAACTGAACACCAAAACTTCAAAGAATTCAACACGCATTCGTAGTAAAAAGCAAACGGTGAAGAAGAGCGCACGAACATGCCTGCCTCCTCACCACCACCACTGCCAAACAGCAACAACAGCGTCGCGCATTCGTCTCCTCTTTTACATCGCGTTTCGGTCGCTCGACTCCCCGAAACGACGACATTATCATCATCATCGACGACGCAAAATGCGACCAAATTCTTCGTCCAAATCACGACGCAATCGAACGCGAAAAACTACGTCGCCAAGTGCCGGAACCACCGTACTCCTGCGAAAAAGAAGACGAACGAGAAGAACAGTAAACGGGAGAAGACTTTTATGAGAGAAGAGGAGGAGGAAACGGAGGAAGAGGAATACGAATCTCTGTTTCGCGTGAAGAGAGAATTTCCGGACGATTTCCTCTCGTTTCGAAACGAATTGCGAAAGGCGTATCCGGGGTGCGTGGTGCCGAAACTGTTTCGTCGTCCGAGTCGACGCGACGATGAGAAGGAGGACGAACAAGGACAACAACAAGAGGGCGACGCGGAGCTCTTTTTGCGCCGGTGCTGCGAGTCGCCGACGATTGCGCTGTCGAGGATGTTGGAGAGCTTTTTGACGGAAGGCGTGTTTACGGCGTCGGCTGCCGCCGCGAGTACTGTCACGACTACGAGTTCCGGATTGGATGCCGAGTTAAAAGAAGTTTGTAACGTGTTGGCAGAGGACGCGGATGTGAGAGCGGTGAAGGAAGAGCAGGAAAGGCGGGGGCGGTTTTCGGCTTCAGCGTGGTTCGCGTCACTATTTAACAGCGGAGGTGGGAGTGGTAGTAATAGAGGCAGCGCGAAAGAGAGGAAGTACACGCGAACGCGGCACACGGTGCTGAAAGATGAAGATCCGACGTATTTACAAGTGATCACCTACGCCTCGAAGCTCGACGAGCAGTGCGAAGCTTTCGTGCGAAGCGCGGAATTGTACATCGATCAGCTCGAAAAACGCGTGAACGCGACGAAACTACGAGATTTAGGCGAGGCAGCGTTGAAGATGGGACAGAGCGAAGAAGGTTGGGGGAAAGCTCTACAAAAACGCTCAAAAAATTATTCCTTGGGGTACACCTTGCACGCACTTTCCGATTGCGCGGAATCGATGACATTCACGGGTACAGCGAGTGAGTTGAGGGCGTGTGAAGCGCTTCGTACTTTAGTTCCGTCTTTTGAAGATTGCAGGCAACGCGTCGAAGCGATTCGAGAAACGTTCGAAGATCGGACGACGGCGCTTTTGCACTACCAAATCGCCTGCGACATTTACGACGAGGTCATCGAGACGCACGGACGCGCCGTGGCAAATATACATCCGGAGTGCTTGGAAGCTGACGCTAAGAGAGAGATTAGGCGCAAGACGTATGATCTTATCGTCGAAAGAACGAGGGAAGAATATGCTCGCTGGCACGCGAGCATTGGAGTTGATATGACGCGCTCCTTGAGAGCGTTTGCAAAGACGCGCGCCATACTGTGTCGACAGGACGCGGAATGTTGGGAAATGATGCTGAGAGATCCCATAGGCGACGGTGACGTGAAAATGGACGATAGAGTAGGAGTAGATGATCGAGCCGAACGCGAAATAGAAGCTGCGGTGCGAGAGGGTGGTCGCGAACAACAACCTCGAGGAAAGCTATTGAGCACGAAGGAAAAGTTACTCCTGGAAAAGAATGCGAGACGAATACAACGCATGGAAAAACGACGTAAAAAAGAAGAACGAGAAGTACTCAGAGCGTGGAAGAGAGAGGCAAAGGAGGCTATCGCCAATGGACAAAACGTGCCTGAAATGCCTACGTTGAATGAAGAGAAGACGAAGACGAAGAATGGTAATAGTAACGGCGATGCTGAGAACGGAAACGAAGAAAACACAAAGAACGATTTTGGTGGAAAAGACAAAGCTTTTTCTTCTTCTGCTTCTTCTTCTTCTTCTTCTTCCATGCCTTCATCAGCGACGACGACTGCGACGAAGACAACATCGTCGTCTCTTTTTAATTCAGTCGAAGAATCGTCGAGGCGGGAGTTGAACGTGTCTGTGGAAGTATCGGAAGGTGCGAACTATGCTCCAAATGTTACAAAAGGAGAAGAGCAGCAGCAGCAGCAGCAAGAGAAGTCGTCACAAAAAATTTTGCTTTCGAGACCGCCGCCAGAACCGTTCGCCGCTGTGAAAACGGAAGAAGCGTCGATTAGCGAAGGTCTCGCCGCGATGAAAATGGCCGCAGCGGCTGAAGACGAGAACGATTCCGAAGAATGGAGCGACTAGAACGTCGACAGAGTATCAATGTTTTACAATAATGTGTAATAATAAAAGCAGTGCTATATATTTAACTACGTCGAGCGAAGAAGGACGCTTTCGTGAACCTCTTTAGGCGGGATTGAAAATGTCTCTCTGGAAGAGTTCAAGCGATCGTCCACGACTTCGCTGGCGAGCTTTCCGCTTAAAATTGCGCCTTCCATGCTCCCTAAATACTTTTGTGACGTGAAATCTCCGGCGAGAGTGAAATTCCGTATCGGCGTAGATTGAGAGGGGCGAAATTTGTTCCGCCCGGGTATCGCTCGGTACACCGAACGAGGCGTTTTGACGACAGCTGATTTCAATAAATTGGCGTTTTTTATTTCGTCGGGAAACAAGCGCTCGAGTTCGAGCATGGTCGCCGCGACGATTTCTTCGTCGGATTTTTTGATCCAGTTGACCTCCGCGCCGCTTTGGGCGTCGCAAGGCGCAAAGACGAGTTCGAGCATCGTCTTCTCTTTGTTTTCGTACTCTTTGCAACACTCGCTCATGTCAGCGTACACGCTGAGTAACGTTGATCTCGAGAAGACCAAGCCGTCGTACGGTCGAAGCTTCCTATCGAACCACAAGTGTACGTTGATAACTGGAACACCGGAGAGTTCGTCCAGTTGTTTGAAAAAAGGCATCGTTTTCCACGCGGTTGGAAGGTACAGTTTTAAAGCGTCGACAGACATGGCCGAAACATACATATCTGCCGTCATGATTTCATCTCCTTCACCTACGCGAACGCCGATGACTTCGTTGCTTGCTTCGTCGATCATAATCTCCCGCAAAGGCATCCCGACGATAACCTCTCCTTTGGTCCCATTCTCGTTGTTACCTTCGATGTACTCTTTCATCGGCTTACACAACCTATCGGGCTGATTCCCGTCTAAAAAAGCCGTTTTTGACCCGTCCGTTTCGTTAATAAACCGGTTCATCGCGGTTAAAATGACCGTCATGCTCAACTTATCCGAGTCTATGAAATCTAACGCCTTCCCCATCGCGATGAACAATTCCTCCGAAACTCTCTCCGGCATCCCATTTTTCTTCATCCACTCGCTCACCGAAAGTTCATCCTGCGCGTCGATATACTCTTGTCCACCAATAAGCATCGGTAACAGCGGCACGCCCGTTTTTATCTTCTCCTCCCAACTCAACATCTTATCGTTTTGTAAGATCGCTGCGGCCATATTAAACGGTGCCGGTACATTCTCCGGGAACCAAAACTCCGTAAACTCCCCCGGGTAATCTTGCATCGCGAAACACATCGTGTGTTTCTTCCACTGTAACCGGTCTTCGATGTTTAATTCCTTGAATAAATTCATCATGTTCGGGTACGCGCCGAAGAATATATGCAGACCGGTTTCGATCCAATCCCCGTCTTTGTCTTGCCAGGCGGACACTTTCCCGCCTAAAATTTTCATCCTTTCAACCACTTTCACAGAGTAGCCTAAATCGGTGAGATATTTCCCAGTAGATAAACCAGCTAACCCGCCTCCGATGACGATGACGCTTTTCTCTTTGTTCTTTCCCGAGTAGTTCTTGGAAAGCTTTCCTGAGAGTTGTTTCGCGCGTTGATAGTTCTCGTTAGAGGTGACGTCCAAGTTTGGTTTTGGATAATCTTTTGCTTTGCATCGGACATTTGTTCTCGTTGTTCTTCTTCTTCTCGTCGACGACGACGAACACGACGCTTTGCTCGTCCTCGCCAACGATGCGTTCCTTCCGTTCATGGTAGTGTTGATGCGTATTGTGCTTTAATGCGCGTGCAATAACAGAATGAAGTAATTTGTTTCCAATTTGCGATACAAAAAACTCCCCCAACTGCCACTTAAAGAAAGAAGAAGAATGAATCTCCTCCCTCCGTTTTCGTTCCTCTTTCTCTTCCTTTTGACGACTTTGACGAGGAGAGTTTCGGTTTTAGTTTCGGTGAGCGCGGTGAGACCTCCTCCGGAAGCGCAGCCGCTGATCGATGCCGCCTTAAAGTTGGAGTCAAAGTCAGACCGCTTCGGGGAAATCAATCTCGTCAACGACATCGAAGAGGAAGAAAGAAAGGATGACGATGCACCCGTGTCTTCCTTTTCCGAGGAGAATAACAACATAAACAACAAATATTTAAACGCAGAAACCGAGTTACCTCGATGCGCGATGCATTTATACCGGCACATATCGAAAGTTGGAGGGACGACTATTCGCTTCATTTGGGACAAAAACGTCGTCATGGGAGACTGGGAGTATCCAATAATATACGGCTTCGAAGAGCAACAGTGGACGGATTTATTACAAAGATGGAAAGCCGCAGCCGAGAAATTTAAGTCAGGAGAACGCTCGGTTGGACCTCGGACGCTTGTGGAGTTGAGAGGGAACTGGCCGTCGAATTGGCCGGCGCAACATTTCCAGACGCGGATTATGCCGGATATCGACGGTTTGAAGAAAGAATTCGGCGAAGGGTCGGGGTACGGATGCGAGATCACAACTTCGGTGTTAATTCGCGAACCGACGAGTCAAACATTATCGTTTTACGAGTATTACATTAGGAAGCAGCAAGAGCAAGATCCGGGAGAGACGAAAAAGATGTGGCCAGGGGTTGTCGGGAAGGAAAGTTGGGGATACGATATCGGCGATTACGTGGCGAGCGGGAGAGCGACAAACGGACAAGTGAGAGAGATTTTGGGGAATAAATGTACGAGTAATTTGAGAGAACCTGGATACGAGACGGAGTGGATGGATGCGACGAATAAACCGGTGAGGACGCACGCGCGGCCAATAAGTAAGGAGTGCGAAATCACCGAGAGCGATTACGAGCAGTTTGAGAAAGTTCTCAAATGGTTCGATATCGTCGGCACGACGGATAACTTTGACCACTTTTTGTTGACGCAAAGCCGCACGGCTGGTGTTCGATATCCGCAGTATAAAAAATCAAATTCAGGAAAGCACAAACGAGAGTGGGACCCGGAGGTAAAGGCGAAAGTAGAGCACGCGACGACGTTCGATAAAAGAGCGCACGAGTTGGCCAAGCGGTTGCAACGCGAGCAAGTGGAAAAACTCTACGGCAGTTGGGAAACGTTGGACGAGCGATTCGTCAAACCGTTCAAATCGAAAACCGAAGGACAGTTTGTCGGCGGCAAACCTCCAAAAAGTCTCTACAAGTGGGTAAAAACGAGCGAAGCGATGGCCGTGGACGCCGCGCCGGTCGTTCCAGACTGTTGGACCGACGATACCGGAGGCGGTCAAGCGACCGCATACATCGTCTTCGAGCCCGTCGCCATGGTCGATAAAAGCGTGAATTTGCACTGCATCAAAGGATGTAACTTTGATTCTTAGTGTGTGAGAGAGATTATAATACTATTATAGCTGTTTTGTATCTGAGCGCTCTTCGCATCTCTCTTTCTTTCTAAAGGGCAGTCGCTTCATTTTCTCGTCAGAATTTGGGAAAAAGAATATAAAATTCACTTTCGAGGACGACTTTTTACCGACTGCGGAGTAAAGGAAAGTCTCGCGACTCGTGGTTCTTCTTGGCGCGTCTCAAACATTTTCGATGATACTGTCGTGCCAAGGTTTCATCTTGTTTCTCTTCTCCTGCGTCGTGGTGATGACGACTTCGACGGAGATGAAAGCATTCGTTTCGGGAGATTCTTCAATTCAATTATACTCAAAAGAAGACATCAAGAAGCAATGTTTCAACGCCATGCGCGACTTTGATCCACCGTGCAAATTTCAGACGATTTTATACAGCGTAAACAGCTCGCATCCGGAAAATTGCGCGCATTGCGTCGCGGAAAGGGGTAACTTTGGCGGGAGTGCTGACACGCGTTTTCGTAACAGAATTAGTGGAAGTGGTCTCTCTGCTAGAGCTTTTGCGGGCGAAGACGACGAGGGCGAGAGTGACGACGAAGAAGACAAATGCCCGCTCGGATGGTCCGGTGTGGATTGCTCCGTGTGCGATGTGTCCAATTCGTGTCCGTCTATCGTGGTAAACGGGAAAAAACGGAACCCGATTGGATGCACGAAGGATTGTTTTTTACCGACGACAGAGGAATTGTCGATACCGAGGAGGACGAAAAATTTGGACGCGGATCAAAACCGATTAGTTCCCGAGGCGAGCTTTGCAGCCGGGAAGGTGTTTTCGTGTCAATGCGGAGGAGATGCCAAGACGGATCCGTATTGTATGTTTCAGAAGGATCAGTCGTTTTTGTTTCACGTGGTCGCGGCGAGCGGAATGAAGGAGAGGGAGGAGGAGAAGTTGAAAGTAGGGGTGTCGTCGTCTTTCGAAGAAGCGGCGAGAATAGGAATGAGGGCGAGTGATAGTATTAGAAGTGGAACGAATAGTAACGGTGATAACAGCCGAGAAGTTGAGATCAACGTGCGCGCGTACGGTGGTATGCCTACGCAAGATAACGGTAATTATCCGGAGTGGAAATACAAATTCGCCTCTGCGGCGGTATGGGACGCAAATTTTACAAAGTGCACGTACAGCGTGGAGAAATGCAGAGCACCGTATCCGAGCGATCACACGTGCGTGTTGTATGATTGTACGGCTGGGAAATCGGCGTGTCCTCCGTCCGATGTCGAGAAGTGTCCTGGTAGAACCGCCATGAAGTGTGGGACGAACGAAACGGACAACTCTACCGACACGCTTTTTTGGCAACATCCCTGCAACCCACTCGTGACACCGGTGAGTGATCGCGGGATGCAATTTTGGTGCGATATTAATGCGACAAAAACAAGCGACGGCAGTAACGTGTGTTATTGGACGCAACCGGGAGTAATTCCAACGCTGGCGGTAACTTGTAGGGTAGGTAATTGCGTGTACGAAGAGCAGACGATGGCGAAAGAAAATTGGTGTTCGTTGGAGGAAACGGTGCCAGTATATTGGACGGGCGATGCGTTGACGCGAGCGTTTATGTTGTTGTTCGTGTCCGTAATAATAGCTGGGATGGTGATGTACGTCCTTTGGGAGCGGAAGCAAAGATATAACGAAGAAGACGAGGAAGAAACGGACGTTGTTGTCCGAGATGAAGATTTGAACACAGAAGCGCTCTTGAATGACTCCGCGGCGTATTCCGACGACGGGTATAGCTCTGTGAATAATGAGTCATCATCATCGTCGTCGAGTAGTGATGCGGATGGCGATGACGATGTTAGCAACGACAACGAAAGTTTTGAAAAAGAGAACGGCGAGGAAAAGAAGACCAAGAAAAATCCCGCGAGGAGGAAGAGGAGTAGACGAACGTCGTCGTTATCGACGCAAATACCACAAAGATCGTCGAAAGATATGATGGTACTTTCATGGCGACATCTTTTCGTCGACGCGAGCGTTAAAAACGATAGGAAAAAAAGCACGAAACACATTTTAAGGGACGTTTCTGGTATGGCTGGTCCGGGAGGCGTGTTTGCCGTTTTGGGACCGAGCGGCGCGGGTAAATCAACACTCATCGACACACTCGCAGGACGCACGCCACCAGATAGAAACGTTCGAGGCGCGATATATTTAGACGGACAAGTTGCCTCAAACGTTGGTTTACGTGCTGCGAGCGCGTGCGTGACCCAAGACGACGTTTTACCAGGCACGAGTACAGTTTGGGAGCACTTGTTGTTCCACGCGACGCTTCGTATGCCGATCGGTACGTCTACGAACGCTCTCCGTCGTCGCGTTGGCCAAACCATGCGCGACTTAGGCATCGAGAAACTTGCAGACTCTCTGATTGGCGACCAGTTTTCTCGCGGTCTGTCTGGTGGCGAGAAGCGTCGCGTCTCCATCGCGACTGAGCTTCTCATGTCTCCGGGCATAATGTTTCTGGACGAGCCTACGACTGGGTTGGACTCGACGAACGCGGCGAAGGTTGTTGACATTTTGTCCAAACTCGGCTCTCGCCACGGCGTGACTGTTTTGTTGTCTATTCACCAGCCTCGTCCGGACATCTTTCGTTTGTTGGACCGCATTTTGATTCTTTCGAGCGTTGGATCTGTTGTATATAGTGGCCCTTCAGTATCAGCGAAAGGATTCTTTGAGTCTTTGGCGTACGTACCGCCTCGACCGCGAGACGTGCACGTTGCAGACTTTATATTGGACGTTGTCATCAACTCGCCGGAAAAGATTGTCGCGAAAGTCTCCGTCGATTTTCTAAAATCAGAGATTGCGATTGAAAACGAAGAGCGTCAGCGCGCGCTCATGGCTGAATTTGGTCAAGAGGTCTCAAATGAAGCAGAAATTGTCAATACGAGAAACAAATATGCAGCTCCGTTCTCGAAGCAGTGTCGTTGGTTGTGTGGTCGATACGTCAGACGCATGTATCGTCATCCGTTTCTTATTTACGTGCACGTAATGGCAACTTTTCTCGCGGCGCTTGGCGTTGGCTTGATTTTCAAAAATGCGGCGTTGAATCAAGGCGGCATTCAAAATAGGATGGGCGCGTTGTTCTTCATTCTCATCTTTCTCACGCTCATGTCGCTTTCTTCACTTCCAGTGTGGAAAGAAGACCGCCTCCTCTTTATTCGAGAACGAGCGAATCGAGTGTACGGAACGAACGCGTACTTTGTTTCAACTGTCTTGTTTGACATTTTGCCAATGCGTGTCGTTCCGCCGTTTTTGTTTGGCTTTATCACGTACGGTATGATCGGTTTGAACGAAGGCGGGGAGTTGAATTTACTCGCTTTTGTCGTTGTGCTCATCTTGACGAATATTGTTGCGACGTGTCTTTGCATGGCAATCGGCGTGTGCAGCCGACGAGTCGCGGACGCCAACGCTGTCGCCAGCTTATGTTTTCTAACATCCATCTTATTTGGTGGATTTTTGCTTAACAAAGATGAAATTCCAAGTTCATTTCGATGGCTCGCTGCAGCGAGCTTCATTTCTCGGGGCTATGAAGCGCTCGTGGTTAACGAGTTTGCTTCAAATCCAAAGACGTTCACGCTCACGGAATCCTGGAGTAACGACGACGACACAAATTCTACAAAACTTCCGAATGAAGTTCCCGTGCCGGGCGAGAAGGTGCTTTTTACTTTTGGATTTCATCCAAGCCTAGTCGTAAACGATGTCGTTTGGTTGTGCGGAGAAGCAGTTTTGTTCGCATCGGTGAGTTTCTTCGTCTTGAAGCGCTCAGATTTTGCGAGCGGCGGAGGCGACGGCGGCAGGAAGAAGAGTATTAAAAGCTCTTCTTTTCTCTCGCGGTTGAGAACATGTTTTGGAATAATTGCATCGTCGACACTTTCTCCCTCGACATCATCTGCTGGAGATTTAGATGGTACAAATAACGATTTGCTCGCGAGACGGGTAATTGAAAGTTTATCGCCAGGAGGTAGCGAGCGCGCGGCGTTGCTCGACGCCGCCATGGACGAGTGGCGACAAGACGAAAGCGAGGAAGCACCGGGTTCCGTTTCTTCTTCTTCTATATTTGTCGATGCAGACAATCATGTTCAGCACGCGCGAACGGATTCGCTCGTTTCGGGTGATGAAAACTTGTCCGCGAATGCGCGAAGAACGTCTGAAACTACGGCTTCTGAATTTGAAGATGCACACGATAAAGAAGGAGAAGAAGAGGGAGAAGGTTTGAGCGAGCATCTTCTGTCGATTAACAATGACGATGACAGTGCATTCACGCCATTAACATCACCACTAGTTATCGACGACGAGCCAAAGCCATCGCCGGCGTTCTCCTTCAGTCGCGTCACGTGCGAAGTGAAAGTTTGGACACGGGGGAAGCAGAGACGTAAAGTCATTCTTCGAGGTATAACCGGCATAGCCGGCGGTGGACGTTTAGGCTTTTCGCAGTCGATGCGTGGCGCCGCTTTTGAAGATAACGCGAAAAGTGCCTTTGCAATATTAGGTCCATCGGGTGCAGGAAAATCGACGTTATTGGATATTTTAGCTGGCAGAAGCGCAGAGCATCAGAAGAACTTCACCGTCGGAGGGAAAATCCAAATCAACGGCGCAGAGACAACGAGTACCGAGAGACGAGAGATGAGCGGATACGTGACCCAAGACGACGTTTTACCAGGCACGAGTACAGTTTGGGAGCACTTGTTGTTCCACGCGACGCTTCGTATGCCGATCGGTACGTCTACGAACGCTCTCCGTCGTCGCGTTGGCCAAACCATGCGCGACTTAGGCATCGAGAAACTTGCAGACTCTCTGATTGGCGACCAGTTTTCTCGCGGTCTGTCTGGTGGCGAGAAGCGTCGCGTCTCCATCGCGACTGAGCTTCTCATGTCTCCGGGCATAATGTTTCTGGACGAGCCTACGACTGGGTTGGACTCGACGAACGCGGCGAAGGTTGTTGACATTTTGTCCAAACTCGGCTCTCGCCACGGCGTGACTGTTTTGTTGTCTATTCACCAGCCTCGTCCGGACATCTTTCGTTTGTTGGACCGCATTTTGATTCTTTCGAGCGTTGGATCTGTTGTATATAGTGGCCCTTCAGTATCAGCGAAAGGATTCTTTGAGTCTTTGGCGTACGTACCGCCTCGACCGCGAGACGTGCACGTTGCAGACTTTATATTGGACGTTGTCATCAAATCATCCAAAGAAACGACGTCGCGCGTGTGCAGAGACTTTGCGGTTTCAGACATCTTCACGCTCAACGAAAACACGATAGAAATGCTCGCTATGGAAGCGTCGTCGGATGCAGTCGTGGGAAATGACGACGCTGATGACGAAGAACGAGGAAACAAAACAAAAGGTAGCGGTAGTGCTTGTTCCTCGGCAAAGAAATGTCTCGCGCCGATGAAGGTTCAGATTCAGCAACTCCTCGCACGTTTGCGCAAAAACGCCACTCGGCACCCATTTTTGATTGCCACGCACTTCATCGCGACGCTTTTCACAGCCATTGCGCTCGGTGCAATATTCTATCAGTGCGGTCGAGACACCGGCGGCGTGCAGAATCGAATGGGATGTTGTTTCTTCATCCTTCTATTCCTTACGCTTATGTCACTCTCCTCCCTCCCCGTGTGGAGAGAGGACGACTTATTGTCCAGGCGCGAGATTCTCGCCGGTGCGTACGGCGTGGATGGTTATTTCGTTAGTCAAATCGCTTTCGATGTGATTGTCGTTCGGGCCATTCCGCCTTTGTTCTTCTCTCTCGCCACGTATTTCTGCGTCGGTTTACACTTGAATTTTTTCTCGTTTGTAAACTTTACGTTCGTGTGCGTGTTGACAAACATCACGGCTTCGGCGTTATGTACTTGTGTGTCCATCGCAACACCATCCAATGCGTCCGCAAATGTCGTCGGTATGCTGTTATTGCTCGTGAACGTAGTGTGCGGCGGGTTTCTACTCAACGAGGAACAACCGCGAGCGAAAGCGGCAGACGGGAGTGGCAATCGCCACATCTTGGTTAAAATCTTGACGAGATTAAGCTTTATTAACCACGGTTTTCAGTCTATGATGATTGGCGAATTCTTAGACGCGGGAACTTTTTATTTTACGCCGAAACTGGTCGAAAGTGATCCATCCAAGAAATCTTCTCCGTCGTCTGGCGGCGGCGACGTACGCGTTCCGGTTTCCGGTAAAGAAGTCTTGGATTTCTTCTCCTTCGGGTCCACGAGAAGTGAGATGCGAGTGCACGTGGTCGCATTGGCCTCGTTAGCGTGCGCGTATTTAGCCATCGCGTACTTTTTGCTCAAGTTTAGAGTCAGGTATTAGATATTATAGATTGTAGTTCATTAGATGTACTGGAGGTAGTTCAAGTGATTCACTCGCTTTCATTCGTAAGTAAAAAATTCAATATTCGTTTTTATTATTATTCGTTGTCGTCAAAGCTGTCGAAAGCATCTCTCGCCATCGCTCCGGCAGCTTCTTCGCGGTGAATTTCTCGTTCGCACTTCTCGTCTTCTTCCGGATGTAATCCATCCACGTGCGACATAGTTCTCAACGGTCTCAACTCTTTCGTCATGCACAAGTGTCGTCCGCTGCTTTCTTCTCTGATGTCAAAGACCGAATCGGTGGAATCTCCGGAGGAGGAAGCGCCAAAACTCGCCGCGGTGGCCGAGAAGCTCTTTTCAACCACCCACCCATCGGCTTCCATGTTTCGCAACGCCTCGGTGGCTTCTTTCATCGCTCGTCTCGCGTCATCGAACGACCTACACTTTGAGAAATCAATCAGTTCGTTCGGATCGACTTCCTCTCGCAAGCAGTTGACGTTCAAACCTTCGTTCATTAAATCTTCAAAAGACATGAGACGAAAGATAAAATCGCCCTCAGGTTTTCTTTTCAAAACTCTCCCGAGATCATCTTCTAACCATCGCCAATTTCCGTCGATGTCTTGTGCGAGGTGGAGTTCGAGCGGAAGCTTCATCTCGGCGATGTAATTCGCGTCGCCGCCTAATAAAGCTTCCAACAAATCCTCGTCGTCTTCGTAGTACTCTTCTTCGTCGTCTTCGTAGTACTCTCCTTCGTCTTCAAAGCTCCCACCAGTCTCTTTCCGTTCCGAATCGTATCTCTCTTCGATGCGCAGGTAATGTTCCGTCTCTCTCAAAAAATCTTCGTGCGTGATTTCCAAGTCATCTTCGTCCAAATCTTCAAAGTCTATGCCGAGAAACGAAAGCGCCTCGTCGTAGCCTTTCGCGTGTTTCGGCAAACACAAAACGTTCACATAGTTCCCAAGAAAATCAGAAACCGTATCCGGCACTCTCGACGAGCATAACTCTTTATACGCTTCCACCGCGTTGACGTAATCCAAGACGCGTTGTAACTTCACAGAAGATCTTGCCGCGTTATCTCTCGCCTCTTCCACCGCCCACTCTTTCTCTTCGATTAAAAGCTCCAATCGTTTCTTTTGCGTTTCGAATTGTTCTTTAGAGAGTATCGTGGTCTCGTGTTTCGGGGCTTGATCTTCATCTTCTTCCACGTCTTCTTCCTCCTTCTTCGACGAACACGTCTCTTCTCCCTCCTCTTTCGTTTTGGTATTATTATTATTAGTAGTATTATTATTATTCGCGGTCGCCATCGTCGTCGCGGTAATCGCGCCGCTGCTCTTCTTCGCGCTCCTCTTCGGCACGGAGCTGTTACTGATCGTCGCGTTCTCTTTCGTCGTCATTGTTCTCGTCGCGTTGTTGTTGTTGTTGTTGTTGTTCTTATTAGTATCATTACTTTTCTTCTTCGTCGCTGCTGGGGGCACTTTCTTCTTCTTCGAGTCGCGCGAAGCACTCTCCTTCTTCGTCGGCTGCTGCTCCCGCGCGAACGAAGACGACGACGACGAAGCCGCCGCGTGGTCCTTGTTGTTGTTTCTCCGCGGCAAGTCCATCTCCGGATCCAACTCGTTCTTCGCGCCGGCGTCGACGTGACTCGACGAAGAAGAAGCCTTGGACGACGACGACGACGACGACGACGACCCGTTGTTGGTACTACTGCTCGCACTGCTCATCTCTTGCTGGTTGTTCTCGTACTTCTTTTCCTCTTCTTCAAAAAAATCTCCTCCTCCCGGTCCCCTCGCAACCGCGTTCGTTCGCATCGTCCTCCGCCTCCTCAAAGGCACTCCTCCCGAAGGAGACGTGGGCGCATAATTCATTTTCTTCTGAAAGGCTCCGGACTTTGACGTCGAGCACGCGACGCTCATCGCCGAGCGACTCGACGAGTGCATCGCCGCGTTAGTGTTCTTTCTCGCGGTCGTCGACGAGAGCATCATCGATGCATTCGTCGCCATTTTCTAAGAAATACCAAGCGCGTCTATTGGAGAAAAATCAACGGGAAAAATATCCTTTCTTGTTCAAATTGATTTCTGCTTTGGATTCAAATTCGCGCGGTATGTGCTCTCCTTTCGAGAAGAAAAGCGATTTATCACGCGTCGAGGTTATCGTCGTCGCGTTGCGACGTCTTCTCCTCGTGTTAGTGAGACGCGAGTTCGCTTTTAAAGCACTCTTCGCAAAGAGTAGTGGTAGTATATACTCTCTCTTTTTAAGTGAAGATCCACCCGCAAACGAAGGCTCTCTCGTATAGAGTCAACGGCACGGAAAAGAAGATACGAAGCAGATATTTCATCGCGGAAAAGGTTCTTGTGGCTGCGGTGTCTCGAACATATCTTCTGCGAAAAACTACCTTTTTTTCACAAAGCTTTTATTACTGTTTTTTCGTTTTTGCGGATACTTACTTTTTTTGCCTCTGCATTACATGTGAACGCATTTTAGTCCAGAGGGAATACTAAATCTTCCTTTCGCGTCCGCTCACGACGAAACGCGCGAATGCATTTTTGCCGCGTTTAGAATGCCGATCGTTGATGCACGCATTCGGAGAGACCGTAGTACTTGGTCAATTTATATTCGCTTTTCCAATATCGACGCTGCGATCGCCAAAGCGTCGACGTCGTCGTCGCAGTTCTCTCGTTTTATTCTTTCCAAAGGGATTTTTGTGCACTTTTTGCACTATTTGACACAGAAAAGAATAAAAAACGTTATTCCACAGACGACACCGTTGCGGAGGAGAACCATATTAAGATCTCTCGACAAACGCTCGATTCTCTCACTCGGTGCGTCTTCTGTCGTCGTTCCCTTTCTTCGTGGTCGCTTTTCTCTTCTCTCGTCGCGCGCTCTCTTTGATGGTTTGTTGTGCTTCTTCTTTTTATATCTCTCTCAAAGGGGAGGAACTTTTTTATTCTGATGATTATTCCCGAGCCAAGAGCGCGCGCGATGATGCCGCGCGCAGCGCGTCCTTCTTCGAATGCTAAGTATTCCAGACGAAGACCGCAACGCCGCGATATCGCGCTTTTTCGTCGTCTCGCTTTGACACCAAAAGCCTTCCTCAAAACGGAGGACAAACGCGCGCGTCTCGAGAGGAGAATATAAAAGAAAAAGAGGGTGCTCAGAAGTTGTTCTCGGTGCCGGGAATATTCTCGAGTCGAGGGCGAACGCTTTGAAAACGAAGGAGAACGCGACGACGACGAGGAGGATGTGTCAGATGAAAGCTTTATCAGGCGGCGACGCGAATGATATCGTTGTTTTTACTACCACGCTCGTCGACGAGAGTGCCGGATGCGGTTTCTCATTGTCGGTGCCGGGAATATTCTCCTTTTTGTTCTTCTTTTGAGATGCCTTTGTTTTTGGACGACGAGACCTTTCGAACAACCGCATGAAAGCTGACGAACCACAACGTCACTCGCGCTGCTATGATGACTGACGCGCTCTCTCTATCACAGAAAATGATGATGAAATCTGCCCTCGCGACGATTTTGGTCAGCACCGCGGCTGTGCTCAAAGCCGACGCCGGCGCGCTCAAACTCACGATTCTCTCCATGAACGATCATCACTCCAATCTCGATGCGGATAATCACGATTTGACCGTCTCTGACGCCACCACGAAAGCCGTCACGGGCGAATCGGTGAACGTAAAGCTCGGCGGATTTCCGATGACCGTTGCCGGGATGTCGGCGTTGACGACCTCGGAAGAAGCTGCCGGACAATCCGTGATCAAACTCCACGCGGGAGATGTCTTGACGGGCGGTGCGTACTATTCGTGGTTCAAAGGCACAGCTGACGCGAAAATGATGCAACACGCGTGCTTCCATGCTATGGTCATCGGTAATCACGAGTTTGACGACGGTGACCAGAACCTCGCCACTTTCATCGATAATTTGAGCGATGCGGCTGTGTGCGCGACTGGAACCAAAGTACTCAGCGCGAACGTAGTCGCTGGGGCCTCCTCTCCTCTGCAAACCAAGTACGCCAAGTCGCACGTCTTCACTCTAGGGGGAGAGAGCGTCGGCGTCGTTGGCGTGACCATCAAGAGAAAAACGATGGAATCTTCCTTCCCCGATGCAGGTACGACCGTCGAGGATGAGAAGACGGCGGCACAGGCTGAGATTGATGCGCTCGTTGCTTCTGGCGTCGATAAGATCATTCTGCTTACACATATCGGCTACGCGTACGACGTAAGTTGGATGGCGACGCTGAACAACGTCGACGTCATCGTTGGCGGTGACAAACATGAACTCCTTGGCGACGCTTCTGATTTGATGGGGTTTGCCACTCCACACGCCGCATTTCCCGCTGAATTAACGAATGGAAACGGTAAGAAGGTTTGCGTCGTGCAATCTTGGGAGTACTCAAAAACCTTTGGGAAGCTTCGAGTAGACTTCGATGCGAACGGCGATGTCACGAGCTGCTCTGGTAAGCCCCAGTTTGTATATGACTCGACTTCATTCCTCCAAAATCTCGTCGATGCCGCGGGAGAGGACTACACCGAAGCCTTCGACGACGCGAAAAAAAACGCCATGGTTTCTCACCTCGATACGCTCGACAACTGGCACGCTGTTACTGCTGACGCCGCTACTGCGGCGTCGTTCGAGACGTACAAAACGCAAGTGGACATACTCAAGACGACAAAGATTGCGGACGTGCCCGAAAATATCTGCTTCGAACGCATTCCCGGTCAAGGACGCTCTACGGTATGTGAAACGTCGGCGTCGTATGAACACGGCGGAGCGGCGTGCCAGCTCGTCGCAAAGGGGTTCCTTCACCGCACGAAGAACGCCGATATTTGCGTTCAGAACGGTGGAGGATGCAGGCAGGACATTGTCGCTGGTGATTTCACGAAAGGTGACGCGTATTCAATGCTTCCTTTCAGCAACACCATTGTGACGATGGATATGACCGGTACACAGATCATCGCGCTTATGGAAGACGCCCTCGATAATGCGCTTTTTGGCGGGTCCACGGGCGCGTACCCCTACGTCGCGGGACTGCGCATGGACGTCGACATGAACAAGACAAAGGGTTTCTGCGTGTCGAACGTGGAAATTAACTCGCGTCTCGCAGGATCCTGGGCCGCCATCGACATAACCAAAACGTACGTTGTTGGTACGAACAACTACATCGCCGCTGGCAAAGACGGATACTTGACGTTTGGCGAGGTCACCGGAGTTGATTCTTACATGAATTACGCGCAGACAATGATGGATTACGCGGAAGAGGTGAAAACTCTCACCGCGCCGGCAAAAGCGGAAATGACGACACAATCGTACATCGCCCCGGATGGTACTGCGCACACCGTTGTAACGCCTCCGGCGAGTTCGGGCGCCACCATTTTTGGTCACGCCGTCGCGCTCTTCGCTTTTGTTGGCGCCTTCGCTGCGGTGATGTAGAGAAAAAGACTATTATGACTGCCCGAAGAAGAGAGGAAAGAATCAGAAGCCAGAAAAGGGCAAGTGAGCATCATAGTCCGAGAAAACGGTATTATTAAGGACATGCCATATTTATTCATTTTAAAAGACTATACTCTTAACATAGTATCCATCTTAACTTTTACGAATCGTCAATCCATGGCTTCCAAGCACTTATCGTACATCTCTCCAGCTTTGGCTAATTCGCCCATGTCGGTGTACACGTCTCCGAGCATGCCGAAAACGGTGCTATCTCTGGCGACGAGTAGCGCGTTCTCGAGCGTCGCCGCGGCTTTGGTTAAATCACCCGACGCCTGGTACGCCGTCGCCAAACCTTTTCGCGCGGAGAGCGACTCTTCGATTTTATCTTCCTCGTCCGCGCTACTAAACGCGCCGCC
>JACLAB010011200.1_pt1 | contig 20374 bp, 18 predicted proteins | sample 8027921 | NCBI WGS metagenome assembly JACLAB01 (sample SAMN15725117, study PRJNA655200) | protist metagenome | isolation source: fluorescence activated cell sorting (FACS) single amplified genomes of... | place: USA: West Boothbay Harbor, Gulf of Maine | collected 2000-07-19
GTCCTCCCAAACAACATCAGACGACAACACGAAAAGAACAACGATAAAGAAGAAGAAAAAAAACGAAATCATCCCTCTCTTTTGCCGTCTCGCCCCGGATGCGATATCCATCACAAACTTCCTCACGAAATCAAAAGCTCTAAAAGTCGGCTTCGACGCCTTACGAGTCGCCGGAGTGCGAGGCGTACACGTGACCGTGTTCTGGGGGATCGTGGAAAACGAACCGCAGGTGTACGATTGGCAAGCGTACGAGGAGTTGTTTGCAATTGTGGATAAAGTGGGCGAGTTGGAAGTCTCCGTGGAGTTTGCGTTTCACGCGAGAGAGTGCGGCGGTAACGACGGGGACGGGTGCACCGCGAGCTTACCGGTTTGGGTGCACGAAATTGCGAGCAGAGAAGGAAAAGAAGGGAACCCGGAGTTGTTTTACATGGACCAATCTGGTTTAAGAGAAAACGCGGTTATAAGTTTGTTCGCCGAAGGCGACGAGAGTTTGTTACCGACCGGGGACGGGAAGACGTTTCGATCGGCCAATCAGTGCTACGAGGAGTTTATGGCGAGTTTTGTGAATACGTTCGAAAAGTATTTCGCGAACGGGACGATTACGACGGCGACGATTGGGGCCGGGCCGAACGGGGAGTTGAGGTACCCGGCGTTTCCGGAAGACGTGTGGGTGTTCCCGGGGGTCGGGAGTTTCCAAGTGAACGATAAGTACGCGTTAAAAGCGTTGCAAGAGTACGCCAACGAGAGAAATTGTAGCGATTGGGGGAAATCTGGACCGCACGATGCCGGAGAAGTGAACGATTTCGGCCCGGTTTCGCACTTTTTCCAAGACAACGGATCGTGGAGGACGGATTACGGACAATTTTTTCTCACGTTTTACCACGATCAGTTGATGAAACACGGGGAACGAATGTTACAAAGCGCAAACAGAGCTATTCGAGAGAAATATTCAGACGTAGCTCTCGAAATGCGGTTACCGAACACGTACTGGTGGAACCACTGCGAGTCTAGGCCGGCGCAAGCGACGAGCGGGTACCCGCGGTTTACTGACCAGTCTCGCGACGCGTACGACGAAGCCATGGCGATGTTGTTCCGAAACAACGCGCACGCGAGCGTTCAAGGCGGTGAACTCGGAGACGAGCGGATTGCAAACGAAAACACGACCAACGCGCAGGCGAATCCGGAGAAATCCGTGTCGTACGTCAAACAAGCCGCGTCGAGAAAACACGTGGAATATACCTTAGAAACCGAAGCCTTGGACGATTTCTCGGACGAAAGCTTCCGACGCTTATACGCGCACGGCATGGGCGTGGACGCGGTGTGCGAAGCCAACTGCGAATCGATCTTCGCGGAAGATTGTACCTTGGGCGATTGTTCCATCGCAAAGAGAACCGTCGTCGGCGTTATCGGCTCGGAAATGTTCGAGAAGGAAAACTGGAAACGGTTGTGCATGTTCCAGCAAAGCATGGCTGGTTTTAGCGCTTGGGAGTTGAACAAAAAAGACTTTCAGGAGGAGGAAGAACAACAACAAAACAGACATCTCTTCGAGGAATTAGAAGATGAAGGAAAGGAGAGTGGTTTCGTTCTCGAGAGAGTCGAACAATCGAACCGAACCGCCAGCCGATAATGATATAAAAATAACATCCGTATTTAGTAGTACTATACAATTTGACTTCTACTGTCTACTGCTTTATGCCGCTTTTCAGCGCCAGCATTTTCTTCTTCTTCGCGCCGATTTTCTTTTTCGGTTTTCTGCCTTCCGGAGGGTTGTACTTTTTCTGCGCGTAAGAGTATCTGATTTGAATGATGATGATATGTGGTGTACATAACGCACATCCCGCGTTGTTTTACATGAGAGAGAGAAGAGAAGAATTGGAAAATTCAAGTAAGTCATCGGCGAGTTTAAGAGAGAGAGAGAAAGACAGAGAGAAACAGAGAGCAAAACGTACAGAAATATGTTCCCGAACAAGAAACCGAACACCAGGAACACGAGAACGGCCACTAATTGCGCCGCTTTGTCCATTTTATTTTAGTATTGTACTCGTATTCGTTGTCTCTTACGTGTCATAGTAAGGCGAATTTTCGGCATAAATTGGACAGAAAACAGACGCATTTAGGAGAGGAAAACTACCACAAATAAGATGTTAAAACGAAACGACCTCCTCTCCTCCGGCCGTTTCAAAATCGACTCCCACTCGAAGATCGGTTCCGGACAATTCGCGGAGGTATACTCCGCCGTGGATATCACCGGCGGCGGCGAAGAGAACGCGACAAAATCCGGTCGCTTTTGCGCGATCAAAATCGAATCGGAAATGAAAACGACGAAACGAGAAGCGATGGCGATGAGGAATTTACTAGGTGGGAAAGGCATCGTGGAGATTTACGAGGAAGGGGTTTTTGAGACGAAGAGAGGGAAGGAACATCCGTTCATCGCGATGCAGTTGGTTGGTGAGAACCTGGCGGATTTGAAGAGGGAAATTGAGTTGAATTCGTCCAATTCGGTTGAAGAAGATTCGAGGGGCGGCGGTAGCGGCGGCGCGGGAACGACGACAACACCAAAAACGTCTACTTCGGAAACGAAACAACAACAACAACAGCAACAACAGCGACCGTTATTTTCGGAAATCACCATCGCGCGAATCGCGGCGCAAACGATAGACGCATTAGGGTACACGCATTTAAAAGGATACGTGCACAGAGACGTGAAACCGGGGAACATTTGCATCGGGCGAGGTTCGCGAGCCGAGAGAGCGAAGACGTATCTCATCGATTTCGGGTTAGCGAGACGGTATAAGGACGAAACGACGGATAAAGTGATCGCGGAAAGAGAGGACGCGCAGTTTAGAGGCACTACGACGTACGCGAGCGCGAACGCGATGGAAAATCGAGAGCAAAGTCCCCGAGATGATTTGTTTTCTTTGTTATACATTTTAGTCGAGTTGTATTGCGGATCGTTGCCGTGGAAAAGAACGATGGCGGTCGGAGTGGACGAGAGCGAAGATGCGAATTATAAAGTCATGGCGAGGGAGAAAAAATTGAGTTGCAAGGAAGTGCCGAACTATTTGTGCGAGTTAGCCGTTCGCGAAGATAGGAAACAGTTGCCGAAAGCGTTGGTGGGATTTTCCAGGACGATTTCGCAGTTGAAGTACGGCGAAGTGCCGGATTACGACCGGTTGAAGGGTTTGTTCACCGAGTGGGAGGAGAAGTTGTTGAACGGGAGGAAAAGTGGGGAAGTGAGAATGGATTGGGACCGAGAAGTGGCGGTGAAACAACCCTCGGCGGTTGCTCCGATACCGACGACTCAAAATGCTACCGCTGATTACAACAACAACAACAACAAGAACAACAACGAAAGAAAACGCGAGCGGTCGCCGGAGTATAACTTAAATACCGGAGCGGATCCGTACCATCCACAACAACAATACAAACGACCAAACATCACCAATTCACCGACGCCTCGACCAACGACGACGACAACGACAACTCCACCAAACCAACAACCGTACGACATCCAGCCTTCCCGTCGCGCCGCATCGCTCGTCCAAGCGTTGCTCGAAAACCCGCCGTTACCTCCAAACATCAACCACGTCATCGAAACTTTCCGAAACATGTCCGCTGAAGAGGTTGTCGCCGGCATCGCCGCCACGTGCATCATAATCGCCGAAACCGCGGAGAGTAGTTCTCGAAACGTGGACGCTATCGACGCGTTTCTACGAGACGCCAGGGACTGCATCGAGCTCGCCCGGGCGAAGATGATGACGATAGCTTCGTCGACCTCCGCAGGAGGAGGAGGACAAGGAGGAGGAATGATGTACAACGCCAACGCCAAAAATGTAGCGCCGCCGCCGCAGCAGAATTATCAGCAGCACCGGCCACAGCAGCAACAACAACAACAACAGTGGAATTATAACGACCGCAGAGCCGGTCGATGATGAAGATGCTTCTCAACTTTTTCTTCTCGTTTTAGCATTTTGCGTAGTATTTAGATATTTGTACGTAGGTCACATGCCACACACAAAACATGCCATCACTCTCCCAAACAGGAACAACCTTCTCCGCCTCCTTTTCTTCCTCCTCCTCCTCCTCGCTTCTTAAATGTAAAGGTCTTCATCATCGTCGTCGTCTCTCTTCTCCTCGTTGCGTCGTTTTCTTCGGTGTTCCCAGGACGAGTCGTTTACGTCGTAAACACACAAACACGAATTGGAAAAACAAAGCGGCGACTTTAAGGTCGTCGAAAAACGATTCATTCTTCTTCAACGACGACGAAAACGAAAACGAAAACGAGACGAACGAGAATACCAACGAGGAGAATGTCGAGGACGACGACTTTGAAGCGAAAGTCGTCGCCGAGAACGAGACGTTCTTCTTTGAAGAAGCGTCTTCTTCGTCCGTGCCGAGTCCGGCAGACTTGAATGAACTTAATTTGCTACAAAAGGCGAACACATCTTCCTCCTCCTCTTCGGTGTGGAAAACGAAGCCATTTTGGTGCCAACCGTGGACGATTGTACTTTTTGGGGTCTTTTGCGTGTCCTTGCCGACGTTGGTGTTCGATTGGAAGTTTGTGTCGGTCGCCGTGGCGGTTCCGATATCGGCGTGGTGGTACGTGTTTCTTGTATTGTATCCGAAGAGTTACGCGTCGTCCTCGTTCGAGGAGAAGGAGGAGGATTTTGGACGATGACGAGAGAAGAAGATGAAGATGAAGATCGAATGATGATGTTGTAATAATAATAGTTTTGTAGTTTACACGCGTTGCCGCACATTGATCATATTTCTCCTCCTCGTCGCGAGGAGCGCGAGCACGCGTTCGAGATCACGATTTCTTTCTTCTTCTTCCTTTTCTTCTTCTTCTTTAACTTCTTCGATTTTAACCTAAAACAACGTTCTCTTCGTCCGATAACACCTCCTCTTCGTCCGAACCCCCCCCGCGTCGAGCGTTTCGTCGAGCGCTCTTTCTTCCGTCGTTTGTTTCCGTCGCCGAAGATCTGCTAAAAAATTGCCCCAATCGCGTGGTGAGCAACCTCGGCGCCAAGTATTCCACGCCCGCGCCGTCTTTCGTCGCCTTTTCCGCATCGCTCGTTATTCCTTCCGCACCAGGTTTCTCGTGTTCCTCCGCCCCTAACACGAAATCTACAAACTCATCGTAACATAACTCCCCGTCGCCTTCTCGATCCGCCATTTGAATCACGAACTTCGCCTCCCGCATGGATACCGGAATCCCAACCATCTCCATCGTCCTCTTCAACTCCGCCGCGGTAATTTTCCCATCCGTGTCCTCGTCAAACGTCAAAAACACGCTCCTCAACGTCTCCTGCGGATTGCTCAAATTCAAATCGTGCAACATCAGCGTCAAAAACTCGCAAAAATCCAACGTCCCGTTTCCGTCCGAATCGTATCGCCGCAGATTCTTCTTTATCTGTTTGATCGTTTTAAACGACCCAACCTGTCGCAATCGCTCCTGTATGTCCTCCGCGGATATTCGTCCGTCGCTTTCGATGTCTAAATCGTCGAACATGGTTTTGTATTCCTCCACTTGCTTTCGCGTGAGGTACGGCCTAATAATACGAATAAGAATAAGTCACATAAACACCAAGTGAGGGAAAAATTGCGTACCATTCTCTCACCAACTCTTCGTCGGTCATGTGCGCTCGGCTCGGAGGTTTCCTCGCCTTAAACACATCGTCGTTATTTCTCTCGTTCTCGTCTTCGTCCTCTGGTTTTCTCGGTTTGCTTCTTCTGTTGTTTCTTCTCGTCGATGCATCATCAAAATCATCATCAACATCGTCTATCGCCTTTCGGCTCCCCCAACGAAACATATTTTAATCGTACTCGTATTCGTCTCGAGGAGAGATTTTTAAGGAGTAAAAGAACCCGCGCGTCTTCTGTCTTATGGTCGTCGTGTTGTTCTCGCTGTCGCGCGTCTCTCTTCTTCTTCTCTCGCAACAAGTTGTTGTGTGTTCTTGAGAGAGTTTTTTGTGTTGAATTTGAACGGAAAAACAGCAGTATTTAATTGTATAAGAGTAGAGAAAAGAGTCACATCGAAAGAGACGAAGCGCATATTAGTAGTAGCGTATTATATATTCTTTTAGTACTATTCTTACCTAATCGCTCATCTCGTCCTCATCGTATTCGACTTTACCGAAGACCAAACCGTTTCTTACTCTTTCTTCCTGTTTTTCAATCTCAATTCGCTTGCGCGCTTCTTGCTTTTCGAGTTCGAGTTTGCGTTTTTTGGCGACGCGTTCGGCGGCGGCGTTCGCCGCGAGGAGGAGCAAAGCTTCTTCGTCCTCTGGTTTTGTTGGTGTTGGTGTTGTCGTTGCTGCTGCTGCTAACGCCGCTGTTCCTGCTTTTGAGTCGTCGGTGCTTTTAGTAGTGACGTCTCCTTCTCCTTCTCCTCCTTTGGATGATGATGGTTTGTTTGGCGACGCTTTGGCACCTTGTTGATTTTGACTGCTATTCACGCGTTGCTTCTGAGAATTCTTCGTGCTCAAAGGCGCCAACTTTTCCTCCTTCAAGAGTGCGCGGTGCATGGCTAAATCGTAATGCTCTCGAAACCCGTTCCTGTCGCTGATGAATTTACGGATCCATTCGCCCATGTTGTCTTTCATCACGTATTCGCGGTCATATATGTGTTGATACACGGTTTGGTGTTTGAACGCATCGACTTTGTCGCGCCAATTTTCCAAGCGCAACGGTTCGCGCTCGGCAGAGAAGCGCTTGTTGTACGCGTCGTATTGACACTCACAGAGAAATAATCCAAGCTCGGGCGCCATGGGCGTGTTTACTCTTTGTTTTGTCCTCAGCGCGAATAACAAATCGCTCACGTCGCAGAAGTCTCGCGCGACTGCGACGGTCATTCCGACTAACTTTCGAATCATGTTGAACAGAAACGATTGACCGAGAATCTCAAACTTCACGAAATCTTCTCCTTGAATTTTAAATGCCATCGAGCACGAGAACGAAATGACAAACCTACGCGCTTGCGGCGTGTCGCAATCGACTTTGGTCGAGTAGTTGTGAAAATTATGCGTGCCGACGAAATGTTTCAAAATGTCGTTCACTTTTGTTCGTTCCTCTTCGGTGAAGACGTACGGTTCTTCTTCTTCTTGGGTATCGTTGTTTTCTTCTTCGTCTTCTTTTTCGTCTTCTAATCCTTCGCCATTTGGGGCGTTTTCATCGCTCTTCTTTTCATCGTTACCGTTTTCATCGTCGCCGTCCACAGGGTTCCGCTTCCTCTTCTTCGGAAACCTCCTATCAAACGTTCTCACCGGTACCACGTACTCGTACTTCCTCCTATCGCACTGATTCTTCGCGCTAAACCCTCCCGTCACCCTCGTCGCTCCAAAAGCCACGATTTTCCCCCTCGGCAAATGTTCGTTGATCAACCTCACGATGGTCTCCGTGTTCCCGTCGTCCGCGTTCATGCACTTAAAACTCACCACCTGTCCAACCGCGCTGACGCCTTTATCCGTCCTCGCCGCTCTGTTCCAGTGCACTTTATTGAAATCCCCGGCGTTCGATTCCGCGATTCCTCCTGCTTTGACGATCGCGGACTCTAAATCGTCCTCGATCGTTTTCGCGCCTGGGTTTCGTTGCATGCCTTGATATCCATCCCCGTTGTAGCCAAAGAACAGGGCGATTTTTTTCTTCTTTTTACTGCTTCCATCTCCGGTGAAAGTCTCAATCCCCGTCGTCTCCATCTGATGACACTTTTGTGCTTCGTTCGTTCTGTGTTCGTCGTCGTTACGTCCTTCTCGTTCTTTTCCTTTTCCTGCTCCTTTTCCGGTTGTCGTTTGGTCTCCGTGACGGCTCCAAGCTGAAATGCGCGTCATCGATGTGGGCGTTTGAGTCGTCGCGGGAGGAGCAGCGAGGCCTTCTTCTCCTTGTATTCCATTAAGGACGACACACTCGTCCTCGTTTTCTTCCGTTCCCGCGCTGTCTTTGTCTTCTTTTCCGTCAGTCGTCATCCTTTTGCCCAAGTCTCTAAAAGCTTCTTTGTGGGGGAAAAATGAGCATTTCGCCTCATTAAAACGTCTCGCATTACGCGTACTTTAGTCGCATATATATACACATAAAACAAAGGATTTAATGGTTTTCTTCGCATCGTCGTCAGAGTCGGTTCTTTTTACCTCTTTTGCGGCGAAAAGGAGGACCACCACGACGCTCAAAGGAAGAAGACACGTCGTCTGTGCGTTTCGTAATCGGGGAAAAGATGAAGACGACGACGTGACGACATCATCGAAGTTGACGAAAGCAACGACAACTTTGTGCGTATCCGTCGCATTCGCTTCGCAAGTAGTAGGGGGAGGGGTGCTTTTTCAACCAGAGCACGCAATGGCCATCCCGCAAACGTCCGAGTGCGCGACGAACGCGTGCGACGATTTCGATTACCACGACCAAGATTTAACGCAAACGTATTTCACCAAAGGGTCGTTAAAACGAGCGAACTTTCGAGGGGCGAACTTATCGGGGATCTCGTTATTCGGAGCGAACTTAGAGGAGGCGGATTTCACGGGAGCGAACTTAGAAAACGCGAATTTAGGGCAGTGTAACTTGCTGAAGACGAACTTTACCGGGGCGAATTTAACGAACGCGATCGTCTCGGGCGCGAGTAACTTGGAGACGGTGAAGGCGAACGATTCGGACTGGTCGCAAGTGATCATAAGGAAGGACGTGTTGATGGGGATTTGCGCGAACGCGGACGGGGTGTCGCCGGTGAGTGGAGATCCGACGAAGATGACGCTGGAGTGTCCGTAATATATATATGTGTGTGTGTGTGTGTATTGATTGGAATGTAAAACAACTTATTCGTTAAACGCAAATACATCACTTCTGTAAGAATAACTATTCTTTGAGCGCTCAGAGTACTAGCACATCGTTCGGCATGAGGATGAATCCTCGATAGGAAGACCGTCGTGAAAACAATGTATGATTATCGTCATCGCGCGCAAAATCGTTTTTTTCTTTCATCATCGAGCTATAATATGCGAGCGTGTTTTTCAACCGCTTTTTCGAGCGCTTCTCGCTCTCTATCTATCTATGTAAGATCTATCCATCTCTGTGTGTAGAATAAAAGAAGAATATGAAGAAGAGGCGTTATTAGTCGTTGCTTTAACGCAATCAAACGATTAAGCGAGCGCGACAAACAACATCAACGCGTGAGGAAAGTAAGATCTCAGACTGCGGCCGAACCGCGAACTTAGCGCCACGCTGACGACGAATCGTCACGGGGGCTGACCAAGGAAGGTTCGCCCGACGCAAGCGTCGGATTCCCTGACCCCCGCTCGCAGTGCGCATAGGAATGTATTCTATCATCGATCTTTATCACACGTGTGCAACATTGCATCACATCATCCCGTCTTTATCTACGAAGAATCAATTGCTCGGCGGAAGGAGAAGTCGTTTATTTCTTGGGTTTATTCATTGCATTCGGCTTTGATAAACCGCTAAAAGAAACCTCTTTTCTTTCGTCATCGCAAAATAGTTCCAGACAGAGAGAGAGGGATGTAGAGCTCGATGCAGTGGCGTTTCGCGCAAGAGAAAAGAAAAGAAGAGAGTGTACGTCCGGTTTCCAGAGTCAAACGCACGGGCACCAAGTTAGTAAGAAATGTCGCCGCGAGAACTCAGAATGCGAACGAATCGCTCTACGGGGGTTCGAACGCCGAACTACGCACTGAGCAGCGTGAACAGCTGCCTGATGTGATCCCCCCGAGAAAATAGGAGCGCGCATATCTCTGCTTTCCTCTCTCTCTCTCTCTGTCTCTCTCTGTCTGTTTCTCTCTCTCACCATTGCGCGCGCGCAAAAAAAAATCGAACAAGAGGTTGAAAGATTTCTGAAATCTGAGTCCGCAACGACGTCGTGTAGTTTAGTCGAGCGGATAGCGAGAACTTCAGGACCTGCAATCTGTCGGGCTTCGAACTCCAACGATTACATTTACTCTCGCTTCAAGGGAACGGGGCTAACACTCATAGGATTTGAACGCCGCCCAACTAAAAGAAGCATACGCGAGTTTTTTTGACCCTCTCGAGAGTTTCCGTACCTTCGTTTCATCATATCTCTCGTTCGCGCGAGGCAGTATTTCTTCTTCTCTGTGGAAATAGAAAGCGTTATAAACATAAAAAGACATAAAAATAAAGTCGACGTAGAGCGCGAAAGGAGAAAAATGTGTGCGTGTGTTTATATGTGCAAAAATTGAAGCATCTCTCTTCAACTCGTTCGATATGCGAGAGCGCAATCATCGTTCGTTCGTCTTTTACCAACACTACCACATCATTCGTATACATCCGGCGAGAGGAATACGATGCAAACAATATCAAGGATCAGTTAATTCTGGCAAGAATTGCTAGGTGGCGACCTAGCGCTCCGGTTTCTTTTCAACGTCGATCAATTGGGGAAAGAGAAATCCTCATTTCCTTGATATCCTTCTGCGATTTTGATGATGTCGATGTAAAAGAGTTTGAGAAGACTTTGTCGCGACGACGCGCACATCGAACCAGACTCGCACAAACTACACAAACACACACACACGCAAAGAGAGAGGATAAACGCGGCATTTTCGCCACGGACGCGTAAAATTGACACATATATGTATACTAAATATGAACCTGTTCTGATTGCTCTGTTGTCGATGATAATAATCAGAAGATGAAAACGGATGGTGAGTAAAAAAATGTCAGCGAACGCCCAAACGACGAGACGACGACGACGAAGACGCATAAAATCGCACATATTAATACTATTGCTCAGTCATAAAAGTCGTGTAAGTTTGGAACAAGTCTTCTTCAAAGCCGAGGCTCAAAGCGAGCTGGGTTAACCGAATTGTCATCACGGCAATATAATAATACTACGCGATGCGAAATCAAAACAAAATCAAATCTTTTCTCTCGCTCGAAATTGTCTCTCGCTCTCAAAGCTTTTTGCAGTCAGCCATTTTGTAATAATAAACCAATCGTCACGACAACATTGATGTCTCTCCGACTGGGGCGGCAGTAAGTACTCGATCATTCCGCATTAATCGTTGAGAATAAAGAAGAGAGAGACGAAAAGAAAAAAGAATTGATGGCGGCCGTTACCTCTCTTCTTTCCAAATCATCCGAAAATCTCGCGACGACGTAAACGACGCACACGAGCGAGGATGCGAACGTGCCATCGTTCATCAGAGCGCAAATTCACGCTCTGTTGTTATTTTCTCATCATCGATCGCGATTTGAGGGGTGAATTTGGAAACGATTTTATATCTTCGCGCGCTCTTATTTATGCGCGGAAATGAAGAATTCGCTTCACAAAAAACGCTCACATTTCGGGGAAACCGTCGTCGTCATCACTTTTTAGTATTCTATCAAAGAAGACGAAGACAACCCGTGAGAAGACAAAGAAGAAGACAAAAGAGAGAAAGAAATGACGTTCGACGCGTCGACGCGGAGAACGGGCAACGTCCTCATCGCGTCCTCTTTGCTCTGTTTCAGCGGAGGCGTGTATTACTACGCGGTGACGCAAGGGAGGAAAAAATTAGATAAAGACGTGCACGAGGCCATCGTGAAGAGGAGGAGATTATTAGAGGAGCAGGAAGAGGAGCGAAGAGAGATGAAGAAGAAGAAGCGGTGGTTTTGGCGATCGTCGTCGTCTGAATCGTCGTGAAACGAAAGGAACAACGGTAGGAGTAGGAGTAGGAGTAGGAGTAGTAAAAGTAGTAAAAGGAAGAGGAGAGAGAGTTTTGCTTCGCGCTGAAGTTCGTAATAATAATGTGTGTTGTGTGTGTTCTTCGATTCATATTTATACACGTCGTCGTGTGGTAAGCTAACTAAGTACAATTCAATAGTGTTGCATATTCTATCTCTCTCTCTCTCTTTTTCCCTCTTCTTCTCTCTCGAGAGTGTCGTCGTCATCTCCTCGACGAATTTAATCTTGCTCCTTCATCTTCAAAGTAATCGAGCACGTTCTCTTTCTGATCGGGAACGGTCTACCTTGAGCTCTCGGGTGGAATCTCTTCATGGTCCCCGCGCCATCCGCGTAGCACTCCGAAACGTACAACTTCGCCTTGTTCATGCCCAAGTTGTTCTTCGCGTTGCTCGCGGCGGAGAACAACGCCGATAAAATCGGTTCGCACGCTCTGTACGGCATAAATTCCAACATGATCAAGCACTCTTCGTAAGATTTACCGCGGATGCAATCCAACACTCTGCGGACTTTGAACGGAGACATGTGGACGTTTCTCAAGTAGCACACGGCTTCTTTTTCTGCGACGACTTCAGCAGCCTGTTTTTATTAGTAGTATGAGTTATAAGAGAAAAGAAGAGTGTCAGAGATGTTTTTCAGATAAGGCAAAAAAATCACACGATGGTGAGAATGTACCCCGCTCTTCTTTCACCCGACGGGCTGCTTTACACGCGGTAACAACTCTGAAAGAAAAGCAACAACGTCTGCTCACTCGCGGACGGAGGATAGTTTTTGTCGCTGCTCGTTGGTCATCGCTTCGAGAGAGAGGAGAAAAAAAAAGCTCCCCAAATTTGGTGACAAGAGCGAGACGCCGGCGAGGAGAAAAGGAGGTTTTAAGCGTAAAAAAGCCTCCTCTTCTGAATTCACCGTCGTCTCTCCCCCATCTCTGCGCACTAAACGTATAAAAAAAACGTTCAATTCGTACCTCCGCGGTCGCTTTCGCTAAAAGAGCCATCCCTCTTTCGTTCGCGCCTTTCGCCTCTCGCACGTTTCTCGCGACATTCAATTTCATAAATCGTCTCGTCTCGAACGACGACGAAAACGAAGAGGAGGAGGAAGACGTCGCCGAGGATGCCATGCGCGTGTTCGAGGACTTCCTCTGCGCCGAAGAAACTTTCGCAATTTGCGAGCACGAAATGTGCGTCGATGCGGTCGTGGATGCAAACATGTTCGTTTTCGATCGCGACGGGGTGTATATATCAAGAGGGCTATTCTTTGTGCTGAATTTTACGCGCAATGAAACGAATGAGAGAGAGAAAAGGTTTTGGGTTTTTTGCCCTATTTTTGACAAACACGTGGCCTTTTTTACAACAACTTTTTCTCTCTCGAAAGCGCTTTACAACACAAAAAGTTGTTTGTTGTTGTTGTTATTATTATTGCGTACTTTTAACGAACGCAACGATGAGCGCGACGACGATTCAGACGACGACGACGCGTGCGAGCGCAAATTTTAAAGTTTCGACGAGAAGACCATCTTCGAAACGATCCGCCGCTGCTTCGAACTGTACCACTCAAAAAGGTTTGCGGAAATGCAGTTTCAGGGACGATGATGGCATATCCAAAACTTCTCGTCATCATCTTCTCGAGAAGAAGGCTTTGGCGACGACAAAGACGACAAAGGGGACGAGGAAAGCGCACTTCGTTCCGAAAGCTTCCTCCTCTTCCGCGGTGACTTCACCGAGCGCGAAATCTGCCTCGTCGGAGTTTGTTTGGAAAGGCGCGAATTTGAAAGCAGCGGCGATGTCGGTCGGTTTCGGTTTATTCGTCTGTTTCGTCGTTCCGAGACCGGACGGGGTGGTCCCGCAAGCCTGGAATTTGCTGTCTATTTTCTTAGCCACGGTCGCTGGTTTAGTCTTGTCTCCGTTACCGGTCGGTGCGTGGGCGTTTCTTGGATTGACCACGGCGGTGGTGACGAAGACGTTGACCTTCGCGCAAGCGTTTGGCGCGATGACGAACGATGTCATTTGGCTGATTGTTTTGGCATTTTTCTTTGCCAGAGGATTCGTGTCCACTGGTTTGGGCGATCGCATCGCGACTATGTTTGTCGAGAAGCTCGGTAAGTCTACGCTCGGTTTATCCTACGGGTTGAGCATTTCCGAAGCTGTGTTGGCGCCGGCGATGCCGTCGACGACCGCGAGAGCCGGCGGCGTCTATTTGCCCATCATCTCTTCGTTGGCCAAAAGTAACGGGTCTGAACCTGGACCGACGGCAAAGAAGATGGGTTCATTTCTCATGCAAACGCAATTGCAATGCTCTGGTCATTCGTCCGCTTTGTGCATGACGGCTGCGGCGCAAAACTTGCTGTCCTTAAAGTTAGCCGCCGGGTTGGGGATCGTCATCGCGAACCCGTGGATCACGTGGTTCAAAGCCGCCTGCGTTCCGGGCATTCTCGGTTTACTCTTGACGCCGCTCTTGGTGTATAAACTATTCCCGCCTGAAATTCAAGACACGCCAGAAGCTCCCGCGATGGCGAAGGAGAAGTTGAAGAAACTCGGCCCGTTATCGCAAGACGAATTGGCCGTGGTTATCACCATGAGCATCACCGTGTTTTGCTGGATCTTCCAACCGTTTGGGATTACCCCGGTGATTTCCGCCATGTTTGGCATGTCTATGCAATTATTTGCCGGTGTTATTAAATGGGCCGATTGCTTGAACGAAAAAGGCGCTTGGGATACGCTCGTTTGGTTTGCCGTGTTGATCGGCATGTCCGCGCAGTTGAACGAACTCGGGTTTATTCAATTCATCGCGACGAAAGTTTCGGCGGCTTTAACCGCCGCGAACTTGGCGTGGCCGCAAGTATTCTTGGTTTTACACGTCAGTTACTTTGCCATTCACTACTTTTTTGCCTCGCAAACTGCGCAAGTCGCGGCGTTATCGACGGCATTTTTGGCCATGATGTTAGCCTCGGGCGTCCCGCCGATGCTCGCCGGTTTAACTATGGCGTTTCACACCAACTTGTTCGGCGCCATCACGCACTACGCCAGCGGTCAATCTGCCGTGTACTTTGGTTCCGGTTACGTAGAGTTGAAGGATTACTTCCGTCTTGGCGCGATTGTTGGAGCGTTTAACTTTATCTTGTGGGCAGTCGTCGGCGGCGCGTGGTGGAAAGTTATCGGGCTTTACTAAGAATAAGAGCAGAGTGAGTATGTCATCCCTTTTTATTTTTGTGTAATATCCCGTACTACATTTAATGAACAAATTTCTTCGTCTTCTACTTCTTCTTCTTCTTACAACACATCAGTAAATAGTACCACTACTTCTGCTAAAGTATATTGTTACGTCGTGTGCTTTTATGTTATTATACAACGTTTCTCCCTTTCTCCTCAAAATTCGGATGCAAATATTTCCGCGCTCTTCTTTTTTACGGACTGATAATCTCATCCACGTTCGCCTCTCTCGTTCTCTCCCCCATCCGTTTCATCCTCATCACTTTCTCGCTCACCTTCAACTCCTCTTTCGTGACCACGTGATTCCTCATCGCTTCCGGACACTTCTTCTTACCTTCTCTCCCTAAAAACGTCAACACCGCTTGCTTCTCGTACACTATACCAACCGCGTCCTCCACCGGCTCTATTAAATCTTTCAACGGAAGGCCAGTGATTGGGCATTTCGCGTTCAAAAGAGCACCACTTCCACCGCTTCCACCGATGTTCCCGTGTTCGTCCGTGATGATAAACCCTTCCCCATTATCCTCGCCTTTGGCGTTCGCGACCATTTTTTTAAATTTTTCCTCCATCACTTTCGCCTCGGGCGCGTTCGCAACTCGGTTCCGGTTTCGTTGGATTAAATCTCTCGTCTTCTCCTCGAACGGGTACTGCTCGTTCGCGACTCCCGCGTACCCTCGCTCTAAATCGCTCATCGCCATTTCGTACGTCTTCGCTTCCAGCACGAGTTTCCCACCGTCCCGGACGATTGCGTTTTCTACGCTCTTCAGTTCCTCGTCGTTTCCTTCTTTGACGAGCGCGGTGACGATCGCACCGATTTCGCATTCAAACACGTCCGTAAATTTTTGCGCGATATCTCTCGCGTTCACGAGCGCGCCGTTTTGGTTACGGGTCACGATCGAGCGCACTTCGCGCTGGTTTTCCAGAGCGATGCCGGACATTAGTATCAGAGAGTATTGTTATTCTCGTATCGCGAGAAAAAGTAAAGAGATTTTGAATTTTTCCCAAAGCGTTAAAAGGAAACGATGCGAATGATGCAACGAACATAAACGCGCTCAAAACCACATGAAGACGAAGAAGACTTTTGTTGAAAACAACGATGAAAACGACAAAAGAGTAAACGACCATTTTACCGTCGCGTGCGTGAACGCGTTCGCGGTCGATTGCGCGAACAATTTAAACGCGATTCGAGCGAGAAGCGAACGCGGGTTAGAACAAATCGAAACGAAGATGGAGACGATGGAACGGAGTTTACAGTTTTTGGAGAAGAAGTTAGAACGATTTGATGAGGAGGAGGAAGGAGGAGGGAAAGGAGAGGCTGTGAAAACGCCTCCACCACCTCTCCCGCCTTCGTCGGCGGAGAGAGATGAACCTCCTGATGGTGAATTTTCACCGCATTTGGTACAAGAAGGTGCGAGAGCAGGCGAGGACGGAAACGCACAAACTAGCAATGAAAAGAAAGAAGAAGGAGCGCGACGAATACGTGTAAATCCAGCGCACGAGAAGTATCACAAGATGCTACGTTTGGGCGTGCCAGAACAGGCGGTGAGGAATAAAATGAAGTTGGACGGCGTCGACGAACGCGACGTGGTCTTTTCGCAATAATAGGGAGGACAACAACGAACGACAACCTTGTGTATATGTGTAATAATAATATGAACTAATTAATGTATAGTATAAACAACTCAAGAAATAACACGTATTCTCTCTTCTCAATTTACTTGGCAGCAGCCGCCTGCGCGGCTTCGTGCGCTTCCCGACTCCACTTTGGTTTTTTCCCTTGGACGAGAATGGCCTCCCCGCCGGCGCCGGCTAACTTTTCGCTCGCGGAGGCTGAAAACGCAGCCGCCTTGACTTTCAAGCCTTGCGAAAGCTCCCCGTCGCCCAACACCTTCAACGGCAAGTTTCTGTAGTAACCCGTCGCTTTGATCAAACCAACCGACTTCAACGTGTCCAAATCGACGTCTTGGCCCGCGCTGATCTTAGAATCCGCCAACGCTTGCGCCAAATCGGAAACGTTCACCGTCACGAATTTCGGCTTCCCGGCGCTCATGCCGCCGGCGATGCCCTTCAATTTTGGAAACCTTCTGTACATTGGCGTTTGACCGCCTTCAAAACCCGGTCTAGTGCCTCTACCACCTCTCGCTTTTTGACCTCTCATGCCATACCCGCACGTCCCGCCTTGGCCGGCGCCGTAACCGCGACCTTTGCGAATCGGTTTTCTTCTCGACCCCGGCAACGGGCTCAAGTTGTGTAAGCGCAACCGCTCGGCTTCCCCGGACGCCGCCGCGTGAACGACAAAAGAGGTGGCTTGTTTTTGGTGTCTTCTACTACTGCTGCTAGGTTTGAAGGCTTTTATACTCTCGCCGCGAGCGAACGCGGACGCCTGAAAGAGAAAAGAAAACATATTGTGTCAGTACTTTCATCCTCTTTATCCAAAAACTCTCGAGTGCCCTTTTCGTACAAAAAAAAGAGGTTTTCCGAGCGACGATTTCTCCTCCTCCTTTTCCGGAAAGACGAGCGGAAACCACCCGCGCGAGCGCACGTCGCGGCCGTTCTCGTTTCAAACGTATGTTTGACGAATACTCGAGCGTAAAATCACGAAAGAATATGTAATATCATCTCGTCTCCTTTTGTCGTCGTCGTCCTTTTCTTCTCTAATTTGTTCGCCGTCGGCAAAAATTTAGAGAGAAAAGAGGGTGGCGACGCAACAACATTTTGCAAAAATTGCGCGCGTAAGAAAAAGAGGTCTCTCTTTAAAGACGCGAACGTCCTCTCAAACGCGCACACAAACGAACGCATTCAATAACAAAAGAAAGAAACGTACCTTGGTTGGAATAACTACCGAGGAAAAAGAAGTCGACAACATTTTGAAACGAACTCCTCTGTGCGTCGTGTCTATAAATTGTGTCGTCTCGATGTCTCTATCCAGAGGAAAAAAAAGAGAGGGAAAGAGAAGTAAAAGGTGAAATAGGGTTTAACACCCTAAATATTAAGACACAAAAAAAAAAGATCGAAGAAAAAACGCACATAACAGAAGCAAGAAGAAGCGAGAAGAAGCGAGAAGAAGAAGAAGAACGAGAGATCACACACCGCGCGCAAAAAAGAATGAGCGAAGGAGGAAAAGAAGAAGAAGACAAAGAGACGACGATATCGTTCATCGTGAAAACATCCACAAATCCAAAACTGGAGATGAAAAATATCAAACTCACAAAGTTGATTGCCGAGTTGAAAGCCGATTTGGCGACGACGCTCGGATCCGAAAAGGAATCGATTCGATTGATTTACAAAGGACACGTTTTGAAGGACGAGAAAACGATACGAGAGTGTTCGATTGGGGAAGGGCACGCGGTGCATTTGGTGCAATCGGCGCCGAAGAAATCACCATCTCTTACGAGCGGGGGAAGTAGTGGTCGTCCTCCGGCGAGTCACAATGAAGGTGGTGGTGGTGGGCAACCGACACCGCCGCGAACGTGGATGGACGACGCGAACGCGAGTCAAAGAACGGCGCAAGCGCCGGATTTTGCGACGTTGTTTAACAGCAGCGTTTTAGGTGGTGGTGGTATAGGAGGAGGAGGAGCGAGTGGTTCTGGTGGTTTTGATATGTTTGGAGGCGGCGGGTTCGGAGCGGGCGGCATGCCGAACCCGACGCCGGAGGAGATTCGGGCGATTGAAAACGACCCGTTCGTGAGACAGTTCATGGAGCAAGCGATGCAAGACCCGGAAGTTTTACGACCGATGATGCAGGTGATGGAGCAAAACCCGCAGATTCAACAGTTGATGAACGCGAATCCAGAGTTGAGGCAGGCGATGCAGGATCCGGAAAACATATCGAGGGCGCTGAGAGCGTCCAGGGATCCGAATTTAATGCGAGAGCAAATGGCGGCAACCGATCGGACGCTTGCGAATATTGAGAGCCATCCGGAAGGGTTTAACGCGTTGAGGAGAATGTACGAAAACGTGGAGGTGCCGTTGCAAAACGCGATACAAAATAGTCAAAATAGCGAGGCGGCCGCCAACAACGGGGCGGCTGCGGATGCGAACCCGTTTGCAAGTTTATTCGGTGCTGCGTCGTCTAGTGGTAACTCGGACGCGCCGTTACCGAATCCTTGGGCTGCGGCAAATGCCGGGACCGCAGGTGCTTCAACGTCCCAAGCTCAACAACAAAATCCGTTCGCGGGTTTAGGCGGTTCGGGAGGATTCGGCGGTTTAAATATAGGCGGCGGCATGCCGGACGAAGCAACCATGCGACGCCAGATGGAAGCGATTCAGAACAACCCAGCGCTCATGCAAATGTTCAGTCAAACGATGTCACAAATCGCATCGGATCCAAACGCTCTCGAAAATCTTCGCCGGTCAAATCCGGAATTTGATGCGATGTTGAGACAACAACCGCAAATCGCGGAACAAATGCGTAATCCAGAGTTTCTTCGAGCGTTGGCCGACCCACAAACTTTGCAGGCAATGCAACATTTGCAGCGCGTCATGGGGGGGAGTGCTGCTGGTGGTGGACTCGGAGGATCGCCGTTCGGAGGAATGGGAGCGCCTCCATCGGTGACGCCGCCAGCGGATCCGGAAACGGCCTACGCGGCGCAGATTTCGCAACTCAACGATATGGGTTTCTTCGATCCGGCGGAGAACGTGAGAGCTTTGGTGGCCACAAACGGAAATGTTAGCGCGGCCATTGAACGCTTACTGAATGGAGCGTAATGACAAGAGCCGATACATGTTAATAACTAGCTACAACAACATACATACTCTCTTCTAGTAATGATAATAAAATTCTTTCAGTACACATACACAAACAAACTTTTATTCTCTTTCCTTGATGACGTGCTCTTCCATAAACTTTTTAAACCTCTCGGCGTACTTTTTCGGCGGTTGACAACTCACGTCTCTCTTCCCGCAAAACAATGCGCTCTTGAAAAACCACTCGAACCATTTGAACGTCGTCCATTCGGCGAGCACGTCGACGATGCCGAAGAAAGCTACCCCCGTTGGCGTTCTCGCGAATCGCAGCTGATTGACTCTTTGTTCGTCTCCAACTAAAGCCGGCTCGTTGCCGCTACTCGAGAGAGATGGTAACGTTCGCGGCGTTGTTGTCTTCATTCGTGTTGTTACGTGTTTCTCCGAGTCTTTTTCCCCTTTCTCTACCCTCCCGAACATAGACGCGGATTTCACGAACGTCTTTTTTTTAGAAACGTTAGTCAACGACGGAAGATCCGAATCCGATCTCATGTTGTGGTGCCCTAGCAACAGCGAATAATCAATCAACCCTAAGCTCGACAGAAAATCCGCGTCTCTCTTTAAACTTTCCAAGATCGTTTTGCGCCGCAACGTCCTGACGCAATCCCTCTCCTCGTGCGCCACGAAATTGTTATCTTTCAACAACTCCACTTCTTTCGTCGGATCTTCTTTCGCCGTCCGTTTACACCGGCTTCCTTTCAAATCGTACCTAGGACTTCCGACCTTCACTTGCGTCGCGAACCAGTACCCG
>JACLAB010006187.1_pt1 | contig 20365 bp, 38 predicted proteins | sample 8027921 | NCBI WGS metagenome assembly JACLAB01 (sample SAMN15725117, study PRJNA655200) | protist metagenome | isolation source: fluorescence activated cell sorting (FACS) single amplified genomes of... | place: USA: West Boothbay Harbor, Gulf of Maine | collected 2000-07-19
TAAATAAATAATAATTAATAAATAAAAAACAAAAATTATGGCATTTACTACAACAAGTAATTATGCAGGTAAAGCAGCAGGGTTTTACATCTCAGCAGCTTTAAACCAAGCAAACTCACTAGACTACTTAACTATGATTGAAAACATCAAGTTCAAGTCTAACATTCAAAAAATGGCAGGTTCATCTTTAGTAGCAGACGCAGAATGTAACTTTACACCTGCGGGTACTCTCGCTTTGACAGAAAACGTACTTACTCCAAAAAATCTACAAATTAATCTTGATTTATGCAAGAAAACTTTGTTAGACAGTTGGGAAGCATTACAAATGAGAGCAGGAGCAGGAGCACCACCACCTGCAAGTTTTGATGACTACGTTATCTCTTATATGGGCGAAATTATCGCTAATGGAGTTGAAGGTTCAATATGGTCAGGAACAGGAGCAACAGGAGGAGAATTTGAAGGGTTCTTAACAGCTACTACAGGAGCATTTGCAGTAGATGGTACAGTAAACACTTCAACTGCAACAGCAGCTTATACAGCAGCTAACATTATCGCTAACTTACAGCAATTAACAGCTGATATGGCGACTGATATTTCAGCAGTATTGAGAAAAGAAGACTTACATATCTATATGTCTCCTAAGACTTACGCTTTATATGTATCAGCAGTTTCGACTTTAGGATATGTAAACGCTTACAATATGAACGGAGACTATGCACCTGTATTTGAAGGGTACAAAATCGCTGTTTGTAACGGTATGCCAAATGACCAATTAGTAGCAGCAGAGAAGTCTAACTTATTCTTTGGAACTGACTTATTGAGCGACCAAACTAGAATTGCTTTGATGGATATGGCTGCTTTAGATGGTTCTGACAATATGAGATTAGTTGCTCGTTACTCAGGAGGTGTTCAGTTAGGTATCGGAGCTGATATCGTACACCAATCATAATAAATAAATAATACGGATGGAGGGGGTAAAACCCTTCCACCCTTAACCTAAAAAAATAAAATAAAATGGCTTGTACAGCACTTAGTAAAGGTAGAGGGCTTGATTGCTCAAGAATTTCAGGGGGAATTAAAAACGTATATTTCGGAGTTTATGACCAATTTAGTCCACTTCCTGTAGTAGCTTCAGGGGAAGTAACAGATATAGAAATGGGTGCTAATACCCTATACAGATACACTACTCCTCTAGGAGTGGCAAGTCTTTCAGAAACAATTACAGGAAGTAGAGAAAACGGAACAATTTTTTATACTCCTACAATTACAGTAATTCTTAACAGACTTACAAAAGAAGACCAAAATCAAATTAAATTATTAGGGCAAACTAAATTAATAGTATTTGCAGAGTTAAACGCAACTTTAACTAGTGGTAATAATGTTATAGTAGCATTAGGGGTAACTAATGGAATGGAGCTTAACGCAGGTACTGAAGATAGTGGTGCTGCATTTGGAGACCGTTCAGGTTATACTCTTACATTTGACGGTTTAGAAAATGAGCCGTTTCCAATGGTTGCAGATTACACTACAGTACCGTTTGACAATGCAGCATTTACAATGGGAACAATCGTTACATCTTAGTAGTTTTCTTATATATTTCTTGATTAGGGTGGGCTTAGGCTCACCTTTTTCTTTTTAAAGCAAATAAATATAACTTATTTCTATTATATAACAGACAAACTAACTATGATACAGGCAATAACAGAAACAGACTTAAATATATACGTGCAGACTGAGGATAATCGTATAGACACTTCTGTAGCTTCTACTCAAATAAGGCACTTAGTTAAATTCACAAACGACTTAGATAAGTCTGTCTATTATGCTTATGGTAATACTGAGATTATAAAAGATAGATATACTAATATCAATATATCTTACGGAACTAGACCTAATATTTATACAGGAGTTGTAAAGTTATTTCCTGCGGGATATTATAAGTATGAAATTTATGAGGTTAGTTGGATTGGAACAGTTACAGTTAGTTCAGGTAATGCACCTGCAACAGAAGATGATGTTTTAACACCTGCTGCTTCTACTAAAGGAATAGTTCAGGGATTAGTAACTAAAGGCAAAATGTATCTAGCAGAAAAAGACGGAACGCAGCAAGTTCAGTACACTCAAAGAGAAGCACCAACAGAAACGAATTATATATATTACGGACAATAAAATAAAAAAAATGGGAATTAAAAATACACAAGCTTTATTAAGCGAACAATTAGGACAACTAGGAGGTGTAGAAATATTTACAACAGCTGCTCAAACAAGTAAAGATTACTACGCAATCTACTTTGTTGAAGAAAGTGTAATATCAGCATTAACAATGACGAATTCAACAGGTTCAAGTAATTTACTTACAACAGTACCTGCGGGAATGACGTTATTTGGAAAGATAACAGCAATCACTTTGACTTCAGGTTTAGCAATAGCTTACAACAACTAATATGAAGTTAGCACTAGGAATGTCTTTACCTTCTAGTAATAAAGGAGGATTAACACCTGTACAAAAGCAAGTAAATGACTTTAAGGCTAGAGTTATTGCTGATGGAGGTGTATTTGAAGCTAAGGCTTGTTTAGAAGCACAATTAACTAATTTAAGTAATATAGCATGAGTTTATTAGATGATGTAAGTATAGTAGTAACTCCTAATGGATATAAGGCAGGAACTTTATTTGGTGCTATTCCTGTACCTAGTGAGGGTGCTGAACTTGTAACTAATGGAGATTTCTCTGCTGACGCTAGTTGGACAAAACAAACAGGTTGGACTATAAGTGGTGGTTCGGCTAACTGTGATGGAACACAAACAGGAAATAGTGGAATAATTCAACAAAATGGAATTGCAGGAGTTAGTTTAGATTTACAAGTAGGAAAACAATATGAAATGGTAATTGATATTACTGTTAGTACAGGTCTTATTACTTATATAGAAGTAGGTAGTAATAATTATAATGATGATATAACCACTACAGGTATAAAGACTTTATATTTTAGTCCAACATCTACAAACGATAGAATAAGTATTGTTGCAGGTTCAACATTTGTAGGAAGTGTAAATAACGTATCAGTAAAAGAATACACATCAGCAGATATGGATGTTACTAGAGCAACTGCTGCTACAAGAGTAGATGAGAATGGTTTAGTAAATTATGCTGAAGTTATAGGGAGTGAGGAGGTTACTAATGGAGATTTCGCTACAGATAGTGATTGGAGTAAAGGTACAGGTTGGTCAATTAGTGGGGGTACCGCTATTTTAGATGGAACTCAAACAGGGGGTTCTTCTTTATCTTCAAGTAATATGACAGTAACAGTAGGAAAAATATATAAAGTTACTGTTAATGTATCTGCAACTTCTTCAGGTTTTAGACTTTATGATGCTTTAGGTGTTGTTAGTTATGGGCTTTCTCTTGGAGAAAATATTTTTTATAGAACACCATCTTCCTCTACTTATACATTAACTCCTTTAGGATTAGGAGGTGCAACAGGAACAATATCTAACGTATCAGTAAAAGAAGCAGCAAGAGATAACGTTCCTCGTATAGACTACACAGGAGGAGGTTGTCCACATATATTAGCAGAGCCACAGAGGACTAATCTTTTACCATATTCGAGTGATTTTAGTCAATGGATTACTTCAAGTGTAACACTAACTCCAAACGCTACAACTTCTCCAAGTGGTTCTGTAGATGCAACATTAGTTGATTTATCGTCTACAACAGATTCAAGATTAGTTAATAATGTTGGAGTTGTTGCAAGTACTGAATACACCTTATCTTTTTACTTAAAAAAGCACGAATCAGATTCAGATGGAACTTTTCCTTTAGCTTATTATGATGGCTCTAATTACATTAAGACTTATGTTAATTTAACTGATGTTTGGCAAAGGTTTGATTTAACTTTCACAAATCCTTCAAATAGTCCTTTCGGTTATGGATTAAGTAGAAAGGGAACTACAAGTGATGAAACTTTAACAAGATGCTATGCTTGGGCAGGTCAGTTGGAACAAGCATCTTATCCAACATCATACATTCCAACATCAGGAAGTACAGTAACAAGAAACCAAGACATCTTCACAAGAGATGGTATAGGTAGTTTGATTAATAGTACAGAGGGGGTTTTGTTTGTAGAGATGGCTGCTTTGTCAGATGATGGGGTTGCTAAGTATCTCACTATGAATGATGGTTCTTCAAATAATGATGTAAGAATTTATTTTAATACTGCTTCAAATGGTATATCGGCTTTATTAAAATCAGGAACAGGTGCAACTCAAGCGTTTTTATCTTATACAGTTACAGATACAACTGAATTTCATAAGATTGCTTTTGTTTATGCAGTAAATAGATTTGAATTGTGGGTTGATGGAGAGAAAAGAGCAGAAGATTTAAGTGGTGTTGCTCCTGTAGGTTTGAATACATTAGAATTTTCAAGAGCATCTAATTTCTTACCTTTATTTGCAAAAGTAAAACAACTACAAGTATATAACACAGCACTAACAGATACTCAACTAGCAGCATTAACTTCATAATATGAATATATATAAATTACAATACACAGACAAAGCAGAAGGAGATGCTGACTTACTTGCTAAAGGTACTTATGAAATAATAACTGAAGAAGGAGTTACTCAAGATGTTTACAGAAATGGTACACAGGCAATCGTGTATCTTGGTAAGATAGTAGAAGTACCTGCAACAGACACTACTCCTCCTATTTATTATGATGGAGTATTTTACGACCTAATGACTACAGAAGAATTTGACTTTGGAATACACGAGTTATTTCCTGTAAATTGTGTACATTCGTTCTTAGGTTATGAAAAGAACGCAGAAGGTACAGATGTAGACCCTGATGAATTAATAATAGAATAAAATGGATAAAATACTTAGTATAAACTTAGAAACATCAACAGCTCCAATAGTACAAGAAGTAAGAGGACGTGATTACATAGAGTACGGAACAGAAGATTGGAGAAACCTTTACCCTCAGTTTTTGATTGACTTATATTACAATTCTAGTACACACGCTGCAATTATTAATGCTACAGCGGAGCTAATCGCAGCCGAGGACTTAGTATGTGAAGAAGATGATACTAATTTAGAAAATTACGTAAAGCTTAAAAAGTTTCTAAGACACGCTAATTCCAACGAAAGTTTACACCAAGTAATAAAGAAAGTAGCTTTTGATTTTAAACTTCAAGGAGCATACGCTTTACATATTGTATGGAATAGAGAAAGAACAGAAATAGCAGAGCTTTATCACGTACCTGTAGAGCGTGTAAGAGCAGGAAGACCAAATGCAATGGGTAAAGTAGACTGTTACTATATAAGTGCTGATTGGGGAAACACTAGGACAAATAAACCATACCCTATTAATGCTTTTAATGTGAACGACAGAACTTCAGGAAGTCAGTTACTTTACACAGGGGCATACAGTCCTAATATGGATTGCTATCATACACCTGATTATTTAGCAGCTAATAATTGGTGCTTAGTAGACCAAAAGGTTGCAGAGTTTCATTTAAACAATATAGAAAATGGATTTAGTGGGAGCTATTTTGTTTCTTTTGCTAATGGTATTCCTACGCAAGAAGAAAGAAGACAGATAGAACAAAGTTTAGTAGAGAAATTTACAGGAGCTTCTAATAGTGGGAAGTTTATTTTAACGTTCTCAGATGATAAGACTAGAACACCTGAAATAACTCCTATAAGCGTTTCTGACGCTGATAAGCAATACTTAGCACTACAAGAGCTATTAGTTCAAAACATACTCACAGGACACCGTGTAACGTCTCCTATGCTTATGGGAATTAAATCTGACACAGGGCTTGGTTCTAATGTAGATGAACTTAATGCAGCAGGTAACTTCTACCTTAATACAGTTGTTAAGCCGTTTCAATTACATATCTTAAATACTTTACAGACTTTATTCTCAGTAAACAATATGGACTTACCTGTTCAGTTTGTACAATTAAAACCTATAACAGTAGAATTTACTTCAGAAGACTTGAAAGGAGTAATGACTGAAGACGAGATAAGAGAAGAAGTTGGCTTGAAGCCTTTAGCAGATGTAGAAGTAAGAGAAGACTTTAATACAGAACTATCAACTGAAAAGACAGAGCTTGATAAATTTATTGAAGAATTTGGAGAGGATATTCCTGAAGAATGGGAATTAATAGAAGAAGAAGTAGTAGATGGAGAACACCAAGACTTTAACTATGAAGAAGTATTAAACGGGTTAATGACTGAGAAGTTAGAACTAGCTTCAACAGGTAGAGCTATTCCAAGCCGTAAGTCAGAACAAGATGGTATCTCTAAAAAGTCTTATGATTACTTTAGAGTTAGATATGTTTACGCTAATGACAATTTCTTAGAAAACAAATCAGGAACTAAAAGAGATTTTTGCAGAAAAATGGAAGCGGCAAAAAAGCTGTATAGGAAGGAGGACATAATTAATATGGGTAAAAAAGCAGTTAATCCGGGATTTGGTATTGATGGAGCTGATACTTACTCAATTTTTCTTTACAAAGGAGGTCCTCAATGTTTTCACTTTTGGAGTAGAAGAATTTACAAAACAGTTATAGGTGAAAGTAAGACAACTAAAATAGAAGACGCTGATATGATTGGCTACACTAAAGCTAAGTCAGAAGGATTTACTGCTAAGAAGAACGATAAGCTAGTAGCAACACCACCTAGAAAAATGAAAAATAACGGATATTACAACTAATTATGAGCTACGTATTATTTATATCAGAAGCAAAGCTAAAAGATAGCACAGCAATTAACTTAAATGTTGACCCTAAAATATTGTTACCTTATGTGTTACAGGCACAGCGTATTTATATAGAGCCAAAACTAGGAACAACACTTTACCAAAAGCTAGAAGCTGAAATAACAGCAGGAACTTTAACAGGGGCATACAAGACTTTAGTAGATGAGTATATAGGCGACTGTTTACCTTCTTGGGCGTTTCATATGTGTATTCCTTATTTACGCTTTAAAACGGAAAACGGTAACATCTATTCTAAGACTTCAGAAACAGGAAATGCTTTAAGCACAGAGGAAGCTCAACACCTTAGAGAAGAAGTAAGAAACAATGCTGAATACTTTACAGAAAGAATGATACAGTATATCACTAATAATATAACTCTTTTTCCTGAATACAATACTAATAGTGGAGCAGACATTTCTCCTGACCAAAACGCTTACTATAACGGTATGAACCTAGAAAGACCAATGAGACAAGGAACTAAACTTACATTGAGAAACTTTTTAAACGCTTCTGATTACTCATAATGAAAAGACACTATAAACCGAAAACTAAAAATGTTACTAAGTTAAAATCTTACTTAGATAAAAAAACTAAACAAAATGACAGAAGTAAAAGATACTCTACAAGTAGGATTAGCTAATTTTTCAGCTATTGGGTTTACTCTAGCAAGTGCAAATGAAATACTAAGTTTCGTTGCATTGCTACTTTCAATAGCATATACTATATATAAATTCATTCAATTTGACAAAAATAAATAGATGGCTCGTAATGTTGTTACAAGCGCTTTTAAGAGCGTTAAAAAGAAACGAAAGGGAGTACACTCCAAAAATGCAAGTAAAGGACAGAACGGCTTTAAAAAAGCCTACAAAGGTCAAGGTCGTTAATCTTTTAATCATAAGAGATACATTCACAGAAAAATCAACTATTGGTCGTTTGTTTATTAATGGTGAAAGTTTTTGTGATACCTTAGAAAATCCTTGGATAGACAATCAGAGAAGTATAAGCTGTATTCCTAAAGGTCAATACAAAGTTAGACTTAGATACCCAAGAGAAAGTGCTACAAGGGATTACTTACACTTATTAGTTCAGGACGTTCCTAATAGGGATTATATCTTATTTCATAGAGGTAACACAGCTAAAGATACAAGCGGCTGTATTCTAGTGGGGAATGGTCGTAAACAAGACATTGTTAAAAACTCTCGCTTAGCTATGGATTTAGTTATGCAAGAAATAATATATTTGGGCGGAGAAAATATTAATTTAATAATCAAAAATAAATAGTTATGAAAAAGTTTTTAGAAAAGTACCTTATCGGTCAGATGGTAAAGAGCAAGAAGTTTTGGTATGCAGTTAGTTCAGTAGTTGTACCTGCTTTAGTTTCTTACTTAGGAGTTGATGAAACAACTGCAAAAGATTTATACTATGCAATCTTAACACTTATAGTAGGTCAGGGTATTGCTGATGTCGCTAAAAAGTAATAGATACAGATTAAAGCCACACGAAATAGTGGCACTAGAAAAGATGCGAGAAGCCGAGACTAGAAATGTTCTAGTTATTGGCGACTTGCACGAACCGTTTTGTCTTGATGGCTACTTAGATTTCTGTATAGACCAATACTATGCTTATAACTGCACAGAAGTTGTATTTATAGGTGATGTAATAGACAATCATTTTTCTTCATATCATGAGGCCTCAGCAGACGGAATGGGTGGCTTAGATGAGCTAGAATTAGCAATAAAGAAAATAGGAAGATGGCGAGACGCGTTTCCTATGGCTACAGTTATAATCGGAAACCATGACAGGATTATAATGCGTAAAGCTCAGACTTCCTCAATTCCAAGCAAATGGATTAAATCTTTTAAAGAAGTCTTAGAAACTCCTGATTGGAACTTTGTAGAACGATATGAAACAGACGGAGTACAATATATACACGGAGAAGGTGGTACGGCTCGTACTAAGTGTAGAGCCGATATGATGAATACCGTCCAAGGACATTTACATACTCAATGTTATACAGAACACTATGTAGGTAAGAAGTTTAGAGTTTATGGAACTCAAGTTGGTTGTGGTATAAATCACAAATCTTACGCTATGGCTTACGCTAAATATGGCAAAAGACCTGCTGTTGGCTGTGCAGTTGTACTAAATAACGGTCAAACTCCCATCAATTTGTTAATGCCTTTGTAGGTTTTTAACGTTTTTTTTAACATTTCTTAATCTTTTTTTAAATTTATTTTAGTATCATTTACTAGATAAGGGATAACTATTTTTAATCTTTTTAGTTAAAAACTCAGTTAAAAACTTTGTTAATTCAAAAAAAGGTTTTATTTTTGCTGTGTTAAAAAAGTAATAATTAAAATAATCAAGAAATGAACTACAAAATCGTAAACAAAAACACAGGAGCTACTTACTTCCTAAATGAAAAAGAAAAAGCAAACTTTTTTATTAAAAACAAATTGCAAAATTATAACGAGACAAATTTAACAGAGCAAAGAAGAATAAGAATAAACAAGATGTTAGATGTAGTTGCTAACTTATGCGTAGTAGGTGCTTCAATATTAGCTACATTAATTTACATTCAAAACTATTAAGATGACTAGACTAGACGCAGAATACATAGAATACAATACATTGAACTTAATTTGTCAAGACTTCTTTTATAAGGGAGACGGCTACACAAATGAAGCCACTTGGGATTACAACCTATTCATTTTGAATAATGATGTAAAAGGGAAAGAAAAGTCTATAAGGATTTATGGAACTAAGGAACAGATAGATTTAGCATCAGTTGAATACAGTAAGAAGAATGGACTTATGCTTGATGAATGTTACAACTATAAAGTTGAGCCTAAAGGTTCATATTGGAATAACATCTTGAATATAACAGATGAAGACAATCAGAAGATAATAGATAAACTAGAACACTACAACAAGCTTTATAACCAAAAGGGTAGAAAAGCATTAATATTAAGAACAAGATAATGAAAACAGAAGCATTAAAAGAAAAGTACATTAAGTACAATCTAACCAAAGATGACGTGTTCAAACACCAACACTACATCATCTTGACAAGAAGCGGTATTGATAAGATACAGGCTTTGGAAAACATCAACATAGATTATGATGTAATTAAATGTGAAAAAGATTTTTGTGTAGTAAAAGCCAATGCAAGAAAAGAAGGTAAGGCAATTCAAACTTTTGGTTCAGCTTTAAAAGGAGCAGGATTTAAGGACGGAAACACTAACACTTGGTACACTATGGAAATGGCTGAGAAACGAGCTATGTCAAGAGCAGTCCTGAAGCTAACAGGTTTTTATGAACTAGGAGTATTTGGAGAAGATGAAGCAGAAGATTTTAAAAAGATTAATAATTAAATAAATAAATAAAAATGGAAGTAACAGGAAAACTAGTAAAGAAACTTGAATTAGAAACAGGAACATCTAAAGCAGGTAAAGAATGGAAGAAGCAATCAATCGTAATTGATACAGGTGGAGAGTTTAACAATGAAGTATGTGTTAGTGCCTTTGGTGATAAATTGCAACAAATGAACAAGCTAGAAATAGGTATGGAGGTATCAGTTCTTTGTAATGTTTATTCAAGAGAATACAACGGTAGATATTTTCACAATATTGATGGCTACTTTTTCACTAATCAAAGCAACAAAAAATCAGGTAATTTATTAGACAATAAAGATACTATGATGAATGGTGATACAGATATGCCTTTTTAAGATGAATACAGAAGATAACTTTAAAAACCTTTGCGACCTTACTACAAATTTAGTAGGGTTGCCTAAAGGCTCTCTAGCTTTAAAAACTAGAAAGATAGAATATCACGTACCTAGAATGATTGCTGCTATGGTTGCAAGAATTGAAGATGGAACTCATAGAGATGTAATTGCAAAAGTATTAGATAGAGATAGAACAAGTATTAATCATTATGAAGTTAGACACGCTTTTAACTATGCTTCTTTTTCCAAGTACAGAGACACATTTAACTTAATTTATAATGCTTATTCGGACATTAAAGATGCAAAATATACTTTTAAAGATATGCATCATTTAAAGCAATATTTAAGGGATAATGACATATTTGATAGTGATAAACATCAGACAACTATTCGTATTAGTTGTGGTAAGTTTGGTACTGATGTCAAAGTTTCTTACAGAGAATTCTATAATAAATTTGAATTATGTAAGTTAGCACTTGAAAATTATAAATACGAAATAGAAGTAATATGAAACATTTACTAAGTAGTTCAGCTTTTTTAATAGTGAACAAGCAATTGGCGAAGCAGGTAGGATTGAAGGGTGCAGTTCTACTTGCTGACCTAATTAGCAAAGAAGAATACTTTATTGCTAACGGAATGAATGATGGTTGGTTTTTTAACACTGAAGCCAATATAGAACGAGATACTACACTAACTTCATATCAGCAAAGAAAAGTCCTTAAAACGCTTAAAAAATATGAAATAATAGAAACTAAGCGTAAGGGAATACCTGCAAAGCAATACTTCAAGATAAATGAAGCTAACTTATTGAATATCTTAAGTTGTGAAGAAACTGAAGGACTAGTGATTAATAAACTTAATGACTTGTCAGAAACTAAATTAACAACTATTAATAAGAATAAAGAAATAAGAATAACTAATAATACTATATCTAATAGGCGTGATGAATTTGTCTTTGAGGTTTTGACTTTTGATTATGAAGAAAGTATTTTAAATGGATTTATAGATTATTGGACAGAGCCTAATAAGTCTAATACAAAAATGAAATTTGAATTAAATAAAACTTGGAGTACAAAGCTCAGATTAAAAACTTGGGCAGCTAATCAAAAGAAATGGGATAAACCTCAGTCAAATACAAAAACAATGAGTAAGTTAGACGCTCAAATTAATGAATGGCAAAAAGCAAAAGAATTATTATGAAACCATTAAAACAAGAAAACTTAAAAGATTTAACTGAAAAAGTCCTAGATTTAGTTGCTAAGACTTCAGTTGAAATAGGACACAGGTCAGACGCTCAGACCTTAGCAAGTCTAAGTAAGATATTTGCTGAGGACTTAATACAAGAAAAGCGTTTTGGAAATATGACCTTTAACCAAGTTCAGGACGCATTTAGACAGGGCGTTAGATTTGGAAAGGACGAACCCTTTTTAAATATCAGAACATTCTATAAGTGGGTGTATGCTCAGAAGAAGTTAGTAGACAATGCTTACTATGAAGTACACACTTTAGGAAAGCCAAAAGAAAATACCTTATGGTATCAAGAACCTGTAAAACTTTTAAGATGAAGATATTAACAATAGTATGGGGAATAATAATTGTACTTTGTATTTTAGAAGCAATTTTCTACACTAAATTTGAAAATGAAATTTGAACGAAAATCACATAGAGAAAGACAGAACAAAGCTTTAACTCAGTTTTGCAACCACTTTGATTTGACTTATGGCTCACATCAGGAGTATGCTCACATAGACGCAGTTCTTTATAATAAAGGAAAGATAACAGGATTTGCAGAAGTAAAAGGAGTTCATAAGAATATAGAGGACGGACAAGATGTTATAGTGGCTATGAGAAAGATAGTAAGAGCGCAACAGCTTCAAGTCAATAGTGGTAAACCTGTAGCAATTATATGGGCTTTCAATAATGCTATTGTATATGAAAGAATAAATAACTTAAAAGGTATCTTTTATTATGGCGGTAGAGCAGTCAGAGAAGGAAGCACCTTTGACCAAGAACAAATCGTTAAAGTATTAATTAAAAACTTGATAAGAATTGAAGAAGACAGTCAGTAAATTAAAAAAGGAACTTGACAAGTGGTTCAGTCTTTATATAAGACTTAGATATGCAAACGAATACGGAATGTGCCAATGCTTTACCTGTGGAATAGTCAGACACTACAAAGAAGGTATGCAGAACGGACACTTTCAAAGTAGGAAGCATTTGTCTACAAGATTTGATGAGGAAAATTGTCAGGTTCAGTGCGTTAAGTGTAATGTCTATGCTTGGGGTGAACAATATAAATTCAGTCTTGCTTTAGACGGCAAGTATGGAGAAGGTAAGGCTGAAGAATTGCAATACTTAGCTAGAACAACTTTAAAGATTTCTAGGATAGAATATGAAGAAAAGATAAGTTATTACAAATCACTTGTTGAAAAGTTAAAAACAGAAAAAGGAATTGAGTAACAATTTTTATATCTTTGGCGTATGATAGAACCGATTTACGCAAGTGAGGAACACAAGAACATAATAGAAACCTATATAGCTATGTGTAATGAGTTTGCAAAAGATGTAAGTTCAAAAACAAAATACAATAATTTTTTAGATGTAGTAGAAACTATTTTGGAATATCATAACAACTACGGTAAAGGAGCAAGAGAAAATAATTGGTACGATTGGTTAATGATAATACCAATAAACTTATCAGTAGCTACTAATGGTTTCTTTGCAGGTATTGAAACTAAAACCAACGCTTCAATAATAAGAGCTTACAAAGTAGTTTTAAGTGAAATGGTATTTGAAGTAGTAGATAAAATTGACGCTTTAGAACAAATAAATGACTGAGATATATGCAGAAATATCTAAACTAAGTTCTTTCTTCAGGAATATGTGTTATGGTATAACGCAAGATGAAGAAGCTATTAATGACGCAGTACAGGAACTTATGATATACTTCCTTCAGATGAACCCTCAGACTTTACAGGGTGTTTATGAAAAAGATGGTATCAAAGGAATAAAAGGTTATGGTGCAGTAGTATTAAGAAGAAGCTTAACAAGTGTAAGAAGTCCTTTTTATTATAAGTATAAAAAATACTATACTAATTTAGTAGGGGTTTATACAGCTTCAAGCAGTCAGAACGCTTTTCATAAAAGTATATACAACTTACCTGAAGAAATAGAAGATAATTACAAATGGGAAAGGCTTGAAGAAATTGATAAAGTATTAGATAAACAAACTTGGTACGATAAAAAGATATTTGAGTTATATTACTCAGGAGAGACATTAGACAGTCTTGCTAAGAAAACAGGAATAAGTAGAAACAGTTTATTTACTACAATAGATAAAGTAAGGGAAATATTAAAAAAAGAATTGAATGAATAATCTTGTAATAATTTGGCCTTCATAATATGAATAAGTTCTTTGTGCCTAATGAAGTCTATGAAGATAGAATAACTATTTGTAAGTCTTGTATTTATTATTTTAAACCAACAGGAACTTGTAAGGACTGTGGCTGTTTTATGAAGATTAAAGCAAGACTAGCACCAATGGGGTGTAGTCAAAAGAAGTGGGAAAAGACAACAGAGATAGAAACACCTGATACTTTACCTCAGGAAATAGTAGATGAAATTTTAGATATGTGGAAAGACCTAAAAACAGGTAGAGCAAAAGACCAAGCAGCTAAAAAAAGAATGATTGAAACATACAATACAATATACAATACTAACTACAGTCATAGAACAAATTGCGGTTCGTGTATTTCAACTTGCTTTGATGGAATAAAAAAACTATATAAAGAATATGCTAAGGGCTAAATTTAACTTAAATAACAATGCAGTTATTTTCTTATTTTTTTTGTGAACCCTTAGCGTATTTAAAACTAAAACAATAGATATGAAAAGAACATATAAAACAATTAAATGGGTATTAAACAGTCATATTAAAAATAACGTCAGAAGTCTTTGGACTTGGGAAAACGACAACTTTACTTGTATCTTTGAAAACTATGACGGAGACAGCAGAATATATACACCGCACCAACTTTTAAAACTTTTAGAAAATGACACAGAACGATAAACTAATTAAAAACATAGAAACTATGCCACATATTGAAGTAGATTACAAATCAACTCCTGAACCTAGTTATTACTCAGGAAAGAAGTACGGTTACTCAGCAAGAAAAGTAGTAGAGGACTTTCAACCTGATAGCTACAACATAGGAACTGCAATCAGTTATCTATTAAGAGCAGGTAAGAAGGAAGGTAATCCTGCTGAACAAGACATACAGAAAGCAATTAATCATTTACATTTTGAACTAGACAGGTTACACAATGACACTGTATAAAGGTGATTGCTTAGAAGTTATGAAAGGTATTCCTGACAGAAGTATAGATGCAATTATAACAGACCCCCCTTACGGAACAACAGCGTGTAAATGGGATAGTGTAATAGATTTTGATTTAATGTGGGAGCAACTGAATAGGATAATAAAACCTAACGGTGCTGTTGTTTTATTTGGTGCAGAACCATTCAGTAGCACTTTGAGAATTAGTAATTTAAAAAACTATAAATATGATTGGGTTTGGGAGAAAACTCAAGCAACAGGACATCTGAATGCTAAGAGACAACCGTTAAGAAGTAATGAGTTAATATCTGTGTTCTATAAAAAACAATGCACCTACAATCCTCAGAAGACACAAGGACATAAGCCTATGAATAAAGGAGTAAGAAAGTTAAGCGTACAAAACAAGACAGAGGTCTATGGGAAGGCGACTAAAGAACTACCTTTCGGGGGTAATACTGACAGATATCCTAAAACTAATATAGTTTTTAAAAGTGACAAGCAGAAGAGCTATTTACACCCCACACAAAAGCCTGTATTATTAATGGAGTATCTTATAAAAACATATACAAATAAAAATGAAACTGTTTTGGACTTTACAATGGGTTCAGGAAGTACAGGAGTAGCTGCAAAGAATACTAACAGAAACTTTATAGGTATTGAAAAAGATGATAAGTATTTTAAAATAGCTGAAGAAAGAATAAACAAACAGGAAAAACAATTAAAGATATTATGACTTTATACAGTTGCGAATGTGGTAAAGAAGAAAAAGAAGTTGGCAAAGCTACAATAGTCCTTAGAGATAAGAAGTGGGTATGCAAAGAAGCTCAGTGCAGTTGTGGTAAGTATATGGATAGTAAACCAACAGACGGTATGCCAAGCCTTAAAAGAACAGAGCCTACTCTAAGTATGAAACGAGATAAGCTATGGGAAGGAGCAACAGAAAAGATAAGAAGCAAGACTGAGTAATGAAGTTTGTAATAAAAGACAAAAGAGATAAGCAAAGCCTATTCAGTTACTTGAAAGAATTAGAGAACGACTACATAGTAAGTGTAAAGAAACAAAGAAACACACGTAGCAATATGCAGAACAGTTACTATTGGAAATGTATCGTACAAGGACTAGCAGAAGAACTAGGATATTTCCCAAACGAAATGCACGACGCTTTAAGAGCTAAGTTCTTGTCTGAATATGAAATGATAAGTTTTAATGATAATCAAATAGCAATAAATAAAATAGGAAGTACAACAGCTTTAAACACTAAACAATTTGAGCAATACACAGAACAAATAAGAGTGTGGGCTTTAACTGACTTAGGAATAAGACTTATGCTTCCAAATGAATACGAATAATTTCTATTATATAATACGGATTGAATAATCAATCTATTTCAATTATGGATAAACGAATAAACAATGGCGGTGCAAGGAAAGGTGCAGGACGCAAGTCTAAGGCAGCAGAACAAAAGTTAATAGAGAACTTAACACCAATGAATGATAAGGCTTTAAAGTCTTTAGAAAGCGGTATTGACAAGAAAGAACAATGGGCGGTCAAACTGTTCTTTGAATACTTCTATGGTAAACCTCAACAAAGGGTAGATGTTACAACAAATGATGATAGTATCAATATGCCTTTAATAACATTTGTAGAAACTGATACTGAGTAATAAATATAACCCTCTATTTAATTCTGACGCTAGATACTTTATAATTACAGGTGGTAGGGGTTCAGGAAAATCTTTTGCTGTAACAGTCTTTTTAACTTTACTTACTATGTCTAAGAACATAAGAGTATTGTTTACAAGATTTACAATGGTATCAGCTCACTTATCAATCATTCCTGAGTTCTTAGAAAAGATTAGTCTGTTAGGGTTTGAAAACATCTTTAGCGTAAACAAAGCTGAGGTTTTAAATTTAGGAAACAAGTCAGACATTTTATTTAGAGGTATCAAGACATCAGCAGGTAATCAGACAGCAAGTCTAAAGTCTTTACAGGGAATAAGCACTTGGGTACTTGATGAAGCTGAGGAACTTATTGATGAAGATATATTTGACACTATTGATTTAAGTATTAGAGAAAAAGAAATACAGAACAGAATTATACTTATACTTAATCCTGTAACTAAAGAGCATTGGATTTACAAACGCTTCTTTGAGGACAAAGGAGTTGAAGCAGGTTTTAATGGCGTTAAAGACAATGTATGCTATATACATAGTACATACCTAGATAACAAAGATAATCTCTCTCAGAGCTTCCTAGAGCGTATTAAGACTATAAAGCATAGAAACTTTAAAAAGTATCAACACAAAATCTTAGGAGGTTGGTTAGACAAAGCAGAAGGAGTTGTATTTGAGAATTGGAGTATAGGAGAATTTAATCCTGATGGCTTACAGACTTCTTGTGGAATGGACTTTGGTTTTAGTGTAGACCCTGATAGCCTTACAGAAGTAGCTATTGATAAAAGGAAGCGTAAGATATATTTAAAAGAACATATCTATAAGAACGGCTTGAAGTCAAATGAGTTGGCTAAGATTATATTAGATAAAGTAGATAACAAACTTATCATTGCTGATAGTGCAGAGCCAAGGCTAATAGCCGACCTTAGACATTTAGGAGTAAACATAAAGCCTGTAAAAAAAGGAACTATTGAGAGTGGGATAACTCGTATGCAAGATTATGAACTTATCATAACTCCTGAAAGTACAAACATAGCCAAAGAACTTAATAACTATATATACGCTGATAAAGGCTCTAAGCTTTATGTAGATAACTACAATCACGCAATAGACGGTATAAGGTATAATGTTATTTATCACCTAGACAATCCGAACGCAGGTAAGTATTATGTACAGTAAACTAAAAACAACAAATTTCTATTATATAACAGATGAAAGTAAAAGTCAAAAAAGAAGGTAAGGTAAAAGAGTTCAAATTGATTAACAGTTGGGAAGATGTAACTCTTGAGAAGTGGTTGCAACTTATTGACTTTGAAACAGGTAGTAATCCCAAACACCCCATTGATTTAGCCAACAAAGTCTTATACTTTCATATCCTTTTAAGTTAGGACAATTTATGTTTATAGTATATTGTTTAGATATTCTATTACTGCTATCATCAAAAGCCTGTACATCTATTGAACCGCCACTCATTTGGTCTACAGGTGAAACTAACGCTAGAAAAGTAGAACTCCAATTTTGTAAGTTAGCAGGAAAGCAACCGAAGTATAAAAGTCGTGATGATATTTCTGTACTAAAAGTATTATAAGCCCCATTTGCTACTGTCTTATCTATATCTTCTGTTCCTATTTGTGAACCTGAGCTATCATTGTAAGTTAGCCTTATATAATTTAAATTGTCGTTAGGTGCTAAAAAAGCAAGTGTTCCATAATCTTCTAAATTGGCATACTGAGTAGTAGGTGCATTAGATAAAAAACTGTCTGTTTGAGTATTCATTTTGAACTTACTCCAATCATATCCAAAATCATTAGCAGTAGAACCTGTACCCATTTTAAGAATATCTGAGTACTTTAAGTACCCATTGAATAAACGATAATCTACTGACAACTTTGGACTGACTATCTGAACATCACCATTTGCGTCTGTGTACTGTGTTTTAAACTGAATAGTTAGCCATCTAGTAGCGTTTTTATTTTTAGAATATTTATCTATTAAATGAATAGGGTGTGGTGTGTTATCAGTTGTATCAACGCCTTTATACTCACTAAAGTTTGCAGCCATATTATCAGCACTAACATAATTTTCTACTACTTGCCTAAAATCAAATATTCCTACTCCTGCATTGTTTGGTGTAGTTTTAAATGTTGCTGTTGGAATTGAAGTTGTAGTTATTGTACTAGGTGTTGTATCACTTATATAAACATTAGCAATAAATCTAACGTTAGTGAAACTTGCTACTATTGTATTGTTTGATACTACAAAAATTACCTCTTGACCTACAGGCACTTGAGTATATAAAGGTTTTTGTTCTATTAGTGTTGCCATTTATTTTACTGTTGTTAATCCGTTAATGATATCATCTTTTACTGCTCCCAACATTTCTTTTCCAAACTGCTTTAATCCTAACATCAAAGGCTTCTGAAAGAAACTTATGCCTTGTATTCCTTTCCTCTTAATGCTTCTAGCTATTAAAAAAGATATGCTTTTCCTAGACATAAATCTTCCTTTTTCATCTCTTGGAGCAATTCCTTTTTTTACTATCCACTTATCAAGCACTCTGCTAGGTGGTTGCTTTGTAGTGTACTTATAAGGACTTGAAATTGTTCTACCCTTATAATCTTTAAAACTTCTTTTAACTTCTGTTCCTGAAACTCCCTTGTCTACAAAAGTACCGTAGCTATCCATATAGAATTGTACACTAAACCCTTCAGCAGATGTAACTACTTTAAAGCTTAATGACTTCTCTAAATTAGTACCACCTCCTTTAGATTTTTGTAAGTTACCTTTTGCTCTGTTTACTACTTGTTTACCAAAGCTATTAAGATACCTTTCAAGAGCTTCTGTCTTCATTATACTAGTGCTGCAAAGACTTCTACTTGAACATCAGTTGTTGCTGAAGGTCTTACCTCTACAGTAACTAAATCTTCTAATGTAGGAAATGCAGGAGTTGCATCAGCTTCACCAATTAATGCTTCTTCAGCTTGGAATAATATATGTGAACCCCCTGCTCTTACAGTTACTTGATAATTAGTAGCTGCTGTTACATATGCTACTTTCATATCTTGGTCATCACTTAAATTAGTAATTCTTAAGTATTTACAGTTCTCTACATCTAAAGCACCATCTGCTCCGTAAGGTGTTGAATTAAATACTGCTACTGTTGTAGTCTGTGAGTGAGTACAAGTTAGAATTCTTTCTAATACATCTACTATGTTTGAAGTTGTTAAGACGTTTGTAGAACCTCTTACTGAGCCGTTAAGCACTACGTTCTCTGTGATTGTTGTTGTTAAATCTGCCATTTTATAATTTTATTGTTATTTTAAATTTTTTCCACCCTATTTGAACTATTAATCTTCCTATCTTAAATTTGAACATTAGTAACCTGCACCTCTTCCATTAACAGGAATATTACAAGTTTGAAAATCATTCTGAACTAATACACCTATATTAAATACATATCCACAACACAAGTTGTCAAACCTTTCCTGAAACGGCTCTATTGTAAATTGGTCTTGCGTAAAGTATATAGGTTCGTTTATATCATTTACTCCTTCTAGAGATTGTCTTGAACTATGTCTAAGCATACCTATAATATCTGTACAAATAGCTAGAGTTTGATTGAATACTTCCTGTTCGTTATTCTCTGTGTTTACTAACTTAGTTAAAAGCTCGTGCTGTTTAGTTTGCCAATCTGACTTTTCAGATACCATATCCATTATAAAGACTTGAAAGTTATATGTCAATTGACTATCTCCTGTTTCAACTGATGTTGGATTTATATGCATTAAAGGAAACTTCTCCATCTTCTCAAGATTGATGTCATAAATGTCTCCTACTGAGGTAGTGCTTATCTGTTCGTG
>JACLAB010015435.1_pt1 | contig 20329 bp, 14 predicted proteins | sample 8027921 | NCBI WGS metagenome assembly JACLAB01 (sample SAMN15725117, study PRJNA655200) | protist metagenome | isolation source: fluorescence activated cell sorting (FACS) single amplified genomes of... | place: USA: West Boothbay Harbor, Gulf of Maine | collected 2000-07-19
TTCTGGTAAACGAGAGAAAAGAAGAACTATCTTCAAAGAAGAAGCATGACGACGAGCGGGGGGGCTTATTATTATTCTATCGTCAGAGCCTCGACCACCTCGACGTCGTCGTCGTCGTCGCGAAGGTGTTGTTCTTGCGCTAAAATATCGCCTCGTCGACATCGTCATCATCATCGTCGCAGGAGGGCTGCTGCTGTCAACGATGTGCGTAACAACAACAACAACAACAACACGAACAACAACGACGATGAGAACAAAAGTGCATCTCCGTTCGCACCGAAAGGCTCGCCGGAAGATATCCTTCGCGTCTCTCGACAAACCTCCTTCGAAGGACTCAAAGCTGCGCGAAGAGTCGCTTTGGAGGAAAAAATACACTCGACAGAAACTATTCACAAGGCGTTTAACGATATCGTGGAGAACTCGGTTCGATTTTTTAAGACGAAAGCGGAGGAGAATACGAACGATGCGGACGCGCAGTTCGCGCTCGGGAACGTGTATCAAACTTTAGAGATGCCAGAGAAAGCGATCGAACAGTACGAGAAAACTTTAGCGTGTTCGAATAAGACGCATTTGGACGCGTCGAATAACGTAGCGATGTTGTTGCAAGAGCGAGGGGAAATTGACAAGGCGGAGGCGTATTATTTGAACGCTTTGACGCACCATCCGGAAAGCGTGGACGTGATGTTCAACTGGGCGAGTTTGAAAGTACAGTGTCGACAAGATTTGGACGGGGCGAGAATTTTGATTAATAGGATAGTTACTTTAGAACCAAAGTTGAAGAAGCACCCGTTGGTGAAGGCGTTGGCGGGTGATGAAATCGACGACGAACCGGACGAAGCGTTCGTGCCGCCGATTTAAAATGTAGTGTAGTAAAAGCAGTAGTACTAGTACAACGTAAAATAGTGCCTGAATGCCTTGGTGACATCAGTGTTATTAGTATATAAATAGTACGCGTAATTGTGGTTTTACTACTACTAGTAGTCGTTTTTTTTTAAAGCGCCGATGGTTTGATTGATACATTTTTATTTCGCTGAAGAAGAAGAAGCTTTCTCTTCTCCCTGACCTTCGTCTCCTTTAGCCGCCGCCATTGCGGCATCTGCGGGGACGTACGGTGGCGTTTCCCACCGGATTAAAGCCCAGTTTATGTCGCCGAAAAAGTCGTGACATTTGATGGTTTCCCCGCCGCCGAACGTTCCCAATCGTCTCGTCGGGTCTCTCTCCAGTAATTTAGTCACGATGTCTTTCAAGCTTTGCGAAACTTCCGGTCGCTCCGGAAACGCGAGTTGTTTATTCATGATGTTTTCAAACGTTTGCTCGCGTCTGTTTGCTTTGAAAGGCGTCGTGCCGTAGACTAATTCGTAGATGAAAATTCCAAGTTCCCACCAATCGACCGGCGCAGAGTGTCCGGCGCCGGAGAGAACTTCTGGACTCAAATACTCCTCGGTACCGACGAAAGAGTTTGTAAACGCAAACGGTTCCGCAATTAGGACTGGATTTTGCGTTCCAGATTTGAACTTTGGCGGTTTCGAGAGCGAAGCAGATTTTTTATTGTTGTTTTTCTTTGTTTCTTTAGCAGCAGCAGCTGCAGCGGTTTCAGCGGCGGATGACGGGGAGGAACTATTTTTACCGCCGTCGGGGTTACTACTGCTCTGTTTCTTCTTTTCGGTGACGAGTGCTTGATCAATTGGTCTCCATTTCGGCATTTCGTCCTTCATGACCATGTGCGGTCGACTCGACGCCACAAAAGACAAGTCAAAATCAGTAATAACGCAGTGCCCGTTGCTTCGTAACAAAACGTTTTCTGGTTTCAAATCGCGATAAACGAAGCCTAACAAGTGCAAATATTGCAACGCGAGCAATACTTCTGCGCTGTAAAACTTTGCGTGTTTCTCCGGCAAGCGTCTCCCAGGTTGCGACTGGACGTATTCGTACAATTCGCCGCCTTCGCAATAGTCCATCAAAAAGTACACGTGCGTTTCGGAATGAAACGCGGTGAACAAAGTTGCCAAGTAAGGATGGTCGCACATTTGTAAGATTGTCGACTCGGTTCGTAGACGGTGCAACTTGTTTCGTTCAATCATCTCTTGCTTCGTTAACACCTTCATGGCAAATTTTAGCGGTTTCTCCTCACCGTCGATGCTTAATTCGTTCGTTATTGTTTTTGTTGATGTATTTTCTTTCGTTTTGCTATTTGTTTCTTGTTGAGTAGTATCGTTTCCTTTTTTGAGCGTGACGAGATGGACCGATCCGACGTCGCCTTGGCCGATTCGTTGCACGGGCTTAAAATCTGCCAACGTGAGTTGTCTTCCTGTTTCCGCTGCGGATGCGTTCGCCTTTGCTCTTCCAGCTGATGCAGCCGAGTTTACAACGGCAATCAACGCTTTCCACTCTCTTTCGCATTCGCCCATCCGGTGTGGTTTCGGACCGTTCAAACTGCCGAGTAAACCTTCCCACGGTAATTTATCCGCGGCGTCGTTGTTCGTCGCCGTGGCAATATTCGAGGCGGCTTTCTTGGAATATTCCTCTTGCTCTCTCTCTGCGGTTTCTGTTTTATCAAAAGACGCCACCGTTCTTTCCGTCCCGTCGTCATCGTACACGGTGACGTCGACTTGTACTCCGGCGAAGAATCTCACTTTGCCTTCGTCGTCTCTCACCGGCGCTAATGTAAACATGTTCCAAAATGGACGACCATTTTTCGTGTAATTTAGTAACCTGACCGTCACTTCACTCCCGGCATCGATCGCGTCTCTTATAGCTTTCACGCTGTTTTGATCGGTATCTTTTCCTTGTAAAAACCGACAGTTTCGTCCTAAAATTTCCTCTCTGGTGTATCCCGTAAACGATAAGAAACCGTCCGAGGCGAACACGATCGGGTGATCCGGCAAACTCGGATCGGTAATAACGAATGATTCTTGAATCCGCTCTAAAGTAGACGCCATATCCATCCCACTACGACTTGTTAAAGCTTGCTGATCGTCATCGAACGACTTTGAACTCTTTAAACCAGTCGCGCTCAACACCGCTTCTTCCACCTCGGTAAACGCGCCCAAATTCTGCGCGGCTAAACGCGCATCGTATCTCACGAGTAAAGGAAACCCATCGTTGTCTTTCAAAACCGACGGTGCCACGTTCCCTTCCGTCTTATCCGTCACGTCTACTTGCACCCCGATGTACTTCACCACCGTCCCGTCCGCCAACTTTACCGGCGCGATTGTCAGATAGTTCCAAAACGGCGTCCCGTCTTTGCGATAGTTCAACAACCTCACCGACACTCTCTCCCCAGCTTTCACCGCGTCTCTTAACTTTTTCACGCTCTCTGGGTCCGTATCTTTCCCTTGTAAAAACCTGCAGTTATGATGGATGATTTCCTCGGACGGATATCCAGTCATTTGCAAAAACGAATCCGAGGCGTACACGATTGGGCAATCCGGAGCAGTCGCGTCGCACACCGTGAACGTGTGTCTCAACGTCGCCAACGCTTGCGCGACGTTCTGTTTCACGTGAATAGATGCCACGCCTCCCGTACTCACTGATCCATCTTTACTCTTAAACCCGGGAACTTTATACATCTCATCTTTGCTCGTTCTCGGTCGTTCCGGTGGCGTTATCTTTTCCAAAGGTTCGTTGATGTACGACGTGATGGAGGAGTAATGGTCGGGATTCGAAGTCGCTTTCGTTACTTTCACCATCTTAAATGTTCTTCTTCTAAACGACGACGTGAAAGACGAGGACACCAATAAAGACTTCTTTTTCTCTCTTTCGCTCTCTTTTGTTCTTTCTTCTTCTTCTTCTTCTTCTGTTAAAGTTCTTTAGTAGTAGTATTAGGATGATGTGGACGATGAAGTGTTTTAGTAGAGAAACGGACAGAGAGATATTATCCGACTTTATTCTTCTAGGTCAGACCATTTTGAGATTATCTCATCTCATCAGCTTTTTTGTTCTCTCTCGCTTTTTTCTCTTTTTTTTTCCGACAGCCTCCTCGTTTGTGTTTGTTTGGGTGTCCTCCAAGAAAACTTGAAAACCAAGAAAAAAAAAAGTAGCCTCATTAAATTATATCCATTTCATAATACTATAAGTAATACATACACACACGAGGTAGTAGTGTTGTGGTTTGAGTGATACGCGAGCCTAATAAAGGTACGTCTTCGTTTCATCGTTTTGTTTTTGTTTTTCTTTTTCGTCGTCAGAGGAAGAAGAAGAAGATGCGTTGAGAAATTGATTTTATCTTTCAAAATCTCTCATCGCGCATGCGTCATCATAGATACGGAGCATCATCATCATCATCATCGCGCGAGACAGTCGCCGCGCGCGTCGCAACTGACCGCAAAACAACCGCAGAATGATGCTCAACCCTTCTTCTTCACGCCTCGTCTTTTTCCTCTCTTCTTCTTAAAGAAGAGATGGTTTTTGTCGTTCTTCTTCTTCTTTTGCTTCCGACTTCATCATCATCATCATCAACAACACCCAAGCGTGTTACGTGTCAGCCACCGCGTATTTTGCATTTTTTTCAAGAAAAATTAAAGAAAAAGGAGCACAACAGACTATTTTTATGAACTGACAACAACAACAACAATAATATTGTTTTCTTCTTCTTCTCTCAATCAACACTTTCCTCGCGATGAACGATTTTTAACAACAGAAAATGAGTGGAGTGCAATACAGTAACGTGGAGAAGTCCTCCTCTTCGGGGATGATGTCCAAGGTTCTCGTGGCTCTCGGCGTGGTGACCTTCTGCGGCGTTTTCGCCAACGTCGGTTTGGTCCACCAAATGCAGAAAGACGTCGATCATATCGTTTCAGGTATGGAACCGGAACACGCACCAATGTCTACCAAGTCGCCTATGAGCGGTGCAAATACGTGCGAAGGCCAAAAAAAGACGATTGAGACGTATTTTAATGGTGCTCTCGATAACGGGTCCTGCGCCGACAAACTTGTCGCCGGTGTTGAGCAAGCCGGAGGGAACGTTACCGTGGGTTACGAAGGAGGCTTGGATGTGGGGACGGACGAGCCAATCAAGGAGCCGTACTACAAGCAGAAACTGTGCCCGGTCAACGTTCACTGGCACTTGGGTGCGGAACATCTCTCCGTCGGCCAGTACGACGAGACCGGAAGTGGACCAGGCTCTGCGTCGCACCGTAAGCTCCTCGCCGAAGGTGCTCGATTGGGGGGTAGATGCCACAAATATGATTCCTCGGTCGAAATGTACACCAAGGAATACGACTGGCAACACTGCGTTGGCATGAAAGTCGGCGAAACTTACGAAGTCCACTGGCCGCACTCTTCCGTCGGCGCGTGTGGTACGCCTAACCAATACCAAACTCCGTTCTACGACGGGGTTCTCTGCGATATCGATGGTCCGACGCTTGCAACTGTTATCAGCGGTGGAACGCTCCACCTCAACGTTGGTGTGCAGGCGCAAATTTTCACCATCGTCAACGACGAGAACTACTACTACCCTGACCTCATGAGAGGCATGATCGTCGACGGCGACAAGGGGAGCGAGATCACCTACTACACCGGTTCCACCACCGGTACGTCCAGAGACAACTCCGTGTGCTCTGCGTGGTCCCCAATCACGTGGCAAGTAGACAGAACGTGCCATCTCATCTCCGCCTCGACGTTTGATAAGATGTGCGCCGACATGAAGTCGCAACGCGACGATATGTCGGATGACCTGTACGCGCACGGCAGTCGCGAGGTCACCTCGGATACGATCACCGCGAACAACCAAGACTTCAACGGGCTGGCGCCGTAAGGTTGTTTCTCGATGAAAACGCTCCTTCTCCTCATCAAAATCAAGCCCGAGCTATTGCCTCGTCTAAAAATCGCGTCTCTCGCGTTCGCCGAGAAAAGCCGGCAAAAGCTCAAAAGAATAATAATAATCATAATATCACTGCATGTGCTCTTTTTTCGATTTATAATAAGAAAAATAATAAAGCATTCTTCATAACTTGTATTTATTCTTCGCGATGATGATGATGATGATTTGAACGCACTTTTGCTTGACGAGTGCAGAGCGTCGCTGTTGTCGTCGTCGTCGTCGTCGTCGTCGTTGTTGTTGTTGTTGTTGTCGTCGTCGTCGTTGTCGCTATGGGTGAGAGCAACATCATCATTACCAATGACGACGAGTTTCAGTTCCTGCTCAATACAGTTCTTCGATTTGGAACGAGCTTGGAGACGGTGAAAGCGCGCATGATGCAATCACGCGCACCTCGCGAGGCGTGGTTTGATTCTTCTCGTTCCCCATCTCTGTTACACGCCGCTTGTTCTCGAGGAGATGCGCGCGTTGTGCAGTTTATACTAGAGGAGGCAAAGAAATATTTCTCAATAACACAACAGAAAAACAAGAAGAAGAACACAACGAATAGTAAGAAAACGATGAACTTGGAAGAGTATTTAGTGCAAAGAGACTTTGAGTCGGGCCACTCGGCGATGCATCGATGTTTACTTCACGGTCCCAACTTGACGTGCGCTCGAACGTTGTTGAAATTCGCTACGGAACACTGCTCGAAGAAGAGTAGCGTGAATCTGCTTCATCAACCGAGGTGTTTTCGAGGGCACACTCCGATCGAAAGTTTATCGATAACGATAGCAACCGTAGCGTCGAAAGAAGAAGAAGAAGGAGGAGGAGAAAAAGAAGAAGGAAGAAAGAGACACATGCGCCTGAGAAGATCAGATGTCTTTTCTTGGGGCTCAGGCGTGAATTATACGCTAGGCACCGGGAACACGAACACGAACGGCGATAGATGCAAACGGATAGAGTATTTTGCGAAGCACCACTTAAACGTGACTTCGTTGAGTTGTTCTCGATTTCGTTCGTTCGCGACGACAAATGATGGGGAGGTTTATTCCTGGGGTCTGACCGATTGGAATAGTTATAGCAAAAGAAACGGTGAAGTACAAGAAAACAACGCATCACTGAAGCGCGAAGCGGATATGTTTCCGACGCGCATCGAGACGTTTATCGGTGGAGCTTCCTCGAAACCAAAGATTGTTAAAATCACGTGCTCGGAAAATTTCGCGCTGCTCGTGGATGACTCTGGAAGTTTATTTATCATGGGAAAAACGCTCGGACTCTTTTCCTCATCGTCAGATGCTGGTCTCACTAACGACAATAATAATAACAACAACAACAACAACAAGGAAGACGATAGCAGCAGCATGCAAATGTTTCCTAGACGCATTTTCGGAGACGATAAGCGAGATCCAATCTCTCGAGAGACATTTAAAGAGCAACGCATTGCAGATGCGAGTTGTGGAAACGCGCACGCTGTCGTTATCGACTCCAAAGGTCGATGCTGGAGTTTTGGACTGAATGGGACTGGTCAACTCGGGTTTCAGATCGATGCTATTTCGCGCGTCAAATTTCCAAGGGCTGTAGTCGGCATTGAAGGTTACTGTCTGAGCGCTTCATGTTCTGATGAGACGACGCTCGTGCTCGTGCGAAAAAACAACAACACGAAAGCCATCGTTCGGTTCGGTTCTGGAGATTGTAAACCGAAACAAATAAGATGTTCTTCTCGCAGTGCGATTGTGAGCATGTCGTGCGGCAATACAATTTCGGCGTTTGTTTGCGAGAACGGTGATCTGTATCGTTTTCACTCCAAAAAGCTCGATGATTGCGAAGCGCAAAGGGTCGACGAGTTTAATTCTGTGCCATTTGTATCGTGCACGATGACGAATTCGAGAGGCTGTGTTCTAGCTAGGAACGGTGATTGTTACGAGTTTGAAGTAAACGAGCGATCTGGAGAGTGCTCAGTCTTCAGTCGCGTCGTGGGTGTAAAACGAGCAACTTCGATTTCGATCAGCGATAAGCACGCGTTGAGCATATCGAATTGGACGGAGCCTAATTCGAATTGGCCGGAATCTAAAATCATCCGAGAAAAAGCCCGAAAAGAAGAAGAAGAAGAAGAAGAAGAAGAAGAGAGTTTACAACACATCGCGTGTAGAGTTCTTTGTAAAGAAGTGTTGGATTTAAGTAATTGCATGGAGTGTCTTCAAAATCTTCCAAATTTAGACATTGAAAGTGGAGAACTATTGCGAGAGTACGCGTACGAGCTCGCAGCTTTGAATTTAGACGCACTTATTGAGGTTTACGATGTGCTGGGTACGAAATACGATGACGAGCACGTCGACGATGCTGTTTTAAGTGGGATTCGAGAACGAAGCATCGGCGGTGGAGAATTAACTTTAGAACTCGATTGGGATATAGAGAAGACGTACGCGCCCGTCGTCGCCGACGAAGAAGGAGAGAAGAAGAAAAAGGAGAAGAAAAAGGAGAGAGTGGAAGTGATGAGTGGGAAAACGAATGAAGTTCCGGCGCGAGCACCGCAAATGAAAAGAAATGCCTCGCCAGAAACAGAATCACTACCATCGAAGTCAAAACCGATTAAAATATCTCTCACTTCCACAACGAAATGCACTCAAAAGCAAATCCAACGCAATTCGGTGCGGACGACGCCGCCAAAAAGCGTTGATTATACACGCTTGAGTGAAAGACGAAAATCGGGAGGCATATTGAAACAATTTAAGCCGATCATATTCAGGCAGTACGAAGAAAGCGACGAAGATGGGAACGATGCATACGACGAGGACCTCGAAACGGAAGCACGATTGAAGGAGAAGTTGAAATGGAAAGCGGATGGGGAGGAGCAAGAAAGGTCTTCGATATCGCGTGGTTTCACCGCTACGAGTTTGAAGGAGATTCAAGAGTCGCAAAGTAGAAATCCTTTACCATCGTTTAGATCCATGGTAGGTTCCCAAGCGAAGAAAGAATTTTCTATGGAAATGTTCGAGACGCGAGGTGTTCACAGAGAGGATGCGACGGGTTCATCTGCTACGAGCGTAACGGTGTCGCTTTCCGCTCTGGCGAGACGAACGAAATCGAAAAAGCATGTCGTAGATTCCTCTCCGGCGCCATGGCTTGGCTCTAGCGCCTCGTTCGATAAGAATAAAGGGTTCATCGGAGGTTCTGCGTCTTCTCAACAAAGTCCTCTTCGGGATTTGATGCGTCAGGAGGAGGAGAAGCAGCAAGAGCGCAACGCTTCGTCTACGCGTCCTATTTACGGATTCTCACCGAATGCGTTTTCTTCGACTTCCCCTGGAAGCTGGTTCCCTTCAAACGATGACGAACATGGAAAGAAACTTACTTTACTCGAAATCCAAGCTTTGGAGGAGAAGGAAAAAGAAGAGCGAGAACTCGTCGCCTTGGTCGCCGCGTTCGAGAAAGCTGAGATGGACGGGAACGCTCACCACAAGAGCAACAGTGGAACGAAGAAGAGGAGGAAAACGAAAACAAAGAGAGAAAAAGTAGTCTATTAGACGATTAGATCGTAGTAAAAACGTCGCGTTTAATAATAGTGCTTGAAATGAATAGCGTCTGTTCGCGAATATAGTATAATAATACATGCAACGCAAATAACACCACCCCGAACAACGAATACACACACGAACAAACAAGAGACGAAAAACAAAAGACGAAAAAGAGAAAAAAAAACCCAAATTCCTTCTTCAATAAAAAGTGGATAAAAAAAGACGGCGGACAGACCCACACAATATCTATCGCCTCGTCCATCGCACACACAACGAACGAGCTTGTCACACACGCATCACAGATAGATGTCTTTCTCCACGCATTCCTTAAAGTCTGCGTTACTCGTCTCTTCCTTCAACAACACCAAGAATACGAACAACAAACGACTTCTCGTCGCGAAGAAGAAGAAAAGCATCCCCAACGCAACCGCATCATCATCATCATCATCACCTTCTTCTTCGTCGTCTTTTAACATCAACAACATCAACAAGAACATCAACGCGAACAACAGAAGAAGTAGTAACAATAATCGCTTAAATAAAAAGTTCGTTCCAATGGCTGGAAAAGTTGGTCCGTCTGGTGAGGTGAAAAAAGTCGTCCTCGCGTACTCTGGTGGGTTAGACACCTCCATCATTCTCAAGTGGTTGCAAGACACGTACGGGTGCGAAGTCGTGACGTTCACCGCGGATTTAGGCCAAGGCGAAGAACTCGGTCCGGCGAAAGTGAAGGCGTTGAAAATGGGCGTCAAGGAAGAAAATATCTTCATCGTTGACGTTCGCGAGGAGTTCGTGAAAGAGTACGTCTTTCCGATGTTTCGAGCGAATGCGATTTACGAAGGGACGTACTTATTGGGCACGTCCATCGCGAGACCGTTGATTTCGAAGAAACAAATCGAGATTGCGAATCAAGTCGGCGCGGACGCCGTGTGCCATGGAGCCACGGGGAAAGGGAACGATCAAGTCAGGTTTGAAATCGGCTATTACGCGTTAAAACCAGACGTGAAAGTGATCGCGCCTTGGAGAGAGTGGGATTTAGATTCCAGAACGAAGTTGTTGGCGTACGCGGACAAAAACGGGATTCCGGTCGCCGCGTCGAAGAGGCAAGAGCAACCGTACTCGACCGATGCTAACTTGTTACACATTTCTTACGAAGGGAACGCGTTGGAAGATCCGTGGGAGGAGTATTTGGAAGATATGTTTACGAGATCGGTAAGCCCAGAAAACGCGCCGAACGAACCGACGTACATCGAGTTGGAGTTCGAGAAAGGGGACCCTGTGGCGTTGAACGGGGAGAGGTTATCGCCAGCTGAAATGTTGACGGCGTTGAATAAGCTCGGAGGAGATAACGGCATTGGTAGATTAGACATTGTCGAGAGCAGATACGTTGGGATGAAGTCGAGAGGTGTGTACGAAACGCCCGGCGGCACCGTTTTGTTAGCCATGAGAAGAGATTTGGAATCCATTTGCTTGGACCGAGGGGAAATGCATTACAAGGACGAGATTATGCCAAAATACGCGGAGTTGCTTTACAACGGCATGTGGTTTTCGCCGGAAAGAGAAATGATGCAAAAAAGCATCGATCAAGCCGCGCAACACGTCAACGGTACGGTCAGAGCAAAGCTGTACAAAGGCAACGTCATGTGCGTCGGACGAAAATCGCCCACCTCTTTGTACGACGTCAACTTATCCACGTTCGAAGAGGACGGCGGCGCGTACGACCAGAAAGATGCCGCCGGCTTTATCAAGTTGAACGCGCTGCGATTGAGAACGTTGAAGAGAAGACGCACGGACGCCGGCAAGTAAGTTTGAGGCGAAAAGAAGAAGAGGCTGGTTGTTTTTTTTTTACAACCAGCCTACCACACTATGATATTGTTTTATACCAAGTATAATACAAAACTACTACGTATATACAATGTTCATGTTCACAGGTACACACCGGTACATATCCACTAAACGACTTTTAGTTTATATCCTTTACTCTTGGCGAACTTCATGCAATCTTTTTCCGTCACTTCAATCGCCCAGTGTAACATTGTTTGTCGAACGACGGGTGAAATCGAGGCGTCGTCGAAACGTCTGTTTGACGAAACAATCTTGTTCAAGAGATTATTCTTCCATCGACCTTTTTCGCCGCCAACTCCGGTCCAGCGCGATATTTGTCTCGCATCGTCCGCCGTTCTTCTCCCGAGATAAAACCTGCAATACCATTGGAACCACCCTCTCGGATCTTGTTCGTTAATCCATCCGTGTTCTTCCCAATAGTGCTGATCTTGACCCGCTTTCACTTGATACAGGTTTCGGTAACTTTTATACACTCGATTCTCGTATAAACCTTTGGACATGTTCTCGAACCATTCCTCGGGAAACTCTTTCGACGTGACTAGAATTGGACGTTTGAGGAAACCTTTTTTACCTCCTCGCGGGTTAAAGTAGCACCCACCAAACGTCCCGGCTTGAATCATTTCTTTCGGCGTCAAATTCGGTTGAAAGTGCGCTTGCGAACTCGGAACGTTTTTGAACGTCAGCTTCCCAGTCGCCTCGTCGCGCTTCAAGACGGAACTTTCCGGATACACTTCCTTCGTTCTCCTCGCCGGTTTGTAAAACACTGCCGATTTTTGCGCCTCTTCTCGCGTCTTTGGCGGATCGTACGTCCCAAACGACGACGACGCTCTTTTCGCATTGCCACCACCAGAAGGGACTAAAGTGGGCGTCGATATCGAAACGTCGACTTTCTCTTCGGCGTAGTTGACCACTTTTTTATCTCTCGCGCTCGTTCTCTTCGTCGCTCCGAACAGCAAAGGTTTGGATTTTGGAAGCAACGCGTTACTCTTCTTCATCTTCTTTATTCTTCTCTCCTCCTCTGTATCCTTTTCAGACGAAGACGATGGAAAAGCTTTACGCTTCGCGTCTCCGAGAACTTTTTCCATTCTTCTTTTGTTCGCTTCGATGCGCTCGTCGCGTTCGCGCTCGTACTCCGTCCGATTGGCGCTTTTTGCTAACATTTGATTCTTCTATTATTATTCTTATATTATTAAATAGAAGAGAGAAGAGTACTCTTCTTCTTGACTTCTTCTTCTTGACTTCTTCTTCTTCGGAGAGAAGAAGAGTTTCAATGATGTTTATGCTGACGTCAACAAACAACAACAACTTACGTAAGTTTCTTTCTTTTTTGTGGTGTCTTTTTGTTTCTTCAAAAAAATATTTAAAAAATGGATAGAGGAAAGTTAAGTCTGATATCTACGCCTTCAACATCTTCTTCTTTCACGACGACGACAAGAAGACATTTTAGAAGACACAGAAGACATATATATGAAGGGGGATGCATTTACGCGTCGTCGCTCTCACCGAAAATAGTCGTCGTCGCTGAAGGGGAGCAAACGACGACGACATCAAAAACGACGACATCAAAATACGAAGTCACGGAGAAAGTGAAAATTGGTTCCAAACGTCAAGTCCAGTTGGATGTGAGAAGCGGAAGGTTGTACGCGCAAGCGCTGGAAAAGACAGCCACGTTAAAAGTAAACGGAAACGTATGTTTTCCAGGGGTAGCGTACGTCATCAAACCAGAAGGCGCACTATGCGAGATTGGCTCTCAAGGCGAAGACGAGGTTGGAATCTTCAACGTGTCGTTGGAAAACGCGAATACAAACGCAACGGCGAGCGCGGACGCGATGTCGGAAATGTTGGCGAAGAGCTTCGAGATGACGGCGAGTAAAGAGGTTCAAAACGCGTTGAAGGTGGAGAAAGTCATCGCGGCAAAGAAATTAGCCATTCACACGAAAGATATGGATTTACCTCCTCCATCTTCTTCGTCGCGGTGAGATTGGCGTAATAATTTTTCGTAAAGCAGATTGTTGTGTTGTACAATAGTAAAATAGTTTGTAGTAAGAAACTGGTTGTTTAATAATATCGTTTGTATTTCCTTCGTTTACAATTTTGTTTTTTATGTTGGCCGTTCTTGTTGGCCTGATGCTAGTGCGAAAATGTTGTGAATGATTACTTATTAATAAGATGTGATGGCGGTGGTAAAAGCGAGATCTCTTTTTTACGACCATTGCGATCTGCCAGCCTTCTTCGCTTCTTCCCTTTGCTTTCTCGCAATCTCTCTCGCCTCCGCAGTCGTCATTCTCTTCGTCGTTCTCTTTTGCGGCATCTTCACACCGTTCGCTCTTTGAAACGCCAACACTTTATTCATCAACGTCATGCGGTCAGAACCCGTGTATCGGTCAACCTCCTTGCCATCCGCGAAAAAGACGAAAGACGGGACTTCCGACACCTTCAAAGTCTTGGCCAACGCCTTGGACTCTTTGTTCTTGTCCGCGATCAATCTCGCCCATCTCGTCGCACCCGCAGTGTTTCTGGAAAGAGAAACGACCGCCGGGAAGATCTTCAAGCATCCGGTCGGCGGATCGTTCTCGACCGAAACGTCGACAATCGCGAGTTGCTTGGCGCACTCGATTTCAACCGGAGCGATGAAACCCGGAACTTCTTGCGCCGGCATGCACAACTCCAAGAAGTCCTTCAAGTCCGCCTCGGTTGAGATGTCGGTCAAAAAGTCTTGAACTCTCAATCCGCCGGCACCTTCATCGCCGTAGTACAAAACACCTTCCGCGATGGATTCGTGCGAGCCGGCGCCGAAACCGGAGTGTTGCCACAACAAGTCGCCGTGCTTGTAATATTGAAACGTAGGAAAGTCCTTGACGCCGAGCTTATCGGCCAAATTCTTAGCGCCGGAAGAGGACAAGATGTCGCATTCCAAGAACGTCACGTCTGGGCATTCTCTCGCAATTCTCGCCATCGACGCCGTGATTTGTCTGCACTCTTTGGCTTGTTCGTCCGTGAATCCCTCGCAGGCTTCGTCGGAGATTATGCCCAACATGACCAAGTTATCGCCGGCTAAGGTCAAAGCCGCGTCTAACTCCTCGGTGCTGCTGATGAAGTTCGTTCTCGCCGCAACTTTCGCGGATTCCATCGCGCGACGTTCGTTCCCAGTCGGCGGTGCCGCGTTGACGACGTGTAAACTTCTTCGAGAAGAAGATGATCGCTTTTGAGAAGAAGAAGAAACGAGGTTCTTTTTCGTCATCGCGATCGAGGATGATTGAAGAGCAGCGGACGCCATCTTTATCTTTATTACTTAGTAAAATGAATCGATATAAAACGAATAGTATGTATCAGAACTTATTCTCTCTCGATTATATAGTTAACGACGAGAAGAAGAGCGTTTTGATGAGTGTTTTGAATGAGGATTTTATTCGAATGAATCGAGAGAGAATTATATCAAGCTTGAGAGCTTTTTTGAGTCAGATCGATGATGACGCGATTGATGAAAAAGAAGATATTTTCTTTCTTTTTTTTTTCTTAAAAAAGGACACGTCAATCACGTGAGCCCATACCATTTTACCTTCACCTTCCTATGCTGTCGGCTGTACTTAAAGAGCTATTTTCAGAAAACAAGCGAAAAAAAGAAGAAAACGAAAAAAATCAAAAACAAAAGAAAAGCACACACGAAAAGCAAACAGAAGAGTTATTACTCGTAGTAGTATTATTTCTCATACTACGTACCGTCCTCTTCTGACGACCACGTGACTCGGATCGTCTTTTTTACTCCCTTCGCGTTTCATGTACCGCACGGACGGCAAAGACGAAGCAAAAATGACTCGCACGATGACATCGTCCCTCCTCTCTTCCTCCGAAGACACGCCTTCAAAACGTTCCTCCTCGAAACCGAGAAACGCCTTCTCTCGTAAAGCGAATTCCGTGACATCAAACGAGAGTAAGTGCTCTTTTTCTTTCAACAGTTGGTCAAACTTCGCATTCGTTTCCTCTTGCCGTTTCGCGTTGACGATTAATGCTATGCACGGTTTCGCGACTTCGCTCGGTCGCGGGGAAAACAGCATATCAAACGCGTCTTCGCTCGTTTCCGGTTCTAACCACATGTAATTTCGATTCGAACTTCGTTTGGAAAGGAACACATCGAGCGTATCGATGAGTCCAGGCAACAAGTCTGGATCGTATCCCACGTCCGAGGCGACGATTAAATCTGGATTTATCACATCCGCGGCTGTTTTCAACGTCTCCTCGTCTGAAAACCAATCGAGTTCGCGAATGGAAACGAACGAGTTCACGATTTCGCACTCGTACGTAAAAGCCATCTCTTCCTCGTCCGTCCTATTTTTGGACGCTAACACGTCTTTACGATACACGTCCTCGCCCGTTGGCATTGGCGGGAGCGCATCTAATGCGCTCTCTCTCTTTATCGCGGTGGTTTTATTTTTCGTACTACTCCTAGTACTGGAAATATTTCCTCGCACGTTCCTTTCCAAGTTATCGTTCGACTCTTTACTTTTATCCGTCAAGACTAATCGTAAAGGTTGCGAACGCAACATAGCTACGGCGGCAAGACCAGCGCCACTTCCTAGTTCTAATACTGTTTTATTATACACTAAACCTGGTTCGTTGATGGCTAACTCGGCGAGTTTGAATCCAGCCGTCCATTCGTGCGCGCCCGTGTTGCCGGCGAACAAATTTTTCGACAGCGAGAGCGTTATTTCCGACAGATTTTCGTAACGACTGTTCGCTCCTACGTCGAGCAAGTCATCTCTGAACGTTTCGCCCGTCTCTTGTATCGTTCCGTTCTCGTACACGAACATCTTCTTCGTCATCTCGTTTTTCTCACCTTCTTCCTCTGTTCGTTTGTCCGCTTTTGCTCCCGACAACGAAGCCGAGGCGAGTAAACGCTCGCCGTGCTTTTCGGCAAAGTCGTCTCGTAAACACCCACTTGCCTCGGCTTTCACGAATATCTTCTTCAAGAAAACGTCGATGTAGTCTCTTCTCGTTTTATCTATTGTGTTCCTTTTCTCATCGTCGTCGTCGTCGTCGTGATGCGTCTCACCACCAGTCTCACTCGGACGACTATGAGAAGTGCACGACAGTCTCTCGTAAAACTTTGTTTTGTTGTCGTTCTCGAGAAGCGAGAGAATGTGCAGCGCGGTCCGTTGCAACTCGTCCAGCGCGTTGATGTTTTTTTGTTTCACATTTTTATTATTTAACTCCTCCTCATCTTCTTCTTGTTGTTGTTGTTTTTTCAATAGCGCTGAACGAACGATGGCATCCACCGACCGCATTCGCGCGAACATGGCGAGCGTTTCCAACCCGTCTTCGAGCATCATTTTCATCGTCGTCTCAAAACCATCTTCTTCTTCTTCTTTACGATGATGATGATGATGATGATGATGAGAGTGAGAAAGAAGACGTTGTCTGGTGTTGTGTGAGAAGGGTGAACTTTTTTTCAAAAAAAATAAAAACAAATCAACAAACAAAAACAAATATACGCGCAATACATATCATCGCTTTACTTCGTGCACGCAGTCACTGCAGCAACAACAACAACAACAAGAAGAAGAACGAACATCTCTGATACTAATGTTAAAAAAAAAACCTTTTGCAAAAGCGGTGCAGTCAAAGAGTGACAACCCGAGGTTGTTCTTCGTCGGTCTCGTGTGCGTGATTTTGTTATACATTTACCGAGCGCTTCTCCTTTCTTCTTCCTCTTCAAAGAGTAAGAAGAAGAAGAAGAAAGAGGAAATGGTGGTGGTAGATAAAACGCGGAAAATTAGCGCAGAGGAAGTGAGGAAACACAACTCGGTGGATGATTTGTGGATTATTATCGATAAGAAAGTGTACGACGTGACGGAATACGCGGAGGAACACCCGGGAGGAGTAGCGGCGATTGCCAAAAACGCAGGAGGCGACGCGAGTAAAGGATTTCGCGGACCGCAACATCCGTCGAGAGTGTTCGATATCGTAGACGATTACATGATTGGCGTTTTAGAAGAAAAGAAATGACGATGAATACTAATATGCTTTAATATGATATAAATAACACGCACTACTTTGAGGAAAGCAGCAATCGTTCTTCGAGCGCTTCGATGCGCTTTTGAAGCTTTCGAATGACGTCGTCCTTCTCTTTCGCGTCTCGCTCGAGCTTTTCCAAGCGCGAGTGGAGCGGCGCAGCATCGCTCGAGGTCTGTTCTTTGACGACGGCATCGTTATTTTCGTCGTATTCCTCGCTCGATGCAGGAGCAGCCGTGGCGCCGCCGCTGCCGCTGCCGCTGCCGCTGCTGCCGCTGGTGACTTCAGCCTCCTTCGACGAAGATTTCCTCTTGAATTCCCAACTTTTCCTTGCCGTGGACATCCACTCTTTAAATGAAGTTCCGAAACTACCAGTCGTCGTCGTCGTCGTCGTCGTCGTCGTCGGTGCAGACTCCGCTTCGTCGCCGCCGCCGTCTTTCTCTTCGCCTTCTTTTTGTTTTGCTACTGGTGCTGACGAAGATTGGACCGAGTCGCACGTCATCGGCGTTTCCACCAACGGGTGGTTCGCTGGTCGTCCATCTTCGTCCGTCTCGTCAAAGCGTAAAACTTTCGAAATTTTTTCGTCCAGTGACGCGCCCTCCTCGTCGATATTATCATCCGCGAGCTCGGGCGTCGTCGTCAGTGATACTCCCTCTTCCTTCTCTCTATTTTTTGTGCTTTGCTGTTGTATATATTTTTTTCTCTCTCTCCACGGCGTGCACCATTTCTCAAACATCTCTCCTAATTTCTTCGAATCGGCATCTTCTCCGTCCTTGCCGCTGTCTTTGTTATTGTTGCCAGTGGTGTTGGTGAACGCGAAGCTCATGGACATTGTCATAAATTGGTGGTAATCTGCGCCAAAAATCTCCTTGGCGACGGATTTCTTATGCTTTCTCGCGAGCTGTTCAACCTTGTGCATCGTCACGTCTGCGTTACCGAGCGTCGCCGTCATCATCAGCGCCGAAGCGTCGAATGCTTCCGTCACGGCACTTTGTAACGCCGTCGCTAGCGCGCTCACGTCTGATGCAGGTTCTTTTACCGCTTTCAAAATAGACGGCGATTCTAACAGAGCTAAAGTTACTTGAAACAAGACCGTTCGATCACGTTTGAATAACAAAACGTCCCAAACTCGTAACGCGGTCTCCCACGGCAAGCAGTTCACAAACAAGCATAAAAACCAATTCAAAGTAATTGCCGATAACGGAATGTTGAACTTATCGAGCTTTTCTAAAAGCGTCGGCAACTTTTGACTGACGAATACTCTCAAGATCTTCTGATCCACCGAAGGCGCGAGCATTTGCTTCGTGACGAAATATCCTGGCAAGATGTCCTCGACGATTGTCCCGAGCACATAGAACGCGGACTCTTCCGGCATGAGCAGCAACAAAAGTCCAGCTAAGAAATTAAGACCTTGACAGTATCCAACTTTCGGATTGTATCTTGCGTAGGCTAATAATACGCGTCGAAGAGCATCTCTCCCGACGCCTTCCAGTAACGGATGCGCCGGAAAGGTTCGTGGGAGATCCTTCTCGACCTGCACTTTTGCATCCGCAAAGCTCTGCACGTGGTTGTAAATGTCAAAAAGCTTCGATTCGCATTTATCGTCGTCGTCGCTCGTGGGAAGAGTCGCTTTGTTGTTGTTGATGTTAGTGTCATCATTCGCATCTTTCGGAGGCGATCCGTTTCGTTCGCTCAAAATCAGATTATAACTATTATCGTCTGCATTATTCTCGTCCACTGTTTCTTCGATTCTTCGAACTAAATCATCGTATAAACCTTTCTTGCGTTTACTCGGTACGTTTGCAAAAATTTCCCAAAGTTTCGCGCGTTGACTCATCGGTAAACCATTGTTCACGAGCATCTCGAGCTCTTTCCTTCGTTTTCCATCGAATTCGCTGCTACTGGATACTTCGTCGCTAGTAGTGTCCGTATTCTTTTTCTTCTTCTTCTTCTCCTCCTTCTTGTCGTCGGCATCGTCATCGGCGCTATCGTCGTCGCGTATCAGAGCCATGACCGCTCTTACGGCGTCAAAGGAGTCGTTTTCTTCTTCGTCTTCGTCGTTGTCGTCTTTTTCTTCTTCGTTGTCCTCGTTGTATTTCATCTTTCTTTTAGCGTGCGTCGGTGGCGTCATACCATCTTCTCCCCTTCGTAAAAATTCGTACCACGCGACTTGACGTTCCTCTTCCTCTTTTCTCAGCACTTCCTTCCAATCTTTGGGCTGTTTGTTCTCCTTTGAAATCGCAAACCCGTACGCGTCTCTGCTCTGATTTTCTTCTGTATTCGTCGTCGTCGTCGTCGCCATCATCATCGTTATCTTCTCGTCCTTTATTATTATTCACGTTATTATAGTCCTCGTCGTGGTCCTGCACTCGGTGGTACTCTTCTTCGTAAGAAAGAATCAAACAAACAGTCACCCTCTCAACGACTTTTGAAAAGAAAAAATTCGTTTGTTGTTTCTGTCGTGCTTTTGACTTTTAGACGAAGGAAGGATAAAGCGCGCGATGATATTAAAATCTTCTTCTTCTTCTTCTCTCTTCTTCTTCTCATCGAGATGATGATCGCTGTTTTTATCTCTTCTTCTTCTTCTCTCTCTTTCTCTCTCTGTTTGTGAAAATAATAACACAGAGTGCGTGTCTTTCGTGTTTTGTTGTGTTGTCTCACTTCATTCACTGTGTGGGAATCTCCCTCTCGTCCGTTTCTCTTCTTCTCTTTTTGGGTCTCTCTTAAAATCAAAGGAAAGAAGAAGACTCAAGTGCTTTTTTTTTCGTTTTTTTTTCTTTCTTTTCTTCTGCGTCTCTCTGGGGCCACAAGAAGAAGAAGAGAGAGTTATCCGAGATTACTCCACTTAAAATATATTACTTCAAAGCGCTCTCCACACACGCGCACTTCCATAATACATAAATAAATAAATACAGTCAGATGGTGGTTGCGGCAACAGCATCACCGTTTGGTTGCGCGACGACGAGTTCTGCCGCCGCCGCCGCGCGCGCGAGCAATCTGCCTTCCTCTTCCTCCTCTTCCCATTCCCGAAGATTAGTCGTCGTCCAAAACCAAGTCACCTTTCTCAGAGGTGGTGCACCTCTAAAAGGTGGTGGTTCCTCCTCCGCAGCACCGTTCTCTTCCGCAGGGCGCAATAAAAACAACGGAAGAAGAAACTTCTCCTCGT
>JACLAB010001978.1_pt1 | contig 20324 bp, 13 predicted proteins | sample 8027921 | NCBI WGS metagenome assembly JACLAB01 (sample SAMN15725117, study PRJNA655200) | protist metagenome | isolation source: fluorescence activated cell sorting (FACS) single amplified genomes of... | place: USA: West Boothbay Harbor, Gulf of Maine | collected 2000-07-19
ACGACGAAGACGACGACGACGAACAAGCGTACTAAAATAAAGAGAGAGAGAGAGAGTAAAAAATTTTAGCGTTTTAGTCACACACACACACACACGAAAGAGAGAGAGAGAAAGTTTGTATTGCGAGAGAGAGAGAAGAGAGAGAGAGAGAGAGAGAGAGAAAGAAAAACGAGGAGGTTTGCGGATGCGCATTTGAAAAGAAACACCACGAAAGAGAGATGGATGGAAATGTTGTCGTCGCTCTACGAACAAGAGGAGAGTTTATTACCTTACATAGCTGTACCATGAAATTTAAGAACACATTTTTGACTTCACAAAACAAAAAATCAGTCTTGGACGAACTTTTCTCTCTCTTATCCAAAATACGAATTCTTCATTAAAGCACAGCACATACGAAGAAACAACCATCATGGCTTTTTCTGTCCGCGCAACGTCCTCCTCCGCTCACCACATCGCACGCAACGTCGTCTCCAAAACGCGTTCCTCGTGTTCTTCGTCCTTAGCCTCGAAGCGTTCCCAAGGGATGCAGGGGAAAAAAATGAGTCCATCCTCGTCCTCGATTCCGTTTCGTTTCAGCAGCAGCGGCAGAAAGTCCGCGATGACTGTCCAAGCGGCGGCGGATGGTCCGGTGTGCGTCGTGACTGGTGCTTCTCGTGGCATCGGCGCGGCTATTGCCACGCAGTTGGGCGCGCAAGGCTGCCGAGTTGTCGTCAACTACGCGGCGAGCTCGGGACCGGCCGAGGAAGTGTGCAAAACCATCAAAGCGTCCGGTGGGGACGCCATCGCGGTGCAAGCGAACGTGGCGAAGCAAGAGGAAGTCGACGCGTTGTTTAAAGCCGCGGTGGACGCGTTCGGTGAGGTGAACGTTTTGGTGAACAACGCGGGTATTACCCGAGATACGCTGATGATGCGCATGAAATTAGCCCAGTGGCAAGAGGTTATCGACTTGAACTTAACCGGCGTGTTTTTGTGTACGCAAGCGGCGTGTAAAATCATGGGGAAGAAGAAACCAGTGAAAGGGAGAATTATCAACATCACTTCCGTGGTTGGCGTGACCGGGAACGCCGGGCAGGCAAACTACTCCGCGGCTAAAGCCGGGGTGATTGGGTTGACGAAAACCGTCGCGAGAGAATACGCCGGGAGAAACATTCAGTGCAACGCCATCGCGCCTGGGTTTATTGCGAGTGATATGACTGCAGAGTTAGGGCCAGAAATCGAGGCAAAGATCTTGACGACAATTCCAGCCGGGAAATACGGTCAGCCGGAAGATATCGCGGGCATGGTGAGATTTTTGGCGTTGGATCCGGCGGCGGCGTATATCACCGGCCAAACGATCCACGTCGACGGCGGCATGGTCATGTAAAAGAAGAATGTGAGAGGTCTTATTCTTCCACGTGTCAATCTTATAATTAATATTACCTTAAAAACACCGTATATCATGTGCACGCTTTTCTCGCCTTCACGCCGTTCGTTCGTCGACATCTTCACAAATAAGAAGTGTGCCCGAGGCACGCAAAACTCAACATCGAGAGGAAAAAAAGTCAATGGCTTCCGTCGCCGCTTTCGCCGAGACCACTCATTCTCACCTTAACGCGCTCCCCGATTCGCTCCTCGACTTGGCCAGAGACGTGCATTTGGTCTCGTATCAACCGTCCGACGATGTTTGCGTGCAAATAGTCCGCAAATTTTCGTTCCGAACCATCCTTACAGCGCTGAACAGTTACAGTTGTCCCGCTCCTCGAAGAAGAGAAGAAGAAGAAGAAGAAGATGAAGACGACGACGACGAGGAAGAAGAAAACGGGGAGAACAACAACACGAATAATACGAATAATCTGGAAGTACTCTGCGAACTCGTCGCAAAACTGAGCAAGTGCGACCGCGTGATAGAACTGCTCCTCTTTCCAGATGATGCAGAGGACGAGAGAGGAAGTCTTGGCGGTGGGTGCGCTCGAGAGGAAGTCTTGGGTGCGCTCGCGGAAGGAATAACAAAACAGGACGCGTTTGAAGAAGGAGAAGAGGAAAATGTATACGCGACGACTTTGACGAGTCGAGCGTGCGCGGTGGCGCTGATGGAGATTATGAAGTATTGCGCGAGAAGAAGCGGAAGAAGCGCGGATGATGCTGATGCGAAGAGCGGCGCTACTGCGGACGAGATTTTCGATCGGCTTCTTCCGCACGTTCTGGAAGGGATGTTGGAAACTTCCGACGAGAGAGTGCTCGCGGCGTTGGAGACGGCGGCGTGCGCCGCGGTGGGAGAAAGAGGGAAAATCGGCGAAAGAAGGAGGATGCGAGTGAAACAGATGGTTTTGGGGATGGCGGCGACGGGGAAGTGCGCGCACTCGTCGTCGGTGGCGAAAAGTCGAGCGTTGACTGCACTCGCCGCGTTGTCTTCTGATTACTCCGAAGGAGAAGAAAGAGAAGGAAACGACAAAGAAGAAATTGTGAGGAGGAAAGAGATTGAGGCGTTCGAGGACACCACGCGCGAAAGCGTGAAGTGTAAAGACGCGTTGCTTTTGGCGGTAACGCTAGAGAGTTTGGGAGAGCTGTGTGAACGAGACAGGCGAGTAGCGATGAAAGTGTTTCGTAGCGATGAGTTGAGAGAGGTACTTTTCAAAAATGAGAAAGACGACGACGAAGAAAACGAAAAACGCGAGGAGGAACGATCGATGCGCATTGCCAGTTTAACGTGCGCGGCGAGGGTGTGCGGTAGCGCGGTGATAGTGTTAACAGCATCTGACAGTAATGATATTCGAAGAGACAATACCGAGGATGCGATATCCTTTGAAACGTGCGCGTCTATATTCGTCGAAAATGCGACGGCAATGTCTTCGAACAGACGGAGTAGCGACGAATCCGCCGCTGCCGCGGACGCGTTGGGAACTTTCTGTGCAATTGCGTTGTCGCCCTCTTCCTCTGCTGCTTCTTTTGCTATAGTTCAAGCACTCATGTTAAGCACTTTGGACATATTAACGACTCGATCGTTCTACAAGTCGTGCGTAGCCTCAATTCACGCTTTGGCGAACGCGTCCTTCTACCCGGCGGAGATAATGCAAGAGACGAAGACGGAGAATAGCCAATTGCTCCAATCGCGCTTCAAAAAGCTTAAAATAGTCGACGGTACCGCTACCATGAGTGTTTCTTCCTCCAGAACAGATGGTAGTACTATTACATTCGAAAAGCAGCTCCGCTTGAGTTGTTATTCGGCTTCGTCGTATCGCGGTACTCCGGCTGAAGCCATCGCGAAAGCGCTCGCAAACACTCCGGGGATTCGAGGAAACGAAAACGACGTCCAAAAACGGATAGCTTTATACCGATTGGCGCAAAGTTTAGGCACGCGCGCGTGGTTCGCGAGAGACTGTTTGATGTCGTCCTCCACGGAAGCATTGATAGGCTCGAAAAATTGTTTTGAGCCGACGAGCGAAGCTATGCGTTGGAGAATGTCAGCTTTGAAAGCTATAGCGATTGGCGCGATGGAAGCGAGAGCGTTGGATATGATCGACGAGAGTCAGTACATTCAAATCAAAAGTGCGAGCGAAATGAATGCATTCTTAGGCGTTGGCGGCGTTTCCAAAGCGACCGCAATCCCGGACGTGGCAACGCTTCCGCGGTAAAGTAGTGAAGAAGCTTCGTAATAATAAAATATTGAATTCAAAAGTTATAAATCGTAGTCATAATCCGAATCATTCGAAAGTCCATCCTCCTCCTCCTCTCTCTTTCTTAAAAAAGAGAAACTTTACGCGTTTGAGTATTGTTTTTGGAGCCTTTTCATCGCCTTGTTTTTCGCGATTATATTCTTCAAACTGTCGTGATCGATATAATCCGATGTGAAAAGTTCTTGCCACTGGTTCAAGGAAAGCGTCGATGCCTCGAGTTCCGCCACATTTTTCTCTCTCCCTTCCATGATGCGATCCGCGAGATGAGGATCCGCAGCCCGCATCAAGAAGAGCGTCATGGAGTGAATTTCTTCGTCGCTGAAGAGCTCTTTTTGTAACTTGCTTTTGCTGTTTGTGCTTGCGAACTGATCGGAAAAGCACGACGTGACAACTCCCTTGAGTTCGGCAAAGTCTAACTGACCTTCGCCGTCTTTGTCGGCAACTTTAAACGCTCTAGACGCCACGATACTTTGCGCAGTGTATCTCGCCGCTTCCAATTGAATGTCGCACTCCTCTTGGATGAATGACTTGTACGTTTTGGACAAGTCACCCAAGCCAAACTTGGCCAGGAGATTGACGATGGTACCCGCGACGCCTAACAGGACCAAACCAGACGTCAAAGTTAAAATGATAAAGACGGGATCCAGCGCACCGACCAAACCGGTTTGTTGAATGTCGAACAAGATGCCATACTTGTACATATCTTGGTAATACCCTTCGGATGCACCGTCCGCAGCGTCAATCGGATCGGTCAAATCAGTTGGATTTGATCTGTACGTAATTTCCTGGCCTTTTGAGAACCATCCGAGAACGGGCGACACGGTTACGATTGCGTACACGTCGTCGTCGCCCATTTCCGTGTGCACTTTCTTGTGCAAATCATAGTTGAAATATCGCACCAAAATGTTCAAACGAACGCCAGACAAACGCGGGTAAGGATACTTTCCAGTACTGTTCAAAGCAGTCCCCGTTCCTAAATACCCCCCGTGCCTCCAAATAGTCCCCCTTCCTGAATAATCGGCACCGCCTCCCGTCAACCCTTCCAACACCCCTTCAAAATTTCCGGGTTGTTGGTCAAACGGTTTGTCCAAATCCACGCCGGCCAATTCCAACCACTCCTTCATGGTCAACTCAACCGACTGACCCGGCGCAAACTCGTACTCATTCACGTCCGAATCTTTCTTTTGAACGTAGGTTTTCGGTTTCGTCCCGGAATACTCTCCAGAAGTCGTATCATACGAGTGATCGAACGCCATCGTGCTCCCTTCCATACCGGGAATGATGTAGTTATTCTCCTTCACAAGCGTGCATCTGCCATCGACAACTTGCTGTGCAGCTTCCCCAAAATTAGTTTCCATCGAACCCGGCGGACACGTATACGTCACCGTTCCATCGGCCGCGACTACTTCAGTCGCTTTGTACCTCGCCACCAAAGACTGGTGCGCGTGCGTCGCAAAAAACATCACGTTCCCGCTCGGTAACTTTGATATCATCTCGTCCGCATTAAAATATCCGCATTTCACGTTGTCATACACGTAACTCGCGGAATAATTGAACATGTACTTGCCGGTGCCGGCTGCCGTATTCGTACACTGCTCGGAGGTAGTATTCCAGTCCTTTTGCAAGTCGTAAAACTCCTTCCCGACTTTCCCCCACGCGGACGCCACCCCAGTGGGCACTTCCGTCATGATGTACGATTTCCCATTGACCAAAGACGTCACGACGTACGCGGTGACTAAACCAAGCAACGCGTAATAGAGTAACGCCAAACGCCAATCGCGAATTAACGTTCTCTTTTCCGTCAGGTAGGACAGTTCGAGGACGTTCGCGCGGAGGAATTTCATTAAAGGTGTCATGATGTTGATATCAGAATTTGTTGAGAGATCCCTTTATTCTAATTGTGCAATTCGTTTTGAATTTATACACAGAAAAGATTCCAGACTCTTCTCAGGAGACTTTGATACTATAAAGAACGGTTTCTTGGAAAAAAGCCAAAGAGTAAAAACTTCTTTTTCCGCTCGAGGAGTAAAAGGTCGGGCAGTTGTCGTCGCGAGTCGCGCTCGAAACAGCAGCGGTTGTTGTTCTTTTAACGTCTGCGAGTAAAGAAAAGAAATTGTCTCTCGTTGTTCCCTTGATATTTTCTTTCGTTTGTGAAAAAAGTCGGATTTTTTCTTTTTGCTCTGGCAGTCTGGCAGCTGTGTCTGGCAATTTTTTTTTCTTTCGTTCTCCAATTAAATAACAATTAAGTGTGATTGAATATGAAATGTGTTCTTCTTTTTGTTTGTATTACAACGACGAGGAGAGATGAATAACACCGATTACGCGGCTGAATTGGCGTCGTGTCGTAACCCTAAAATCTTTTTCCTCGTTTCCACGTCGCACCCTTCCGCGACGGATTCGTAATCCACGGTCATTTGGACCGAGGAAGAAATCGGCATGACGAGTTGAGAAATTTGGTTCAAAAAGTTCAACTTGAAATTCACGTCCGGGCATCCGGTGCCGGTGACGAAGAACGCCGTGTTTTTATCCTTCTTTTTGTTGATGTGCGTGATGTAGTTTTGGACGACGCTTTGGTCGGCGACGCCGATTTTGGCCGACAATTCGCTCAATTTCGGGATGACGTGTTCTTCTAAGAACCCTCTCTCGGCGTCTTCGCCTCGGTAACTCGCCTCGGCTTTTTGCCACACGTTTAACAACTTCTTCGCCTCTTTACTCGGCTTCGCCATGATCATTTTCGTGTTGACCGTCTTCTTTGCGGCGGATTTAAATCCGTAATCCGAAGACACGACCACGTCGTGGTCCAACAACTGATCGTGGATCGTTTGCATCGGGTTGCCGGTAAACACCACGTCCGGCTCTAAAAACACCGCCGTGTAATCCGCGTTGACCAACGTATACAACGCGTGCACTCTTCTCCAACTCAACATCGACTTCAACTCGTCCGCGTCGGCATTCTTCGACCCTTTGTGCAACGCGTCGTGTAAACTCTTATCCACGAAAATATCAATAGGATACTCCTTCGCTTGTTCTTGAATGTACGCCTTGGTCTGGTCGTCGGCGACGACGATGGTCCAATACGGAAGCACCCCGGGCGCGACGTTCTTCAAAGACAACATCATCAAGTTCGCGAAAAACCAATACTGGTGGTTGCAAAAAGTGATGATGCGAAACTTCGATCCGCCGCTCGCCGACACTAACTTGTTCACGTGTTTCACCAACCCTTTTATTTCGCCTTCCTCGTTGGTTAAGTGCTTCTTCCCGAGCGATTCGTAGTGGTCGTTCCCCAACAAACCCGCCGCGACGTCTTTGAAGTTCCCGACGGTATTCCCCCCGCCGTTGGCAATCGCTGGCGCGGAGTACCCCTTGTGCCCGCCTAACGATGAGGAGACCGTCATTTTTTGTGCTCTCGAGGACGAGAGCGTGGCGGATCCGAGGACGAGTAACGCGCACGTGCACACGAATCCAAATCCGAAATGTTTCAAGCTAAGTAACGACGAAGACGCGCGAAACACAGTTCTTCTCTCCTCTTGGCGCTCATTTTCCGCGTCGTCGTCCCTTCTTTTGTTGTTGTTGTTGCTGCTCTCGAGAGCGCTCGTCGTCGTCGTCGCCAATAAAGGCGCGTTCTCGGTGTTCATGATTTGATGTTCTCTCTCTCGCTCTCGAGGGTACGTCCGCGGCCTCTCTTTTCTATATATCGCGGGAAAAATGTCCTTTCCTTTTCTCCTCTTCTTTTCTCTTTACGCGTGATACTACGACGAAAAAAGCACTACTCGCTTCAAAGAGTAGTAGTAGTGTTGATGCTCGGTTATATGTGCGTGCGTGTGCGTGTGCTTTGTCAATATAATCGCCGCGCAAAAGTCGTTCGTCTCTCTCGAATGTATATGTGCCGCCCCTCGCGCACAATTTTGCTTCCCTGGTGTTGGTGTTTCGACGATTAGGGTTTAAGACCCTAAACTGAAGTGTGCAAAAAAAAAGCACTTACGAAAAAAAAGAGACTTGGAGGCGCTTCACTTTCATCGCATCCTCTCTCGCAAACATGTCGAAACGACAGCAACAGCAACAGTCGCGGCGGCAAAAAAAGACCACCGCGACTGTCGCGATGGAAAAGAATACGAACCCGTGCGTTGTTTTTGTTTTGTTGTGTTGTTCTCTTAGTATTTTACGTATGATTTTTCTTCTCTTCGCATCACATCTCAAAGTTTCTTTCAGCCGTCACACAACTGTCTTTTTTCTCTCTATTCACTTCTTTTCGCTGACGCGCGACTCCTTCTTCTTCTTCTTCTTCTTCTTCCGCGTTCTCGACGTTCCTTTCGCGTTGGTTTTGAAAAAACAGGGCCGTGAAAAGGATTCCGGTGTACTTTACGCCTCGTCTTCTTTCCGAGAACGACGATTTTGTTGGCGACGAAGATGAGGATGATGATGATGACAAGAGAGAGAACAATAAAAAGCGAAGAAAAACGATCGACCAAGCGATCGTGTCGTACCCGCTGAGACCTCCAAACCGACCGTACGCGACGGCGAGGTGCAAAAGAATCTCGCATAAACCAGTCGCGGGATGGTTGGAGATGAAAGTGCCGACCGCGGACGACGGCGTCGTCGTCGCGAAGAAGAAGGGCGGCGGGAACCGCGGTCGAACGCAGAGGAAAGGAAGAGGAGGAGAAGAGGAGGAAGAGGAGGAGGAAGAAGAGACGGTCGTCTTGCGCTCGGAACAACGAACGTCGTGGGAGAAACACGAGGGTCAGAAATCGATTTTGGTGGCCAGGATGAACGAGAAAGGAGAGTTGTTTTTGACGCCGGCGAACGTGACGCACCAGATGCGTCCCTCGTTTACGCACATCGTCGGGGAGAGAGCGCTTCAAAAGCAACACCAACAAAAAGTCAAACAAGAAAAGGAAAACCACGAGGAGGCGACGGAGACGGTGCAAGAGGAAGAGAGAAGAATCGCGAAAGAGGAGCAAGACGCGTTGGAAAATGAAAGACAGAGGGCGATGACGGCGGCTACTACTGCTACTAAAATTGTTCCAGTGAGCGTTTCCATCAAAGCGAACGAAACAGAAAGGCAACAAGAACGGAGAAAAAATTCCTACCAGTTTCAAAACTCCGAGCGTGAAAAAGAGACGTGGAGTGAATTAGAACCGACGTATAAGTCCAGCGAGTATACGAAAATAGTCGTCGAGGACTTATTCTCGAAGAAAACGTCGGATTGGTGCGGCGATAGAATGGTCGGCGCGAAAGAGTATTTAGACAGCATCTGCCCGCAGCGAGGTAACGCTCGAAGAGACTTACCAGATTCAGAGAACGACGAGGAAGAAGACATCGACAGCGACGAAGACGACGCAGAGGAAAACGACGGCGACGATAGAATGGACGTCGACGAGATAGATAACAACAACGAAAACGAAGAGGAACGCTTAATGAATGACAAATCAGGCGATTTCGACGACATTTTCGTGAACGAAGAGTTCCAAATACGAGACGTGTTGAAACTCAAAACGGTCGACGAACGCTTGGATGAACTCTTCGCGCGATCTGGAACTTCCTTCATGAAGTTTTCCGGCATCAAAAAGCTCGCGCCTAGAAATACGAAAGAGAAGGAGTTACTCTCCGCCGTGGCCGCGAAAGCGTCGTTAGTAAACGGCGTGTGGGTTGTCAACTCCGCGTTGCGCTCATTCGGCGACCGGAACTACGAACGCGTCCGAGATTCAGTCCTTTGTAGCTTCTCCCGAGGGAAGAAAATTCCAGTGAACGACGGTCACTACGCGACTAAGGAAGAACAAAGTTTGCGACAGAAAGCGTTGAGCGAACTCGGCGCAGAAGTTCGCGGACCGGCAAACCAAGGAACATTGTTTGAGTTCTACCCTAGCCGCGATGATCTCTTCTCGCGAAAACACGATGGCGTCGTCACGCAACAGAAGGACAGATGGGAACGCATCTTGGGATTTTTCGAGAGAGGGAAAGACTTCTCGCCTTTTGAATATCTCGAGAAAGGTCCGGAAGTACCCGACGTGGACGAGAACGCGAGGAAAGCAGCGAGGCGAGCGTGCGAAACGATACTAAAACCATGCTTTGGTTCTACTTCTGCCGCCTCGAAGAAACTTGAATTGTTACCGTCTGTATCAGACATCCGAGACGTTTTGAAGCGTTGCAAATCCCGATACCACGCGCTTCGCGAGCCCGAGTTGTTGCGTCTCATCTCCTCGGAACCTATGATTGTTATCGGAGGACACGTTATTGGCTTTCATCGCGTGATGAATATTAACAACGCCACGTCCAAGGAAGAAACGCGAACGAAACGCGCGATCGTTCGTGAATTGATGCTTTCTACGAGCGGTAATATTAAGAAAGATTCGGTTTTGAAAGCGTGCGAGAAAATTATCAACGTCGACGCGGCGAAAGTTTTACAGGAAATGTGCACGTCCAGCGGTGGAGTCTGGTCAATCGATTTGACGAAATAAATCCAGGTAATAACAATAGAATAGTGATAACAACAACAACAACAGTAGGAATACTGTTGAGAGATACACATGTGTAGGTAAAAGCTCATATAATAATAATAGAATACATGGATTGACAACCCCCCTCTTCGCCTAAAATTTTGTTCATGATAATAATAACAATAAATCTCTCCTTCTTCTTCTTCTTCTTCTTCTTCTTCTTCTTCTTCTTCTTCTTCTTCTTCTTCTCCTTCTTATGTAGTCATACATAATCCTACTATTCCGATCCATACACGTCCCCGACACCGGTATACGGAGATACCGAAATTTCACCCGCGCCGTACTTCGCGACGAATTCTTGCGTCGTCAAATCCTTGTCCTCCGGGTCCACCGAGTATGAATCGATATATTTTTGCATCACCTTCACAAAGTGTTGCGCGTGCTGCTTCAACCCGTTCGGTTTGATGGCATCTTTCGTGTACTGCGTGGCTCTTTTAGAAATCGCTTTAATCTCGTCCGGATTATTCATCGCCCAAATGTATTGCTTCTTCAAATCGGACATGTCTTCCATGATCGGGACGTAATGTACCCACGGCTTGACGTCGTCGTAAAATGAATCTCTCATCGCCGTTTCGTGGTGAAACAACACGCCCGGCATAGCCAGAAACTTAAACGTGGATAACCACGACGTACCACCCCCGCCTCCAATGTCCAACAAGAACTTGAACTTCTCAAAATCGCAGTTGTCGTACAACTTTTCGCGATCGAACATTGGCAACTTGTTCTCTAAGCAATTCGACTGCGGCGACCTCATGTTGTTCGCGCTAAACTTACAGTCAAATTTGTCTGGCTCCAACGCAGATAAAATAACCGCTCTCAATCTCGGCGGGCAATTCCACGCTTCGCCTTGTAAATCGCCCGGAATGCCTTGTCGGAACACCTCTCTTTTGATTTTATCCACGTCCACTCCCGGTTCGCACAAACCCGCGTGTTGCGTAAACCTATTCGCATCAACGGTCCCAATATCCGCGTATTGCTCCAAATAGTGCCAATCTGAACCTCTCCACACCACCTTATCGATCAAGTTATCGAAAATCTCGTCAAAAGTCTCCCCGTTTTCGCCGCGCTCGACGATATCCAATCTCTTCCCGCTCGCGCACATCGGCAAATCCGGATCCTCTTTCTCCTGGGAAAACCACTCGCACTGTTCAAACTTCTTCGAATCGTACGCGTGCGCAATGCACGGTGCAAACGGCAACGTCGGAGCTTGCTCTAACCCGCTCACTTTCCACTTATCCTTCGGTACCGTCCCGAACGAAAACATCTTACTCGGCAGCGTCGGGCACCCGTTCAACTCGCCGACGCACTTATCCTGCGGATAATCTTGCGTCACCCACGCGAAATGGAACGGGTCTTTCCCTTTCGTAAATCTATCTCCAAACTCTCTCGGCATGATCGCGTCTAAAAACATCAGCGCTCCAGTCGATCGATCGTCGATGTTCTCCGCGTACCCGTTTTGCGCGATCGTCCACGATTTCCACCCTTCCTGTTCGCTCCACGTGGTCAAATGCGTCGGCATTCTTTTCTGTTCCGGGAGTAACATGTTTCTCGTTTCGATGATGTCCGAAAACGACGTCGATCGGCGGCGGTGTGAGCCCAAGTGCGCTAAATCTGAGAGTCCCAAGAGGCTGTAACTTTGCGAGTTCTTTTCCCCGACAGAGGCGGTGGAGGATGCTTTGAGAAGCGCGAGGGAGAACGCGGCGACGGAAACGGTCGCGATCGCGATCGATTTCAGCACGGAGACGTTGATGAAAGACGGATAAAAAGATGAACGCTCACGATTTGAAGTCGTCGTCGACTCAAAATCTTCCGCGAACGACGAAGACGACGTCTCGTTTTCATCGATCACCAACAGGCGCGAATGTTCATCCATCCCTCCCCGCGGCATCACCATCCTCTCGAAACCAATCAATCAGCTCTTTCTCTCTTTCTGTTTCTGCGATGAGATAACAACAACGCGACGATCGAAAAATAAAACGAGCGACACACAAAACGCGCTTTAGGACCCTTCTTTCGAAGCTCAAAGCAGCGCGCCGTGCGTTTGGTCTTCTGTTTATCGCTGCGCGAGAGAATACTAAAGAGAGATGAGAGTTTTTTCCAATCTTCTTCTTTCGAAGGGTGTTGTGGGTTAGGGTTTAAGTCAAAACGACTCCGCACTAAAACGCTACGAAACTAACTCTGCGACATAACCGCAGCGCTCCTAAAAGAGGTACCTCTTTCCTTTGCGAGAGGACGCTCCAATCACTTTTCTCATTTCACACCCTTTGGGTGTTTCATTCTCGGGCGGATACCGTTTTCACTCTGGGTGGTGGTACTCTTCGAACGCAACGCTTCCCGAGAGTGCGCGTTTTATGCGCCCCTCCTTCGGAGTCCCGCCGTTTCCGCGGTCGAGAAGCGAGCGCGTAGAAGAAGAAGAAGAAGGGAAAACGTTTCTCTCTCTTCACTCTTTCTTCTTTTTACTGGCATTGCTACTGCTACTCTCTGTTGTTGCATTCGTTTTCATCACTTGCGAATCCGCTATCGTTCTCATCTTTATCGTTTTCTCTTTCTTGGTCAAGAAGATCTCGTCGAGAATAAAATCGACGCCTTTCGCTCTTTTTTGTTTCCTGAGCTTGTGTTCTCGCATGACTTCCTCTTGTCGTTCCTCGGCGCGTTTGAGTTTCATCTCTCGCATTTTCACGTGCTCTTCTCGCAAGCGTTTGTGTCCTTTTAACGGTCTCAGTGCAGGAAACTTCTCTGGTTTCCTAGCTTTGTCGTGCGCTTTCGCCGGCCACGGGACGTGTAACTCGATCGCTTTTTTCCGCAACTCGGCGAGTTTCCGCAAGGAAAACTCCGGTTTTTGCCATTTGTTCGTGTTTTCTAATTTCCGAGGCAGCATCGCGTGCGGGAGCTTCGAGAGGTGTCGCTGGAACTTTTGCGACGCGTTGCGATACATTGGGGGTACTCTTCTTCTTCTTCTTAGTATTCTTTACTTACTAAATGCGGGATGTGTGAAGCGCATTCGCGCGCGCGCAAACTCTCGTCGGTTCTTTTTATGAACGATTTTTATCCAATTTTTCTCTCCATTAGTCGAAGGAGGAACACCACATATATACCATATGTCTCATCATCACAACCGCCCGGCGATCGTCGTCGACAACGGCACCGGGTACACCAAACTCGGGTTCGCCTCGAACACGGCGCCGTCGTTCGTTGTTCCAACGTGCGTGTCCGTTTCTGGTGGAGGGGTGTCCTCCTCCTCCTCGTCCGTTGTAACACAAAGCAAAAAGGAAGAGAAGGATGAATCCAATTTCCCCGGTAACGGAAATTCTAAGAAGAAGAAGAAGAAGAAAGCGTACGAGTATTACTCTCATCACAATCACGCGTCGAAGTCTTTGCAGGATTTAAACTATTCCATCGGCGAGGACGCGCTCGCGCAGATTAACTCGAAAACCATCAAGTGGCCGATATCGAACGGCATCGTGAACGACTGGACGTCCATGGAGAAATTTTGGCAAAAGACGTTGTTGAACGTGTTGCGAGTGGAGCCGGAGGAACATTTTTTCTTACTCACGGAACCGCCGTTGAATCCAGCGGAGAATCGAGAACGAATCGGGGAGATTATGTTTGAGACGTTTAACGTGCCTGGAGTGCACATAGGCGTGCAAGCGGTTTTAGCCTTGAATGCGAGCGTGGCGTTGAATGCGTCCGCGGCGGCGGCTTCGAGTAAAAAGAATAGGAACGGAGACGAAGAGAATAGCGGTAATGATACTAGTAAGAAAGATAGAAACGACGGATTAACTGGAACGGTGATAGATATTGGTGATGGGGTTACACATGTCATACCAGTCTGCGATGGGTACGTGGTGAGCAGCGCGATCAAATCGGTTCCGTTAGCTGGGAGAGATTTAACGAGATTCGTGCAAACGTTGATGCGAGAAAGAGGGGAAAACGTTCCGGCGGAGGAGTTTAGCAGAGTGGCGCAAAAAGTAAAAGAAAAGTATTGCTACGTAAGTAAAGATATCGCGAAAGAGTTTGAATTGCACGAGCGGAACCCGAAGGAGTACGTGATACGAATGGAAGGCGTGCGAGCGAAAACGAATTTGCCGTGGCAAGCGGACGTGGGGTACGAGAGATTTCTAGCGCCGGAAGTGTTTTTCCGACCGGATATGATTGCCGAGAAAGAGAACGGTTTTGGGCAGTTTTCGTTGCCAGAATTAGTCGACAACGCCATCCAAGAGTGTCCAATCGATAGCCGACGGAAACTGTACGGAAACATCGTTCTCAGCGGTGGCTCGACCATGTTTAAAGGATTCGGGAAACGAGTGAAGAGAGACGTGAAACGAGTCGTCGATAAACGGATTTCTGAAAGCGAAGTAAAGAGCGGGAATAGATTGAAAGCGAAATCGGTGGACGTGGAGGTGTTTACGCACGATATGCAACGGTACGCGGTGTGGTTTGGTGGGTCCGTTGTAGCTTCTATGTCGGATTTTTACAAGAGCTGTCACACGAGAGAGGAATATTTCGAGTACGGCTCGCAAGTCATGCGATCGAACGTTTTAGAAAAGGAGGAGGTATTCTTCTGAGTGTATATATATTGAAAGTGCTATGTGTATATGTAACAATGTACCTAGATACTTGCACAAGCGTACCTCTTTCTTCTATTTTTCTACTATGTGCATTACGCGAATGGATTCTTCGTCGCGTTCGTGAACACGCTCTTCGCACGTTCGCGTTCCTTCATTTCGCGTCTCGCCCTTTCCTCTCTCATTTTTTGAATTTTCAACGCGCGCGTTTGTTCGTCCTCTTTAGTCTCATCATCCGAGGATGAGAAGGAGGAAGAAGAAGACGAACGCCGCCTTTTCTTTTTCTTTTTATCTTTCTTCTTTTCCTTCTCCCTCTTCTCTCTTCTCCTTCTTTCCGAGGGTGGCACGTATCCGTCCCTGAGCATGACTTTTGTCAGCGTCGGACGATTTTCAAACGGTTGTTCCTTATCCGCCAATCGCAAGCGTTCTGTTTCTTCTCTTTGCATTCGGATTCTTTTCGGCAACGAGCGGTGCTTTTTGCCACCATCGTCATCGTCATCGTCATCTTCGTCGTCGTAAAACGAAGCATCCGATTTCGCGTACCACGGTTGCCTCAAGTGCGTCCCGCTCCCGCCTAATCGATTACCCTCGTCCTCCTCGCTCTTCTTCGCTTTCTGTTTCCTCTCCAGTGAGGCCAGCGCTTTTTCGTGCTCCTCGAAAAAGTTCACGTGTTTATTCTCGTGCACACTCTCTACGCGTCCTTCTCGCCCACTCTCCTTCTCTTCTTCTTCTTCTTCTTCTTCTTCCTTCTCTCCTCGCAACGCTCGCAACCGCTTCTCTTTCTCCTCCTCCTCTTTTCGCGCCGCTTCTTCTCTTTGCTCTCGTTCCAGTTGCTCTTCGTCTCTTCGAACGCGTTCGCGTTGTTTCCGACCGTACACGTTCCAGGATTTTTGCGGGAGAATGTTCAACCCTCCGTGTCCGCCCATTAGTATTCTTACTCTTTCGAGTCGTCGTTCGACTCCGTCGACCTCCTGTACTCACAGAAGAAACGTATCTCAACACGACAGGCAAAATCTCGTGTTGCTTTGAATCACAACGCTTTCCTCTTCGTCAAATACGTCGAATGAGAAGAAAAAGCTCGGCAACAACAAGAACAAAATTAACTCAACCAATCCTTCGCGTTTTGTTCCGCGCGTCGTTTCTCTCCTTCTCCCAGTGTCGTTTCTCTTTTCGCTTTCAGTTCCGATTTCTTAATCGCTTTCCCGAAGCTCGAGTTCGAAAATTTCTTCTCTCTGGCCTCCGCCGCGTGCGCGGCGTTGTCGCGCGCTTGTTGCAACTCTCTCCTCTCGTTCTCCTCTCGGAGCGCGATCGTTTCGGGATCTTCTTTTGGGAAACAGGAGGAGAAGCAGTTGCCCATTTATTTGTCTTCTTCTCAAGTAGTAATATTCGTGGGGGTAATATTCGTGCTTTTTTGTGTCGTTCCGTGTGTTTGTGTTCAACTCTAATGCTAAAACTCTCTTTTCTTCTTCATCCGAGGAGACCAGAGATGCTGATTTTACCCCCACTCTTTTCTACCGAATCATCGGAAACCGTTTCCGTCGTTTTTGTCGTTTTTAACGACGCCGGTCTCGCGTGCGTAGTACTCGTCCGATGGAGAGCTTCCGGTCTCGAAGAAGAAGGCTTATGGTAGTGCGTTCTCGCTTCCGCGCACGTCGGCAACGTTTTTAGGCGTCTCTTGTTTTCGTACGGGTGTTGCTCGTAAAACATCTCCATTTGCTTCTCGTACTTCGCGGTGATTTCCGAGTGCAGTTTTGTGTCGATGGTGTTCATTTCTTCGATCATTTTGTGCAATTTCTCGTCGCCTGCGATGTTATCTTTGTGCTTGACATTTTTCACGTTGGCGTGTTTGCACCAAAGCTGCGCTTTGGTTTTATAAAAAAGCCGTTCGCCGACTTCCGGGAAGAGCGAAGCGAAGATGCGCCAGGTGTACGACTCAAACGCTTTTTCCAAAGGTATCACCGCTTCGAACTTCGAGAGGATTGCTCGCGCGCGATTGAGATGTTCTTCGGTGATTTTCTTCGGCGGCAGCGTGTAAACATCCGGACCTAACAACGTTCGCGTGACAAAATTGTTGATACCGGGAGTACCTGGCATGATGTGACCGAGATTTTCTCGAAAATTCAATAAGCTCGGTCCGAACCACGCGCGTTCACCTTTATTCACACCGGTGTAGGACTTTTCGACAAATCTTTTCGTCGCGTTCACGCCGTCGAATCCGTGTCGAATGCTCAATTCGGATTTATATCTTTTCAACGGATCTTTGAAAAACATCACGTATCGAAATTGCGGACAAATGGTAAAATCATTCGCCTTCTCGCCGGTTTCCGCTAAAAGCATCTCGCGGAATAGAACGCGAAATTTCCACTTTTTCGCGTATTCCGCCATCGCTTCGCAATCGCGTTCGTCCACCATCATGTTTTGCACGTGTTCATCCTTCTGGTCGCACGAATCTAACGTCTTCATTTCTTCTTCGGTCCACTCGCCGGGTCCTTTATAGTATCTCGACCAATGCCACGGCATGTTACACATCAAGTTACAATTCCCTTCGAATGTTGTTCGCACTCCGCCGCCAGAGACCGAGTTACACGCCGCTGTACCCCCTGAATTCGATATGTGAACGAACATCACCGGTTTCTCGCTATCTGTGTTACTATTCACTCCTAAATTGTCTCGATACATATCCCCGTATTTCGTGTGCAACATTCTACTCTCTCTCGCCCATCCTCTCTCTGCCATCGAATATCTTCGTTCCCACTCAGCCACGAGTTCTTTCGTCGTCTTTTTTCGCGTCGTTTTTCTCTTTCTCATCTCTTCCCTTCTTCTTCTCGCTTGCATGTTTTCGTGTTCTACCGCGTAATTTCTGCTTTCCCGCAAGTCTTGCCATCTTTTGATATGTTCGAGTCTCGTCTGCGACCGCGCTTGGCGTTGCAACTCGAGTTTCTCAAAACCCGGGTTCCTCTGCCGTTCTCGTCGTAACATCATTTGTCGAGATCTCGATTCATCCTCTCGCATCCTCCGTTTGTCCTCGTGGCCGTCGCCCTCGGCTTCCTTCTTCTTCTTTTCATTTTGCCTGTTTTTTCTATTCATCATCCATCTCTCGTATCGGTCTTGTCTTTCTCTGGAACTTGCATCCATATACCGAATTTTATTTTCGTTATTGTCGCGGAGTAATAAACGCCTGCTTCCTCCCGCAGCGGCGACGAGAGTGGGGTTGAAAACCTCAAAAGCCGCCGACGACGGTTTGTCGGGGCTGCCGCTCGACGACAAGCGCAGCAGCAAGAGCAGCGAAAACACAATCAAAATCATCGTAAAAAAAACGCTTCGTCGTGGTCGTTTTTTGTGCGCTTCTCGTCGTCGCGTTCGACCCAGACGCGTCTCATCTCCTCCTCCTCCTCGGACATAAAAACGCCTCCTGTTTATCGTCGTCTCTCAAAAGATCTCTCGGTCTCTTTCACGCGCTCACCATAATCGCAAGGAGTTTAAAAGTTTGAGTTGTGAAGAAAAAAAAAGCCCATTCGTGGTCTCTTTACCTGCCTATTTCGTCGTCCACATCTCCTCTCAAAAGCCTCTTTTCTCGCATCAAAGAACAAAGGTGTTTTTTTCGCTTTTTTTTCGCTTTCTCTTTCTTTCCGTTCCGTCTCTAAGTAGCTTTTATTCAAGGAGAGGCGAGCGAGACGTCCGAGAGAGAGACCAAAACGAGAGACCAAAACACCAACAACAGCTTTTTCTTTCTTTCTTTCCCCATTCTAACGAGAAAAAGAGAGCAGAGAGTACTACTACTCTACTAATGCTGCGTTCGAGGATCGTCGCGTCTTCCTCGACGAAGAAGCGATACGCCGTGCTCGAGATCTGTTCTTCCTCGTTCGCTTCTTCCTCGTCGTCGTCTTCTTCTTCTCCGGTGTTGTTGAAACATTCTCAAAATTCCCCGGGGACGAGAGCGAACGACGGGGGAGAACAACACCAACGAGGGAACGACGACGATGCGAACCCTTCTCCTCCTGAACAGAAGAAGAAGAACAACACCAACAACAACAGCGAAAGGAGGAGGAAAAAAGCGATAACCATTCGACGCGCGATTGAAATCAAAAGCGAGGACGATGCCGTCGGGGGGATCGAGAATACGACGCGTTTTGCCGCGCTCGAGAGGGTGCAAAACGTCCTCCTCGATGCGCGAGCGACGACGGCGATCGGAGACGTGCTCTTTGGAATCATCACCGCGGAGCAAAAAAGGAGCTCTTCCTTCGACGATGCAAAGGAAGAGGAGGAAAAGACGAAGACGTTTACGACGAGGAGGAGTCTGTTTCTGAACGCCTGCCGAGAGGAGAGAGAAGAAGACGTTAAAGACGAAGACGAAGAAGACGACGGCCGAGGGTTGGCGTTCTTGTTGAGGAGGAAAAACTTTGCCACCGGGAACGAGTACTGGACGATAGTGGCCAAAGCAAGGAGAGACCTGTCGACGACTGTTAAGAAGGAAGAGGAAGAGGCGTTCACGACGAAGACGAAGAAGAAGAACGGGAGCAGCAACGGAGGCAACACGAAGAAGAAGACTTTGAAAGAAGAGAACAAGAAGGACGACGATAGCAACAACGCGAATTTTGCGAATAAACCGAGCACATCTAGCAGCGACTTTAACAACGGCGATAGCACGACGACGACGACGACGACTCCGATCAAAACTCGATCGTTTCGAATAGACGACCCTTCGCAAGACGCGTCTGTTCTCGAGGCGAAGGAAAGGGCGATGAAATTTTCGTTCTCGAGAGCGTTCAACGAGTGGTTGCACGATCAACCCATCGCGAAGAACCCGAGACGAGCCGGTCTTGGAGGGTCTAGGAAGAGAGCTATGAAACATCCGTGCGCGTATACCGGGGAAATGGGAGAGGATTTTATCGATTGTGCGTGCGGGGATAACGAAGAGTACGGATTTATGTTGGCGTGCGAGACGTGCGGCGCGTGGGAACACGGCGAGTGTTGCGGGGTGAAATCGGAAGAGGCGATTCCAGAAGGGTACGCGTGTTCGACGTGCGTGAAAGAGAAAACGGTGAAGAGCTTCCCCAAACACTTAGTGATGGTTTTAGATTACGAAGAGGAAGCGGATGTGAAAAAGAACAAGAACAAGAAGGATGCGTTCAACGACAACTCGGCGGAGAAAGTGGAAGAAAACGAAGCGCTCGTGCAGGAGATGATTAAAAACGGTGAAATCATCGAGGACGACGATTGGGGATTGCAATCGTTCGTCGCAAAGTCGCTCGGTATTGACTCTAAGAGAGAGTTCGTGCTCCCTCCAAACTCACAGAGTAGTAACTTGGTCAACGCTAAGAGACGGTGCGTGTGCTGCGTGTGCGGATGCGAACACACGGACGAAATCGAGTCGATGGTGAAAGCGTGTAATTGCGTCGGTGGAGGCGCGATTGCACACAGAGACTGCTTGGAAGAGTGGGAAGACGAAGATAAAGGTAATTTGAAATTGAAAAATGGCGATAAGAACAAGAAAGAAAGCACTACCGAGAGCAAAGGCGGCGAGAATAAAAAGAAGAAAATGGTTGACGGAATAATTGTGGACGTGATTGAGGACACTTCGCTTCCAGTCACTCCTTCTGGCACGCGATCGT
>JACLAB010008456.1_pt1 | contig 20271 bp, 13 predicted proteins | sample 8027921 | NCBI WGS metagenome assembly JACLAB01 (sample SAMN15725117, study PRJNA655200) | protist metagenome | isolation source: fluorescence activated cell sorting (FACS) single amplified genomes of... | place: USA: West Boothbay Harbor, Gulf of Maine | collected 2000-07-19
AAAATCTGAACGCTTCCAACGAACGTTCACACAACCATATGGTGTTCATTTAACACCACCATACGCAAAAGATTCTTCAAACGTAACTCACTGCGCGCGCCACGCACTAATTTAATATAGACTACTCTTCGCGCGTGTTTGTAAAATCTAAACTTTTTCTCTCTATCGATGTCATTTCAAATGCGCGGCGCTAAGTGAGTAATATCAAAAGCGTGTATACATGTGTCTACTAGTTGTACGTATGTGCGTCATTATCGCGTCGGTGTTGGCACTTTCTTCGCATCGAACGCAGCCTGCATCTCACGCCATCTCGACGCCATTTGGTGCACGTGCGGCCCGTTGAAGATGCACATCACCGTGCAGTCTTCGCTGTACGTCAACTGCGTGAGCAATTTGGGCGTGACAACGAAGCATTGCGGCGTACCCGGCACGCTCGCTGCCTCGACCATGCGTTTGAACACCTTACGTTCGTTTCTTGCATCCATACCTTGATTGATTTCATCGACGACACGGAACGGAGCAGAGGTGAAACCTTGGAGAGCAATCATGTACAACATCGTACTCACCGAGCGTTCGCCACCCGACTGTCGATGCGCGTCGAGCAAGTGCATGTCTTCATTAGCACGAAACTTGACACGAATCTCCAAAGAATAATCCCTGAATTCATCACCAAATCCACCGTGCTCGCGCGAACCATCACCAGCGAGAGTGATTTGACCCGCGCACGCGATGTGGGCAAAGTTGTCCGCAAAGCGCTCGCTAATCTTCGCGATTATGCGCTGCAACTTTGGTAACCAACGATCTTTGACAACTTGAATTTCACTTTGCTTTCCAGCTAATAATGAGCTTTCGGTTTCAAGCGTCTTTGTAAGATCCGACATTTCCTTGGTTCTGTTGTTGTATTCTGCGAGCGCGCTTGGATTTTGACATAAAATTGCGTTCGCTTGCTCCTGCTTGGTTTTAATTGCCTCGTCCAACTCCTCGATCGTTTTCGGCCAACGCGCGAATTGCTCTTGAATTTCGGGCGTGAGCGGGGCGATGTCCATTGCCTCTTGCTTTTTGGCCGCCAATTGATCGCGAGCGGTCTTAAGCCTTTCCTTGAAATCGTCCCGCTTTTCACGCTCTGCGGTAAAGCGCAGTTCAATCGCACTGATGATTTCAGTCTGCCTTTGAGTTCGCACCAATCGCTCAACGCCGATCAGGCACTCTACATTTGCTTCGCTGCAAATCTTATGCGACAAAAGCACTTGATCAATGAGATCTATAGCTGCTTCGACCCGATTTCCTGTGAGTTTCTTGCTTTGCTCTTCATATCGCTTCTCAATGTCTTCCACGCTCGCAGCCTTTTCATCCTCCTTGAGTAACTGCTTGTTGTGCGAGATTTTGGTGAGAAGCTTCTTACGTTGGGCCTCTGGTTCTTGCGCTTTCATATTCAAAAGTTTGCGTTCGTTCGAGATTTGCTGAAGCTCTTGTCGGATCCCCACCGATTGCTGCACAAGAGCCTTGATTTCATCATCGACTTCGCGATACTGTTTCTCCGCTTGCGCGAGCTTGTTAACAATATCTTGCCGAGAAGTAGAAGATTCAGAAACGAACAACCGAGACGGACGAAGTTCGGACTGACTCATCGTCGACGCACTACGATCGTAACGAGATCTACGATGCATGTACACGCCCTTTGCGCAGTAAATGTTATCGCTCAATCCAGCTTGGAAAATGTCATTCACCGACGACGAGGTCAGAGAATTGTCACCAACGTGCACTCGGCAAATACGATGCGTGTCATTCAACGACTGCTTGACAATGGGGTCGGCTTTAAAAACGTTATCCATCGTGCAAAGTACGCCGGCGTTGCGAAGCTCTGAGCTGATGACACCAGGGACAAAATTGTTGATTTGTCGCGGCATCCAAACGTTGATGTTATACTTTTTCATTTGCTCGCTCACCATTCTTTCATCGCGCGGATCAGTGACGATGAACGTCCCCAAAACGTGCGGACCAAGGTGTTGCTCGATCATCTTTTGATGCACCGAATCGGAGACTTCAATCTCTGCAATTAATGGACCAAACACCTTACCGTGAAACGCTTGCTTTTTGCTTTGCACCCAGTCATCGGCTTCTTTGATTCTGGCAAAGTGACGATGCTTCGATAACTGCTCAACCTTCTTATCACGCACGGAGTCGATGCGGCGTAATTGGTCCTTGAGGCCTTCGAAGGCTTGCTGGTGCGGACGCACCTGGGCACGGAGGTCTTGAATTTTCATCTCGACGGAGCGCATCTCATCATTCTTCGTATTGCTTCTATCCTTGACGTCTTTCAAGCGCTCGGCCAAGTCTGTGGGAACCTCGGGCACATTTTTCAACTCCTCTTCATTTTCTCTGATCATTCGTAAACGTCGTTGGATCTTTTCCTTGAGTTCACTTGCATCCTTGCGTTCGCCAGCCAACTTTCTATCCAACGCATCTTGTTCGCCGGAGAGCTTGGTGAATTTACCATCACATCGCTTGATCTTATCTTTCGTCGCACTGTGTGATGCGATTATAGCGCTAACCCGAGCCACGGATTCTTTGCTCATCGCGTCAATTTCAGCATGCTTGGGTAGATGCTTTGCGTGCTCAGCTCTGATGTCCAGGACTTTCTGTTTTTGCGCCTCGTGTGCATTCTTAATCAACATGTACTGTTCCTTCTGCGACTCAAATTGTAGCCAAGGTTTCTTCGCAGACATTGTATCGACTTCTTTAAGCAAAGCATCGCGCTCTTGCAAACGTTCAACATCGCGTTCAAGCGCTTCGTTGTCGCGTTTCAATTTCTCCATGCGATTCTTCTTTTGTTCCACCGAGCGCTCTAAATCTCGAATAGCCTCCTTCATTGCCTTCAGCTGCTCGTGCTCATTAAACATTTCTGCGTTTCCGATGGCCTTCTCTGTCTCAATCAACAATTCCTGCGGATTGAGCGTAGAAAACGCCACGACGCGGTCTTGCGGCAAAAACGAACACAAGTTGTTCAACTGCATATTTAATCCAGCCATCTCGCTCATCACGCGTTCGTACTTCACCACAACACCATTCAAGCGCCACACAGAACTCCCACCATCACGATTTTTAAACTCTCGTCGAACCACGATCGGCTGACCAACCTTGCGTCCGCGCAACGCAATCTCAGTGTACGCCGAATCCTCCCCGCGCTTCACGAACTCCCCCAACTGACCCGCGCGTCCGAGTAACTTTGGATGCCCACCGAGCCCAATACACACCGCACACACAAACGCGCTCTTCCCCGTCCCATTCGGGCCTAAAATCACATTCAACCGCGGACCGGGCTCGAAAACCACGTCCCGATGCGTCATAAAGTTGTGCATCTCCACGCGCATGATCGCCCCCGGCACGTACGCCTCCTCATCGTGCCTAGGCGAATGCTTTGACCGCTTCGCCGCGGGCGCGGCGACGTCGTCATCCACGACGTCCACCACCGTCGTCATTCCCGCGTCACCCGCGCGTGCGCGTGCGGGCGAGTGTCGCGACAGACGGGCGGTTTTGATTTTTGAAATCTTCGTTTAAAAATCACGCCTCCCGCATCGCGCGCGTGCGATCCAGTTCGATGACGACATAGCGATTGTACGCGTACACTACGACACAACCGCCTCCGTGTGACGAACACACACGATCATCCGTGTTTACCAGAGGGTTTAGAGTCACAGTATACAATGTACCGTCCCAACACCATGCCGGCGTCGCATCGTCGTCGAGGCGTCAGACGCGCGCGCTGCGATGCCGTCGTCGGCCGGCGACGACGACGCCGTCGACGACGATGCGAAGCGCCGTAGCAGTGGACGCGATGACGCGAGCGTCGCCCTCGTCGATGACGTCTACAGCGTCGGCGGTGACAGCGCGGTGCCGCGCTGGGACAAGGCGTCGCTCGAAGGCTCGCACGACTCGGTCGCCGCGCGCGTGGCGTCGCGCGTGCACCAAGCGTCGGCGCTGGCGAAATTGAAGCGCAAAGAGAAGCTCGATGCGGTGCGGGTGTCTCTTGTGCAGGCACATAAAGCCACGGCGGCGTTAGTGGAGGATAAGGTGGATAATTATGCGTTGGAAGAGACGCAGATTATGAGCGATGGAACGTCGGGGACGTGCGCGTGGCTGTTGACGTGCGCGATGATTGAAGGCGCGAGCGCGAGTGAGGTGAAGCCCATGTTTGATGATTTAGTGAAGATGGAATGTGATTTAAATGCCAGAGGGAATAGGATTCAGCATGGGAAAGGGATCACGCCTTTGACGTTGTTGTGTTCGATGCTCGAGAAGCGACGGGTGTCGCCAGAGGAGCAGCGCGTGCGCGACCGGTTGGACATGGAGGTCGAACAGCAGCATGCAGATGCGATAAGGGAGATGGAAGTGCAAGGTGCGTTGTATGTCGAAGCAATCGAAGCTATTCGATCGCAGATGAAGGATCGCGAGGAACACTTTACACAAACTTCAACTGCAATTGTGGATTTCGCGACTGCGTTGTTGGCCGCCGGCGCGAGCCCGGACGGGACGTCTCGTATGCGTCCAGAGACGAATGCGATTGCAGATAGCCGTATCGCGCCGTATATGGGATTTTCAGGTACAGAAGGGTCTCCACTATTTTATTGCGCACTGGCGGTGATTTCTGGAGCCGGTGATGAAGTGCTCGAGCTTGCGTCTCGGTTGATTGTGGCTGGAGCGAGCGCAAATACCAGCTGTTCACGCCCAGGTCCACACACGTGCTGTGGCACCTACCTCACTCCACTCAACGTGTTATGCGCCGCTTTAGAGTCAAGTCAAGCGTACGACATGTCTTTCGCGCACAAGGCTAGGATTGCCAAGCTCGGTGCCATGATTGTCAAAGGGTGTGGCGACATAAATTTCACGCTTGAATCGTCGTTTTCATATCGACCGTCAGCAGCAGAACTTGAGTCGCGCAGAATAGCACCGGTCGAAGTGCACACCGACTTCAAAGGCCCAGCCATATTCATACTAGCATGCGCCATTGCAGAAGGCGCTGGACCACCAGCGGTGGCACTCATGGATATCATTATTGCCCGCATCAAGAAAATTCCTGATATTACCGGCAGCCGTCCGCATCATGGACGAAAACTTCCGTTGCTCACGATGGTTATCGATGCTATAGATGCGTCGACGGCGTTTACGTCTACAGGATTTTTAGAAACTGCATCATGGTGGCCCGATGCGACGAAAAAAGTAGGCGTGTCTGATACAGGGAGCATGCTGGGATCAGATTTGGTGAGTGGTGGCGGTAAGCGTCGACTGGCGAGTGTCGAAGAGGACGACGTGCGCAGTATTTCGAGCTTTTTACCTGACATTAATGATGCAGCATTTGACGGTCAAGGAGCAATCGCTCGTAAAGAGCAAGCTGAAAGAGATAGATTGCAAAATCTTCAGAAAACGCAAAGTGAAATCGCTGCAGAAGAAGCACGCGATTTGAAGGCTCAGGAGATCGCATATCGTATCGCTCAGGCAGAAAAACAAGCAAATCAACGAGCGGATAGTGGTGACGAAAGTGAAGAAGATCATGAAACCTCGGACGACGATGGCGATACGGAATCAACTCTTGCGAAGAAGGGTGCGACAAAGTATACGGATGAAGATGGTCAAACGTATGTCGTCGGTTTCACAGAGGAGATGCTGAAAACCGTGTCGGGGGCGTTTGGAAAATATACCAGTACGGAAGAGTACGAGCGGAAGCGTGTTGCGGCCGAAATCGAGCGCATTGAAAAGTGGCAACAAATGATAGAATCTGCAAAGCGCGCTACTTTTGCCTACATTGACCATTCCGCAAAGGAGTTGGCTGAAATTCAGCGTGAGATGGGCCTCGCGGACACGGAAGGAGACCACGCGATGACATTCGCTAGACCCAGGCAGGCGAAACTAGATTGCATCGATCTCGCGATACAGCTCCTGAATCACGGTGCGAGTCCAAATATGAAAATGCAGCTTGCACGAGAGTGCAGTCACCAATGTGCCGATATTTTCACCACGCCGCTGAATATGGTCGCTGGGTACATCTCGAGAGGCATGATTGAAGTATACAATCTTTTCAACTTGCTCCTTGAAAAGAACGCCGACGTCAACACTCGAGGTCTCGGACCTTATCCGATATCTTGTACACCGCTTTTTGCGGTCGCACTGGCAATTTTCAACGGAGTGGAGGGCGCAGATGATATTTTTGAGGACCTTTTGAGGAGAAACGTGACGGTCGATAGAAAAGCTTTGTTTCCCGGCGATAGCTCGAGCACCGCACTGATTCAGCTCATACACGCTTTACGTGCGGGACGAATGAGCCGTAAACGTATCCTGCAGCTGCTTAAAATGTTACTCAAGGAAAAGGGTGCCGATCCCAACCTTTGCTGCAGAGAAATGTATCATGAAGAAATCCCCGCCCCATACTTGGAAGCGCTCAAGCTCACAAACACAAACGTTACACCTGTGACATACATCATGACGCAGGAACCAAGTTTGCAGCAGCATCGCGCGGTGGAAAATGCAGAACTCGCGTCAGTTGTGCATCGCACTCGTGATCCACATGCCGACCTTGTGCCTAGCGCCCCTGGTGAACACGATGATCTGACGGATGGCGAACTTGGCAAGTTGGAGTTTGCTAAACTTTTCGATGAAATCAGCAAGTTGAAGGAAATTCAAGAAACGGGCATTGACGACGTAGAGTCGGTTAAGTCATCTATGTTTGGAACTGTGGCGAACTTTGATTTTGGAGCACCTTTCCCGTCACTTCCGCCTCGCTCTGGGGCGTGCGAGTATCCACCTCTTTTTTGGGCTATCGAGGCAGCGGCCAAAGAAGGACACAAAGAAGCGCTCGAATTAGTCGAACTTCTTTTAGACTTGGGAGCGGCGGTGAATATCTCAATCGATAGAAATAATCACTCTTGGATTGAGGGCTCTCTTGTCGCCATGGCGGTAACGGCGGCAATCGAAGCTGCGGCTCCGGTTCCTCCACCCGACGAAGACATTGACCATGAGCAGCTGAATGTAGGTGAAGTTCTTCTCAGATTAAATCAAGCAGCGAAGCAAGAAGATATACGAGAAATAGTTAAACCGGATATGCAGTTGCCAGAATCCATGCATCACAAAGCTGCAGATGAACAAGGTTCTCTCGGAAACGTGAAGGTGAAGCATAATTTGGGTGACGAGCTCACGTGGGATGAAGGCACGCGTGTAGAAGTTACTGGCGGCGAGCACGGTAATATGGAACGTGGCGCTATCCTTAACAGACTACGTCCACCTCGAGCTGAAAATCAACGATACGTTGTCGATGAAGGAAACGACGTTTCATCCAGCGCGGTTGAAAAACTCAAACTCGAGATGAATACTCGGGATAGGGTGATTCGTCCTGAAGGTTCTCGGTTTGGTCATTCGCACGTCGCCGCTCGTCGAGATATTCCAGGACTCGTGCGTACAACTGCAGTTGTGCACACATCCATGGAAAATAGAGCGCTGGAAATCACGCGAAGAGAAAATAAACGCAGAGAGGATGAGATTAGGCAGAAGGCGTTGAATGTCGGGAACAATATAGTGGTAGATTCAGTCTTGAGCGCCGACGGAAGGCCGAGTGATGATGACACAGATGCGGAAAACGATGCCGTTGAATATCAAGCTACGGATACTAAAGCCCTCGACTGGGACATCGCGGAGAAGGAAGAAAAGCTGCAAGCCGTAGCGGGGAAGATTTCCATAGTTCCCAAAGCACTCGAAGTGGTAACTGCTGGAGCCATGATTCCAATGGTGTCCGTGCATGGTGATTCTGAAAACAGCGACGACGCGAACGCATCAGAGTTCGTGTACGAAGACTCTAAGAGCGCTGAAGACGATACAAAGATGGCTCAGTTGTATGAAGATGTTGACGAGTTGGGCGCGCCGAGCGAAGTTGGCGATGACAACGTGAAAGTTGATCGAGCAAAAGTACCAGAGTATGTGTCGAACGAACAAGTTACACGCAAAGAACTTGAGCTTCGATACGCTTCTAGAGTCAAAACAACGATGGCTGTCGCTGCAGAAATCATCGAACGCTGTGGCGAGCAGGATATCAATCAGTTTGCGAGAAATCCACTTCTCGCAGAGTATGGTGTTGGTCTCGTTCCTTACGAATACACACCGCTTTTTGCCGCCTTGTATGGTGCGGCGACGGCAAAGTCTCAAGAGCAACTCGCTACGGGCATCGTCCTTGCCAAAATGTGCATTAACAAAGGCGCGCGCATAGACAGAGTAGGCTTACATTCTATGCTCGCTCCAGACGTCAACTTGAATATGCGTCAGCAGTTGAGGGCACATCGTGTCGCGAGATATAGAGAGTTGCGAACACGTTTTGTCGACGAAGGTGATAATTCGGCTTTAAATGAAAACTTAGATGATAATTTCGTGCCAAAGGCTGAAAAGTCAGTCAAGCTCCGAAGTTATCCGCTCATGTGGGCTGTGACGGCGGCCATACGAGCCGACTCTAGAAAACTTGGCTGTGAGCAGCTTGTTCGTCACATGCTCATGGAAGGTGCGGATCCGAGTTCAATCTCACTGCAGCCTGTGCATGGTCCACAAGGCGTAGACATGCGCGCGCTTCACGGGCAAGTACTTTATTTATGGGGTACAGCTGAGGACCTCTTTCGCGTCTCGCAAGCGCGCTATCAAATGGTGATGAGCGTGCGCTTGAACATAGGACGAATGCTCTCAGAATGCGGCGCACGTTCGACGTATCGGTCACAAACTAACGTACCATATGTAACGAGTCGTGGTGAATCAGCTGGTAAGTGGCTCATTCAAGGATCGTCTGGATTTGGCATCGTTGCTCCGCCAGACGCGACGCCAAACGCGACGCCAAACGCCGAGCGACGCATTGAGACATCTTTCGACGAAAGAATCACTCGCGCGCTTCACGCAACTGGTTCACGAAAGCAACATACGACAATCGAATCAGTCGCCGATCGCCGTGCACATGCGGTTGTACATGATCAGGGTGCGGACGAAGCGATAGCGACTTGGATGTGGCCCACTCCCGTTGAAGCCAAGAGTGCTGCTCCGCCCGAGGATGATTCGAGAATTATAGGTATTCGTCCCGTCCCAGATTACTATCCGAATAAGAAACTCGGCGAAATCGAGCTTATCGCTGCAGACCACACTGTCCTTGATGGTGATAAAGATTTTATACCGCCTACAAAGCATTCGTACAGCACCGCTGAGGCGATCGACATTGCTGGAAAATCCGATGGTGCGAAGGAAGCTTACATCACTCGTTCCCTTCGACAGATGCAACTCGAAGCGATTCGACACGCATTGAAAGGCGACGAGTCAGACGTTCCCCAGAGTATCATCGAAGACACGCTGCTACCTACAAAATTTGTTCGGTAAAACAAGGTGTTACTTGTGTATGAGTTAAAAAAAATGTACATATCAAAGTTGTTTCTAAGATCTCATCTCGACCTATACAATCAACATAAGCTATGGATGAGCATGACGATAACGAGAATTATCCTCGCTTTGGATCCTGGAAAACATCGTTGACTTGGCCGGCTGTGCTGCTCCGTCGCCGCGCTCGTTCATTTTATCGCGCGGCGTCTTGTTCTGACGTTTCCCAAAAAATTTTCGCAAAGTCTGAGGAAACCTAGCAAAGAATCTAGATCGCTGTCGTGTGCTGGCATCACTCAAGTCAATGACATCAGAATTTCCTCCTCGTCTGAACTTGCTCTTGAGCGTGTTCCCCTTCCAACCGCGTTTCCGTCCCTCTTTCGCGTTGTTGGCTTCCTCGACGGCGTCTAAAGACCCATACAATTCATCAAGTTCCCAAGTCCCCGTTTCAAGCATGATGTCCGCCATGTCGTTCTCACTATGTGCTCTATTTCTATCGTAACCAGCGCAAGGCTGGACAAATGGTGCGAATTCCTCGTGCAAATGGCGCACCAACGTGGTGTGAAAGAGCTCTTTTGAGCAAATCTTTGGTATCCGGTCGTCGATGACACCCTCTATAAGCGCAGGCAAAACAACTTGCAGCTCGGTAGTATACATGACGATCGGAACACGCCGACACTTCACCTTTGTCTTTCCTTCGATGCTCAAAGTAGACTCTGCGCTTTGCGATGAAGCATTCGAACCTTCGCCGGCGCTTTCGCGCTTGAATTCTTCGCCCAAATTCATCTCCTCCAGCGCGCGTATATACCTCGCCGCCGTTACACCATCGACGTTTGGCATGTTAAAATCCATCACAATCATCGCAAGCTTCTCATCCGGCTCTTTCGCTCGCAACTCCTTATACTTTTGTACGCCTTCTCGCCCATCATTCGCCGTCACCACGCGCGCCGACGTAAACAACGCGCGCACCACGCGCGAGACAATTTTCAAATTAAAACTCGAATCATCCACAATCAACACCGTCGGCGGCACGCTCCTTCGCGATGCCGCGTTCGCCCCATCGACCTGGGCGAAATCCGGCATCGACGCCGCGCGCCGCATCGCGCTCATCCGACGTCGCGCCGCCCCTCTCAGAGCGAATATCCGCGCGCTGGATCTGGGCAATCTTCTGGGACAAACACCCCTTCCACGCCCACGAGTCGTGACCAGGGAAAATCACCCAACCGCACGAACCGAGTCGGGGGGTCGCCCACGACCGCGGCGCGTCGCTCCTTCGCGCGCGAACCACCGACGCCGACGACGACGCCGACGCCGACGCCGACGCTCCACGCTCCACGCTCCACCGCACGCGCTATCTCTCCTCGACGCGCGCGACGCACCGACGCGACGCACGAGGCGCGGTTGAAATCCAACGCCCACCCGCGTCCGTGCACGCCGTCCACGTGGACCGCACGACGCGAATGGACGCGCGCGCGCGCGCGACACCCTCGCCCCGGTGGTGCGTCCGCCTCGTGACTGTCGCACGCACGCGCACGCGCACCCGCGCGTCGTCGCCCCAGACCGAACGTCGTCGCGCACTGCCGGCGCGCGCGCGAACGACCCGACGACGCCTACACGTCGCGCGCTTTTTCCCGCTCAACGACGACCGATGACGCCCGACGACCGATGACGACGCGCGCGGTCTCGCCGTACTCCACTCGCCTCGAGCGCCGTGATCGCGCGCGCGGGCCTACAAAAAAAAAAGAAAACCACGCGCACGGACGATGGACACCGCGCGACCGCGCGCGCCACTGCGTCCTCGTGATCGTGACCTCAGACTTTGACTTTGACTGACTACTTATTCGCTCCACTACGTGCGTCACGTGGACGGCGCGCGAAGTAAACGTTGCATGCTCAACCCTCGTGATCGTGACCTCAGACTTTGACTTTGAATAACTACTTATTCACTCCACTACGTGCGTACGTTTTACGCGCGAGAGAGTCGTCGAATGTCCGAATGATCCACCCCCCACCGCAGGGGGCCCCCTCGCATCGACGTCGCGCCTCGCGCGCGGCAGAGGGTGACGACCGATGGCGATGACGTCGCGAAGCGCGGTGTTCGCGCACGGACGCGCGATGACGACGACGACGACGACGCGAACGCGAACGCGCACGACGGCGACGATGCGTCGCAGTGCAATGACGCTGGCGGCGATTCCGGTGCACATCGAGGTACGGTTCGTCGAGGGCGATGCGCGGATTTGGGTGGATGATGTCCCGATAACGACCGCGTGTTTTTATTGTATTCGTCGTCGCGGTGACTGACGCGTTGGTGGTGGTGGTGTTTCGCGCGAGGTAGTATTGTGAAAAGTGAAACTACGCGCCTCGGGTGAAGATGCTCGTCGATAAGACGGAGGCGGAATGCCCGGGGAAGTTTTCATTCACGTACAACGACGTCGAGGTGCTCAAAGCGACGGTGCCCGCGGGGCAAGGTTGGGCGATTGAGAACCAAGCTGAGAAGCCTATTCCTGGTGGGGAGAATGCGCTTTGGCGTAAGGGCTCGTTTGAGGTGTTGCGCCTCGATACGAAGGAGCTCTTGTATTCCAAAAAGGCGACGGGCGAGCACTTGGTCGACGGGAAGGGCGGGCCAGAGGGCAAGCTCGGCAAGTTTATCACCGAAGTCTTGGTGGCTGCGGTTTAAATCGTCCGATCTTGGCGATTGAGACCGACAGTGGTATCGTGATACGATGGATGAGACGTGCTTATATATATATATATGTATGAGGCGTCACGAATGGTGTTCAAATGTACGTGAATGACTCTTCGTGACGCGTCGCGGCGAACGCGTGACGGGGGCGCGTCTGAAAGTTTTCGGTGGCGAATGCGCGCCGACGGATGCCTCCTTGATTACGCCGCGAGCGTCGAACGTGTTCATCAAACTACGATAGGTTATGTATTAAGAAACCAATGTTTGCTTATGATGATTGTTGTACAAGGCGCGCGCGCGCGAGCGTCGGCGTTACGGAGCGGCGTGCGCGCCGCTCGCCAAAGCGTTTCTCGCCAATCCAATATCCGTTTTGATGCGCCCAACGAGTTCGTGTAAGCTCTCAAAACGAATTTCCGGTCGAATAAAACCGCACACATCTACGCTCATCTCTTCACCGTAAAAGTCTGTATCGTATTGCGGCTTTAAATCGCTCGTGCCCATGACGTGGACTTCAATAGTCGTGCCGTCGCCGTCCACAAACGTTGGACGCTTGCCCACGTTAAGCACGCATTCACGCCATTCAACGTCGCGTTTAAGTTTAGCCCAACCAAAGTATACTCCGAGCGGGAGCGTGCTCAAGAACGCTTCTCCTCCGCATAGCTCGGGGGCTAAATTCGCCGTCGGTACGCCCATTTGCTTGCTCCCTCGTCCAAATCCGTGCACCACTGGCGCCTCGAGCCGCATGCGTTTCGCAAGACCGAATGTAGGTGGCACAGCAAACACGAGTGGCTCATCGTCGACATCTGCACGCAAGGGCGAACTCGACTCGTTCGCCGCATGTATATCTTTCGTCGCGCTCGACGTCGACGCGCCCTGGTCCACGCGCGCGAGCGGCAATTTCCGTACCACGCCCGAAAAATCAAACTCCTTATCGTTACCATCACCCATAAATCGTTCAGAAATAACCACTCTCGCCCCAGGTTTGCACAGCATCACCACTCGCGTCAACGCCTCAGCGATGGCGCTCTCATCGCCCCGGTCGACCAAGTGCGCGTTGAACACCGCACCGTCGAATGGTCCTTGGTACGGCTTCACCCCGCGTAAAGTCTCATCGCACATGAATCTTACGCCACGCGCGTTTCCTAAAGTGTCTATGCCCGTCACGAGCGCGCTATCAATGGCGCTCGCGGCGCGAGCGAGCATCTTCGCCGAGGCATCCACGCACAACGCCGTGCAGGGCGCCGCGCCTTCACGCACGAGCTCCGCGAGAAGCGCCCCAGTCTCCGCCCCAATGACGAGAACCCGCGCGTGACCAGTGTTTGGGACGTTCAGCGCGCGCGAGATGGCTCTCGCACGCGCGTGTTCGTTGGGAAGCGAACACTCAGTGCACCCGGCGACGGCGTCGTCTCTCGCGAGCGCGAGCTCAGACTCGGATGGCGGCGCAACTGCACTTCGTACGCGCGAGCGGGACGACGAAGGTGCGTGTGAACGCCTTTTTAATGCGTTCACGACGCACGGCACCGTGGTGAGGGAGTACGTGTGCATCTCGAGCGTCGCGTTGTGGCGCCCAGAGGTGCTCGTCCTTGTGTTCGTGTCTTCTATCATATCAAATCATCGCAGCTATTCATCATCAAATACTCATTCATTTCCGCACGCGGGCATTCAGTTCAACTAAAGAGTATTCATTTAACTATTCACTCAGGTGGCTGGGAGACGTTGTACGTTCCATCTTGTCCAAGAGACACGGCGTTACCGCTATCCAAGAAGCCGCGGTCGTTAGCCAACGACGCCGCGGCGCACTGCCATACATTCGCATTCGGACTAATCAACTTTGCCGCATCCTTTGAACATTTTGCGTTGAAATCATTCACGAATTGCGTATCCACTGCACGAGCTTCGATGCGCACCACGTCGCCGTAAATGCCAGGATTGGATAAGTTCGTGGCGGCGTCGCAATGATATACGCCATCCTCGTCTCCGTTTGCAAACGCCTCAGCCGCATCTGCAGCCATACCAGCGCGAATCTCGCTCATTTCTTCCGCTTCGGGATCTCCTAATTCCGCTATCAATCGTTCCAAAGCTTCAGCGGCTTCACCGGCGAGGAATTCCAAGCCTTCTAAAAACAAAACGCGAGCGAAGAGCCGCATTTTAATAACCGCGTGCTTGCCCTTTGCGCGTTCGATGGCATTAATACGTCGCCCAAGCGCGTCTTCACCCATCGTGCGCACGCGCATGAGTGTATGTTGATACGACGCCGTGCCAACAATCGATGCGCGCTCTTGTTTACCGGCGTGTCGACGCGCGTACGCGGCCGCGGCGACGTCGTGTAACCGACGCGTCTCCTCGTCGTCGAGCGCGACGCCTTCCTCGTCCTCATACTCGCCATCTTCATCGGCGCCGTCATCGCCAGCGCCGCTCGCGCGTTTAGACGACATCGGCACGCCTTGTAAGCGCTTCGAACGCCGAGCGGGTGCGCTCGACGTCGACGTAGACGCCACGGTCGGCGTTTTGCGCTTTTTTGAATCGCTCGCACCTGTCGCGCCTTTCGAAGCCTTTGACGCCGACTTTTCATTCTGTCGCGAATGCGTGAGAATATCATTCGTGTGAATACCGAGCGATTGCATCATCGCGCGATTACGCGCGACGCGCGCATCGCGCTCGGCTTCGTATTCGGTTTTGAGCTCGCGAGACGACGACATGGCTACGAATGCGGACGCGACGCACGCCGGAACGCGCCAAGCAATCACGTTGGACTGGGCTAATGAGAGGCATATAAATGATAACAAAACGTGCAACAGCGTGAAATTTCGTACTACGATCCCGTGATGTGCGAGCGGAATTTATCGAGCGCGCGAAATCTGTGACTGATGGTGTTCTTCGTCGCCTTGTCCAACTCGGCGTACGTCTGGTCAAATCCATCGGGTTGAAACACTGGATCCCATCCAAAATCCGTCGGCCCGCGCGCGGGAACGATAACCCCGTGCGTACGACCGACGAACACCATTGGGTCCTTATCCTCCGGACCAGTAGAGTAGGCAAAGATGCATTGCGCGTACGCGCTCTTGTCCGCGTACGCGGCTAACAAATTATTCAACCCTTCGTGTCCAGTCTTTTCCAAGAACCACTTGATGTACGGTCCTGGGAGCCCATTGAGCGCGTTAAAACACAACGACGTGTCTTCCACAAGCGTCGGTCCTCCGATTTCAATCGCTGCCAATCGCGCTTTTTCCTTCGCGATGTCCTCGGGTTCGCCCTGGAGCTCGGGAAGGTCCAACTTTTGGTTGCGCAAGCTAAAACTCGAGCTCGCACCGATGATCGCCTTGACTTCCTCGAGCTTTTTGGCGTTCCCAGTGACAAACGTGATGTCCATCTTCGATGACGTCGACGATGCGACGGTCGATGCGCGCGTGATGAAAAGTTCCTGCGCACGAGAAAAAGTGGTTAGGTGCAGCTCGAACGACGACGACGACAACGACGACGATGACGACAATGCCGCCGCCGACGACGACAAGGCTCGCGAACGCCCGACTCGCACGCGTACCTCGTGAGCTATGCGACCCCGACGCCGCGTCTGTCGACGTAACACTCCAGGCGCCGCGAACGCTCGTACCGCGCGCATGAATGACAACGCGGCGAAGTATCCTCGCCTGTGACGACGCCACTGCGCGGCGTGCATGGTTCGCACAGCTCACGACGTTGTCGCCGCCCACGCGTTCTCGCGCGGCGCGCGCGCGTCATCATCGCGGGATTCGAGAAGTCGCCCGCCGCCTCGGTCGACGTCGGCATGGATCGGGGGCAAAGTTCGCGGCGCCGGGGACCCGCGAGGCGTAGTGCTGCGCCACGGTGGAGCGCCCTCGATGAAAATTGTGCGCTTTGCCGAGCGCGACGAACTCGACGCCATCGCCGCGCTGCAGAGCGATGCGTTTTACGAGCCGCTCGCGCCCGCGCTCGGGACGACGGTGTTTGATGCGCCCGTGCGCGCGTACTTTGAGTACGACGTGCGACAGACGCTCGAACGCAAGTACTTTCCCTATGCGGCTCAGGGTCGATTCGCGCCGCTCGTGATCGATGCGGGCGAGAGTGACGTCGTTGGTGTGGTAGAGATTAGCGTGCAGCGGGATTTTGAGTGCATGCGCGCGCTTGAAGACGTTGAGGGTCTGTCGAAGACGCACGAGTACGCGTATTTGAGCTGCATGGCGGTGGACGCGAGCGCGCGCCGACGAGGATTCGCCACGGCGCTCATCGCTGGTGGTGAAGTCATCGCGCGCGAGTGGGGGTTTAATATACTCACTTTGCACGTGTTTGCCGAGAACGCCGATGCGCTTAGGGTGTACGAGCGCGCGGGTTATACGGTTTTAGATAGGCCGTTTCGCACGCCGCTCGATGTCGTTAAAAATCGTAGCAAGTTGTACATGGCGAAGCGATTGTAGCCGCGGTGAAGAGGCACGGCAACGATTCACGCCTGTCTAATTTTAGCGCGGCGTATAGATGCACATAGACCTTAGACCTATAGAATTTGTATAGCACGCTTGCGCGTACCAACGAACCAACCAACCAACATTGCGACAGTCACCGACGCGCGCGCGTCGGTAGTCTCGTTCGCGCGACGTCGCGCGCGCAAAGAACGAACCATAACGCTCGCTCTCGTACATCGCGCACGCCATGAATAACATCACGCGAGGGATGGCGCGCATGAGCGCGGGCGCGGCTCCAGCGGGTGTTTCGAACGCGGGCGACGGCAAAGCCAATGGCGGCGGCGGCGGCGGCGGTGGCAACCGCGGCGGTGATGGTGGTGGTGATGATGATGACGACTATTCCAGCGATGGCTCGTACGCGTCTGGGTCGTACGATTCGCGCTCGTACAGTTACTCGTCTTCTCGTTCGTATGACTCGCGTAGCGGCGACGACGAGGACGCGTACTCGCGTTCGTATTCAGATTCATACAGCGATAGTGGGTCATATTCGCGATCATATAGCGACGGTGATTCGTATTCGGGTACTGGAAGCGATCTGAGTGGCGTCGCGAAGTCGTCTTCGGCGTCGACGGATTCGCAAGCGACGGCGAGCGCCTCGAGCATGTACTCAGAGGAGGAGGAGGCCTTCATATTTGCTGGGAAAACTGGGGCGTTGGATATCGCGCAATTGGGAGATGTGAGCACGACAGCCATAGAGGCTGGACCTGAGGCGATCCCGCTCGCGTTTGACATGTTTATGGGGGATGTTTGTTTGATTCGCGGCGACGACGCGTTTGAGACTCAGCACGAACGTGAGTTATTTAAAAAGGCATTCGTCAAACAAATTGTCTTTAAGGAGGCGGAAATAGTATTCAAAGAGATGCAGTCTTGGGATGAAGAATCACGCGAAAGCAAGGGGCAGGGATATTTTGTGTACTTCGTCATTCGCGGCGCGCTCGCTGCGACCAAATTGGTACATCCTCGATACGCCGCCGTGCACACGCCTGAAGCCATGGCGCATCTTGATGATCCAATGTCTATATTGAAGCCAATTAGAATGCAGACGCCAATGATTTTCCAGGATGCACAGTTTGAAACTGATGTAGATCGCCAGCGAGCGAAAGATATGCTCAAGGCGGATGACTTTTCGTCGGTGGAGCTTGCAAAATTTATTAGAGGAAGTTGTTTCGGCGAGTTTGAGGTCTTAGAAGGGCGCATACCTCGTCAATACACAATCACATCGTTGGTATCAAACACCGCAGTGGCGGTGATGCACGCACACGTGTTTGAAAAATTTGCTCGACAAGGCTCAGAGTTACGACGGCGCATCGACGCCGAGCGAGCGTCCAACATAGTGCGTTTCTAGTTCAGCAACGGTAGAATAGTAGTAAAAAGCTTCATGTTAGCGAAGCCATTGAATATATTTCAAGACAAATGTAGATTAGGTTCAATCGTTTCGTTTAGATCACAAAAACACGTCCTTTTCCAAAGCTTTGACGACGTCGTCTTGGTCATTCAACTTGGCGACATCCACTGGAGACTTGCCGTCGTTGTTGCGAAGCGTCACAGACGCGCCGTGTTCAACCAAAAGCTCGACGAGATCAACGCGGCCGTAACCGGCGGCGTAGTGCATAGGCGTGTTCTTGTTCTTATCCACCGCGTTCACATCGGCACCCTCTTTGCAAAGAAGTTCGGCGCACTTGATTTCGCCGTAGCCGCACGCGAAGTGAAGACCAGTGCGACCTTCGGAGTCCTTCATGTTGGCATCTTGGCCAGCCTTCAAGAATTCGACGAGAGCGTCGTAATCACCTTCGGACGCAGCCGTGAGCACGGACTCTTCTTCGTCATCGACGGCTTCTTCTTCCTCCTCTTCCTCTTCCTCTTCAGCGTCGGCGCCGGCGCCGGCGCCGAAGACTGGAACGACGTCACCCATCGCGGCGTTGATCTTTTTCAAAACCTTAGGATCGTTCCAGTATTTCATCATCGCTTGCGGACCACCGGTTTCGATCTCCTTCATAATCTCGCTCATTTCCGGATCTTCCTTCAACTCTTCCATCTTTCTCTTCATCTTTTCAGCCGTCTCGGGGTCGTTCATCGTCCCCATCATCGCCTTCATTTGAGGATCCTCCATCATTTGTTCACCAAGCTTTTGCGCCATCTTCATGAACGCAGGGTTTTGCATAACTCCTTGCATCGCTTCCATCGCCGCTTGTTGATCCACACCCGGCATACCTCCGCCCGGCATGCCCGCCATCATCCCCATCCCCGGCGGCATCCCCGGCGGCATACCGCCCATCCCCGGTGGTAACGCCCCCATTTGTGCTTGCATATTCGCCATGTTCGCTTGCATCTGTTCTGCCATGGCTTTGAAATTCGGATCACTCGAAATCTGTTCCGCCATCTCCTTAATCGACGGGTCCTCGAGCATCTCGCGAAGTTTATCCATGTCAAAGGGCGAGCCGCCCGCGCCCATCATCCCGCCGCCCATGCCCGGCGGCATACCGAATCCCGGTGGTAAATCACCTACATATATACACGCACGACACGCACGCGTCAGTACACACCAGTCGCACGCCGCCGTGACGACGCGCACCACGCGCTCGCGCGCCATGGGCACGCCGATCGTCATCTTCATCCTTCATCCCATCGTCATCCACCACTCGTCGCGCGATCGCCATCGCCGCCGTCGCGCGCGTCGCGCCGCATCGAACGAACGAACGCGAGCGCGCACATCACATCGCCGTCATCGCGCGTCACGCACCAGCCATGTCGCAAAGTCGTGCGTCGCGCAGTGAGGATCATCGGGACAGCGAGAGACCCTGAAAACCTTTGGATTTTTTGGGGACAATCGACCAATCATAAACGGATTATAGTCCCTCGGGACTTTTTTTGTGGATGAGGATGCGAGTGTTTGCAAATGTTGTACAACATGCGAATGCGGTGTACATTTCTACCCCGGCCCGATGTCTTCATAGGGCCAAACGAAAGGCATGAATGCCCATCGCGCGCGTAAGTCACCTCGCGCGGTGTGCTCGACAGAGTCGAATTCATCGGTGTGAGGTAAGCCGCGAACGACGGCGTCGACGCGGTGTAAATCAAAGCGAGACGTCAAGCCCGGGTAGGATGTACTCTCGCGTTCGCTCACAGCGTGCGCGTACGTGCGGTCGATGATGTCTATCTCGAGAGGGTGTCCATCACGAGCGGTAGAGCCGAGCTCTTCGCGCACGGCGCGGGCGACGCAATCGCGCCAGAGCTCGCCCGCGGCGAGCTTTTCGCTGAGCGGACGCATGCGCGAACGCGTCTTGCCATTGGCAAATGTTTGCGAAATTTCAATCAAACACCGCGTGTCCTCGTCCGTGAACTCTGGACGGCGTATTCTAAGCGTCAGCACGCGCACGGTGCGTATGGCACGCCGCGCGGTGCGATCTGGATTGGATGAGTCGCGCGCGCCCGCGAGCGCGGATTCCCCCGTGCGACACTCGTGCAATAAATCCTCCACGTCTTTGCACCCTCGCCCGCTCGCAAACGCCCCTGGATCAACACCGTGCTGCGTGAGCCACCGCTCGAGGGTTCTAGCATCCGTCGCCGGTGCGTGCGGGTCGAACACGTCGTCGTCGTCGATGATATACGACGATGAAAACGACGATGAAAACGATGACGACGCGACGCTCGGTGACGATGATGACGACACCGACGTCGACGCCGTGAGCGCGCACGCGCGAGTGCGCCGCCAACTCACGCCATGCG
>JACLAB010006235.1_pt1 | contig 20249 bp, 13 predicted proteins | sample 8027921 | NCBI WGS metagenome assembly JACLAB01 (sample SAMN15725117, study PRJNA655200) | protist metagenome | isolation source: fluorescence activated cell sorting (FACS) single amplified genomes of... | place: USA: West Boothbay Harbor, Gulf of Maine | collected 2000-07-19
AAGAAAGGCGTTTGGATATCCACGTTTAGAGAGGTTGTTGACCAAGTCGTAAACAGAGGGTTTAAACAAGTCACGATTGACGTGAAGGACGACCCGAAAGCGGGATGGTCGGGATTACCGGAACAAATATTCGAGACTGTTTTTGCGGAAGATAGTAGCAATCATAACGGGGGTGGTAGAAGTAGCAATAATAATAAGCATAATAGTAAGAGAAGTTGCGAAGAGTGCGTATTTTGGGGAAAAACAGACGCGATGTTGAGGAAATTCATAGAATTCGACGGCGGTAAACACAAAGTCGGGTACACGGTGGCGAATTTCTCCCGTGCGTTGAGAGACGAAGGGTACCACGAATTGAGCATAAACAGACCTTTAGGTGCGTATTGCGTGGCGATTCAATCGGAAATGGCTGAAGAAGAGAAACTCGTTCGAGACGCGAACGATAAGTTAGGTTTAAAGACGTTCGCGTGGACCGTAAGCGACGCTCGAAGAGTGCGGAAGTTGGCGAACAACAACGTCGACGGCATAGTTACGGACGATCCGTTGATCGTTCGAAACGTGTTCGAGAAGATGCGAAGGGACTGTTTGAGAGGTAGCCACCACGTCCGCGACGAGCGTTTGTGAGATGACGATATAGTATTGAAGAAGATAAGTCTAGCTTATAAATAGTAAAACACACGCGTCTTCTACTACATCTTGTCACCGCGCAGGAAACATTTTGAAAAGAACTATTTTCTTTTTTGCTACATATTACTACTCCTACTCCTATTTCCATTATCCTCCTCCGAATCCGCTGAATCCCATCGCTTTCATCATCTCTTCCTCTTCTACGGTCTTCTCCACCTCCTCCTTTGTCTTCCCCATTTTCTTCGCCTCTTTCTTCAACCGTTTCCTCTCTCGCTTCGCCTCGGCTTCTTCGCGTTCTTTATTCGTCGCGTGTTCGATCCTTTTCACTAAATCTGTTTCAGTATCGATGCCTTCGTCTGGATTTTCCCCTCTCTTGATCATTTCTTTCCTCTTTTTATGCACCGCAAATCTGTTCCTCACTTGCTCCACCGTCGACCGTTCCGCGTGTATCGATATCCCTCGTTCGCGTTGCGTTTTCTTCGAGTTGATGTGGTCTAAATAACTCAACGAATCGTGTAAAATCACTCCGGTTTCTTTACATCGAAACCCGGATCCTTCCCCGGTGTTTGGATTTACCAACGTCACCGTCCCTACTTTACTCTCTAAATCTTTCTTAAAATCTCTCTTGATCATGTTCTCTCTCGTCAGTGGTTGTTTCACGACTAAACCAAAATCCGACGCTTTCGGTTTTTTCTTGTCTTCCTCCTCGACGCGTTGCAACGCTTTCGCGGCGTATTCGGATTTGTCCCATTTTTTTCTCGTCGTGTTATCGATGCCCGCTGCTGCTGCCGTTGTTGGAGGGGACATTTTCGTTGCTCTTCTTCTTAAATCCTTCTTCTTCTTCTTCTTAATGTATCAAATCAATCGATTAATAATGCGCAATACGAAAGCGCAAAGTGTAATCGTGTCTTAAGTGAGTGTAATTTCACAATAATTTTTCTCTCTTCTCTTCTCTGTTTGGAGTCTTTTTTGACGGCTCAAAAATTCTTCTTCTCCTCTCATGCTCATCAAACAACAACAACACATTTAGACAGAGAAAAGAAGGAGAAAACCACAGAAAAAAGAATCACATCCGAAATGGCTTCGTTTGCAGAAGCTCCCGCAGGAGACGTCGCCAAGGGTACGAGAATTTATATACAGAATTTCTTTTAACATTCCTTCCTTCTTTTGTGTTTTTACGCGTGACTCGTTTTACTGACGCATTGTCTCTCTCTTTCTTTTACTTTCGTACTCATAGGCGCGAAGATTTTCAAGACGAAGTGCGCGCAGTGCCACGTCGCAGAACCGGGGGGAGGACACAAACAGGTACGAGAGTGTGTTTTCGTCGTCATCTTTTCTCCGATAGGCTTTGGAGTGTTTGAGAGGAAAGGGTAACAAGGATGTTCGAGCAGTTTCGGTCGATCGTGCGATCAGATCTGGTCGTCCCGGACGCGCTTTCTTCGCGATTGGATTTGTTTTCGACTCGATCGATTTTGGGTGTAGCCCGTGCAAGGTGAAACGTTATCGAGTTTCTCTCGTAGCGGCTGAGAGAGAAGCGAGAGATCTTTACAACGACGAAAACTCACACACGTTTTACTCTGTTTACTACTGACTTAAAACCAACAGGGACCAAACTTAGGAGGCCTTTTCGGTCGCGTTTCCGGCACCACGGAAGGTTTCTCCTACTCCGCGGCGAACAAAAACAAAGGCGTCAAGTGGGACGAGACGACGTTGTACGACTACTTGTTGAACCCGAAGAAGTACATTCCAGGGACGAAGATGGTTTTCGCCGGCTTGAAGAAACCGCAAGACAGAGCCGATCTGATCGCGTATTTGAAAGACAGCACCAAGTAAATGAACCACCACGTTTTTATCTATACTATTCTTCTATTAAGTTATACACCCTCCTCGGTATTAGTGGTAGTCCTAATTCTTGCTTGCTTTTTGCCCATCGAAGGAGCGAAAGAAAAAGCAGACACAAACACAAAATTCAACAAAAACTCTGAATTCTCTTCATCAATTTCCTGTACTCTCTACTCTTATTCTTATTGGTGGTGTTCTGTTTCGAATCAGTTCATTCATACGCGCCCAGACAAAGGGAACCGTGAAATTCAAATCGCGCGCACTCGCACAGAAGAAGAAGAAGACGAAGTAGAAGTAAAAGAAGACGAATTAGGGAAATCATCAATTCAATCAAATCAATTCACTTATAATAAGTATTAGATACAAAAAAATTCAATAGTCAACCACCATGTACGGGGGCGATGAAGTTTCCGCGATCGTCATGGACGTCGGAACACACTCCGTTAAAGCAGGATACGCGGGACAGGACACGCCGAGCGCGGTGTTTTCATCCGTAAGTGCTGTTGTTATGTATTGTTTCTTTTTTCTTCTCTTTCGTCTTTTGCGTCGTGTTGTTGCCGCCTTTCCTCGATCGAGAACTCTTTGTCGTTTATGCTTGAATACTCACGTTAAAATCTGTTTCTTTCTCGATGGTTTCGTGCGTACGTACAGTCTGTCGGACGAGGCACCGGGCAACTGGGCGGTCCATCGAAGGATTCCGACGCGGAAATGAAAGACGCGGACGACCCGCACGATATGAAACCGAAATCGATCCAAAACACGAACATATTTCGAAAGTCTCCTCAAGACAAGGATTTTTTCGTCGTAGACTCGGATAACATCCGGAGAGACGACGTTGAATATTGCTCTCCGTTTAACGCGGACGGCGTGTTGGACGATTTAGACGCGTACGAGGCGATATGCGACCATGTGTTTCGAGGTAGGTTGTGCGTGCAAACGGCGGAACATCCTATTCTTTTGAGCGAGCCGGTACTGACGCCGGAGGCGAACCGGGAGAAGATCGTGGAGTTGTTGTTTGAAAAGTATAAATTGCCGGCGGTTTTTTTGGGTAAAAATCCTGTTCTCTCCTGTTTCGCGAGCGGGAAGGCGACGGGCTTGAGCGTGGATGTTGGTGGACGCGCGGCGACGACGTGCGCGGTACACGAGGGGTACGCGTTGGTGAAGAGCGTGATTCAATCGAAAGCTTTAGGCGGAGATTGCTTGACCGAAACCACTTTACGATACATGGAAGAGAAAATGAAAAACGAAGTTAAACCTAGATACGCGTTCAAGAAGAAGTTACAGACGGGTGGAAAGAACGACGGCGAGTTTAAAATTGAAAATTTATCCTTTCCGAAAACGTCCAAATCGTACAACTTGTTGAAACGACATCAGATTGCAGAGGACGCGAAAGCGAGCGTGATGCGATTATCGGACGTGCGTTTGGATTTAAAAAACAGCGAAATCAACCAAATGCCTACGGTACAGTACGAGTTGCCCGATGGGAACACCATTGAAGTTGGCGTGGAAAGGTTCATCGTTCCGGAAATTATGTTCAACCCGGCCATCGTGGACGAGCTGAAGTTGAAAGGACCGCCAGTGGTGGACGACATGCAAAACGCGATGTCGTTGCCGGCACAGGTTTTAGCGAGCATTCAAAACGCGGACGTGGACGCCAGAAAGGATTTGTTTGGCAACGTCATCTTAACCGGTGGTGGAACCATGTTTGTCAATTGCAAAGAGCGATTGGAAAGCGCGATTTTCGACCACGCGCCGCAAAATGTCAAGACGAAAGTCACCGCGAGTCAAAACGCAGTCGAACGACGATTCGCGACGTGGATTGGTGGGAGTATTTTAGCCTCGCTGGGGTCTTTTCAGCAAATGTGGATGTCCAAGGCGGAATACGATGAATACGGTGTATCGCACATTCACAAAAAGTGCCCTTAAAAAACGGAATGTAATATCTGAAGAAACTATAAAATTTTCATCTACTAAAGTACAATGTTCTTCTTCTATTCGTGCGTGTTTCTCTCGCTACTATGTGTGTTGTTTGTTTTTCGTATGTTTATCTCTCTTTCTTGCGACAATGATACTCTCTCTCTCTCTCTCACGCGCGCGAATATTATTTTGCGAATCGATACAGTATTATATTCCATTTTACGCCGCAGTCAATTTCCTCTTCTTGTTCATCATCTTATTCATCTCGTCCGCTCTCATCTTCTTCTTCAATCCGTCCAATAAAGCTCTGAACTCCTTCTCCTCCACCCCATTCGCCTCATCTGTTTCGATTTCCAACTGTTTCATCAAATCTTTCTCCTTCACGCTGCTCCCTTCGACTATAGTCGCCGCGATATCGCGAAACGCGCGCTTGCGTTTCAACCACGTCTCACAATGCGTCACGAATTTCTTTTCCGTTTCCTTTTGCGCTTTCATGGCTTCTTTTAGCGCGTCCTTTTCGCCTCCTCCTCTTTCTTCATCTTTTTTCTGTTGTTGCGCCATCAACTTCTCCTTCAACGGTTTCACCTTGTTCATAATCTCTCCGTTCTCTTTCGTTTTTTTCGTCGTTTCCTCTCGAATTTCCTTCACTGAAATCTGATTCTTATGCGTCTGCAACTCTCGCATCTTCCTCTGAATCTCTTGCTTCTTCGCCATAACTTGCTCCGTTTTCGTTTTCACCTCCAATTCCAACGCGTGCACCTCTTCTTTTCCCAAAACATCCTCCGGTTGCAACGCGTAATACAGTTTTGATTTCCCACTCTCTTTAAACGATAATTTCTTCTCCTCGACCAAATTATCTAAATACCTCTGCGCGGTGGCTTTTTTCACGCCTTCTTTTTGCAACGCGTCCGCGAGGTTGGTCGCGTTGAACGGACGGTTCTGTTGCGTGCAATATAAAAGGACTAAATCCTTCGACATTTTTGTTGTATCTCTGTTGTATCTCTGTTGTTGTTGTTGTTGTTGTTGTTGTGTGTAAATATATGAGAGAACAAGAATTTTGAATTTTTCTTTGATGTTGTTGTTTGTTGTTGTGGGAAAATGGATCTTGACCATCGATATTTAGTGTCTCAATGCGAAGAGAAAAAAAAATGGAGCGGCGTCGAAAAGTTTTCATCATCATCATCATCGGATCTTCGTATTAAAACGCTAAAAACGAGCCCGGTTGACATTCAATTTAGCTCAATTCGCGAAGAGGAGGATATTTCTTACGAGAATCTGACGTTGTATCGATCGTGACTCGTTCGCACGCGGAAGAAAAAAGGAGGATTTCGCGTCTTTTTTTTTAATTCGCGCATAACGAAAAACACCAGCTTTAAATTCTTCTCAAAAGTTTTACCCTCGATTGAAGAAGAAAGTCTTTGATATACACGCTGAATACAAAGAGCGCGAGATTTAATATAAACAGAGAGAAAGAGAGAAGATGGGCACCATCAACCAAGTCATCGAGAGAGGATGCACCATGCTCGTCCATTTCGACAAGTCTGCGTCATCGAAAGAAATCAAAGAGTCACTAGAAACCGGATCGAACGAAGAAAAGGCGGACGCGATGAAGAAAGTCATCTCGTTGTTAATGAACGGCGAACACTTACCGCAGATTTTCATCACCATCGTTCGATACGTTTTACCGAGCGAGGATCACTTGGTGCAAAAGTTGTTGCTGTTGTACATGGAGATCATTGAAAAGACGGACAGCGAAGGAAAATTGCTTCCGGAAATGATCTTGATTTGCCAAAACTTGAGGAACAATTTGCAGCACCCGAACGAGTTTATTCGAGGGTCGACGTTGCGATTTTTGTGTCGATTGAACGATCCAGAGTTGATTGAGCCGTTGATTCCGTCTATCGTGCAAAACTTAGAGCATAGGCATCCGTACGTGCGAAGGAACGCGGTGATGGCTATTCATAAGATTTACACCGAAACGCCCAGAGGCGAGATTATGATTCAAGACGCGCCGGAGATTGTCGAGCAGTTGTTGAATGGTGGAGAGTCGGATTTGAGTACGCGACGTAACGCGTTTTTGATGTTGTATCATTCGGATCAAGATCGCGCGGTGCAATATTTAATGGCCAATTTGGAATCTGTCGCTAACTGGGGCGATATCCTACAAACAGTCGTTTTGGATTTGGTTAGAAAGGTGTGTCGAACAGATCCGTCGCAAAAAGGGAAGTACATTAAGATTATTTTGATGTTGCTGCAAACCAACAACACTTCTGTGATTTACGAGTGTGCGAATACGTTGGTTGCGTTGAGTAACGCGCCGACTGCGATTAAGGCGGCGGCGAATTGCTATTGCCAACTTATCGTCTCGCAAGGCGACAACAACGTCAAGTTGATCGTGTTGGATCGATTGGCGGATTTGAAAAAGAATCACAGAGAAGTGATGCAAGATATGGTTATGGATATTTTGAGAGCGGTGGCATCTCCGTCCGTGGATATTCGTCGAAAGACGTTGGATATTGTTTTGGATTTGATCAACTCGAGGAACATCGAGGAGGTGGTTACCGCGTTGAAGAAGGAAATTATCAAATCGCAAAGCGATACCGGTTTAGGTGCGAGCGAGAAGAACGCGGAATATCGGCAAATGCTGGTACAGAGCGTTCACGCGTGCGCGGTGAAATTCCCGGACGTTGCCGGTTCTGTCGTGCACATGTTGATGGACTTTTTGGGCGATCCGAACACGGCGTCAGCGTTGGATGTGATTATGTTCATTCGAGAAATCGCGCAAACGAATAGCGGTATGCGCGCATCGATTTTGCAGAGATTGTTAGATTCTTTCTACTCGATTCGATCGAGTCGAGTGTGTGCGACGGCGTTGTGGATTATTGGCGAGTACTCCGAAACGAGAGAACAAGTCGAAGAGGCGTTGGCGACGTTGAAATCGAGTTTAGGCGAAACGCCATTCTTTGAACCGCCCTCGGACGAACGATTCGTGGATGATGCGGAGGAAGAGAAGGAAGTGTACGAGTCTGGATCAAAGCGACCGATAGTTTTAGCCGACGGTACGTACGCCACGCAAACGGCTGTTCAAACCTCCGGAGGAGGCCCTTCGACGCCAAACTTGAGAGCGTTGCTTTTATCCGGCGACTTTTTCTTGGCTGCCATTTGTGGCGGTACGTTGACCAAGCTCGGTTTGAGGTACATGAAGAGCAACACGTTTTCGGAAGAGGAAAAGAACCGAACGCAAGCGGAGGTTATGTTGTACATTGTCGCCATCTTGCGCTTGGGGAAATCTCACGTCGTCGCCCACGAGATGGATTACGACTCGACCGAGCGTTTGACGCAGTGCTTCGCGGCGATAGAGTCTCCGGAATCCGAAACCACACGAGTCTGGCTGGAAAACTGCCGAGAATCTTTCTCGTTGATGATCAGCGAAAAACTCGAAAACGACGCGAAAGAACGAGAGAAGAAGGAAGAAAAGCCAAAATCTCAAGCGGATGATTTGATTGACTTCTATCACTTGAAATCAAGAAAAGGTTTATCGCAAGTCGAATTGGAAGATGCCGTGGCGACTGATTTACGCCGAGCGACTGGGTTTAACGACCCAGACGCGGCCTCAAACGCTAGAGATTCCAAGTTGAACAGAGTCTTGCAGTTGACAGGCTTTTCCGATCCAGTGTACGCCGAGTCCTACGTCACTGTTCACCAATACGATATCGTCATGGACGTCACCGCGACGAACAGAACGAACGAAGTCTTACAAAACGTGTGCTTAGAGCTCGCGACCATGGGTGACTTAAAACTTGTGGAAAGACCGCAAAACTATACCTTAGCCCCGGGAGAATCGAAACACATTCGCGCGAATATTAAAGTTTCGTCCACGGAAACTGGCGTCATTTTTGGCAACATTGTTTATGAATCCAGAAACGAGGATCGCAACGTCGTCGTCTTAAACGACATCCACATCGATATCATGGATTACATCTCCCCGGCATCGTGCGCGGACATTGCGTTTAGAAACATGTGGGCCGAATTTGAATGGGAAAATAAAGTCGCCGTGAACACGAAGTTTACGGATGTGAAAGAATACCTGGACCACGTGGTGAAGAGTACAAACATGAGGTGCTTGACTCCCGAGTCGGCGTTGGACGGCGAGTGCGGATTTTTAGCCGCGAACTTGTACGCAAAGAGCGTCTTCGGTGAAGATGCTTTGGTGAACGTCTCTGTAGAAAAAGATAAAGATGGAAAACTTGGCGGATACATTCGTATCCGATCCAAGACGCAAGGCATTGCGTTGAGTTTAGGTGATAAAATTACTTTGAAGCAAAGAGGGCCGGAGAAGTAATTTTGATAATAAGAGTATGAAGAGATTAATATAAGACTAAGGAATGGATTGGCTTTTAAATATATACATATAACGTAAACATAATCACAAACACATGTATAACGCGTCGTCTTTGATTATTGACTGTATACGTCTTTTTTTTCTAATGACATCGCGACTACCAGGTAAACTAAAAAGAAACTACTACGTTAGAAATACACACGCTTTTAAGCTTTGTACGTCCCTCCGGTAATTTTTACATCGCCTTCCAACTCGGGCACGCCTGAATTCCGCGATAAAAACTCTGGAAAAACTTCCTGACACTCCCCTACGCACGCGGGCGCAAATCTGACGTACCCACACACGCGTTCGTAACAAAACTGCACGAATCCCCAGAGTTGATCGAACTGCGCGTCTCTCGCTTTCGACAACTTTTCCAGAGATTTCGGATTCGTCTTCATCACATTCCTCTTCCCGTCATCCTGTTCTCGCTCGAATTTCACTGATTGCGCGTCCAACACCGGGATATTCGACACCCAATTGTCCGCCAAATTCCTCCCAAACACTCTCGACCGTTCCAACTTATCTAAACTATCGTTCACGTACGTCTTTTCTTTCTCCGAGTTGACGTACACCGCCGGTTTATATTGCTCGCCGACTTCCGAGTATTGCCCTTTACTCGCATTTTTCGGGTCGAAATGTTTAAAATACACTCTCATGATGCGCTCAAACGGAACTTTCTCGTCATCGTAGGTGACTTTCACGCACTGTTTCCCATCGCACGTTCCAACGTCCACGAGCGAAACGCCCGCGTACGTCAAGTCTTGATACTCTCTTTCCAAAAAGGAGTAGTTCCCAGCGGCGAGATAGTTTGTTATTTGGCCCGCTTCCGCCGGTTCGACAGCAAAATTCATCATCAGCAGCATAGCCATCATCGTTGTCATCGTCGTCGTTGTCGCGAGAGTGGTGGTGGTGATATTTGCACACGTATCATCACTATCAGATGAGGATAATGCGCGCGAGGATGCAAATCTTTTTTGTCGTCTTCTTCTTTTCCTAGGTATCGTCGTCATCGACACCGACGACGTAAACGACGAAGACGAAGAAGAAAAGGACGAGCACATCTGTCTCGAATGTGGATGATGATAACACTGATGATACTGTGTTGTTCCTGTTGTACTACTACTACTGCTACTACTCGTGGTTGTACGAGCGATACTCATCACAAAAGTCATTTTCATCATCGTCGTCATCAATCAGTATTTATCCAAAATACTAATAAAAGTGATGAATGAATGAAGAATTGATGAGAGAAGAATGAAATTCACAGTTTTGATCAAATTTTTTCAATTTTTTTCGCTCTTGCAAAAAAGGGAAGAAGAAACAACAAAAGAAAAGATTTGAGAGACACAAAAATGCCTTCAACAACCACCACCTTCTTCTTCTCTTTTGCACGGTCGCTTTTGCCTCTTTCTTACTCTCGTCGTCGTTTACGTCGAGAAGCATCGATGGGTTCTCCTTCTCTTTCTTTCGTATCGAGCGAGAAGAATACTTCTTACGCTTCTTTTTCTTCTTCTTCTTCTTCTTCTGGAGCAGCGACGAGAGGAAGACGAAAGAGTCGATTTCGAGTGACGACGACGGCGGTGACCAATACTAATAACAATAATAACAACGACAGAGAAGAAGGAGAAGAAGAAGAAGAAGAAGGAGAAGAAGCAACGACAACAACAACAACGACGACGACGACACCTTCACCTTTTATTATTAAAAAAATCGAACGGAAGCAAAGAGGCGCGTGTTACGGGTGCGGCGTGAAAATCCAAACGGTTTCACCGTCCGCCGTCGGTTTCGTCTCCGAACTCGACTACGAGACGAAGAAGAAAAATAAGCAGTTGGATTTACTTCTGTGCCTGAGATGCTCGAATGTATCGAACGGGCAAATGATTAACGCAGTCGTTGGCCAAGGTGGACAGAAAATCGAGACCGGGTTAATCACTCCGGAAGAGTTGAGAGAGACTTTGAAAGATATTCGCGGGAAGAAGGCGCTGGTGGTGAAGATTGTCGATTTGACTGATTTTCACGGGTCGTTTCTCCCGAAGATACGAGATTTAGTCGGGAGTAATCCGATTTTGTTAGTCGTGACGAAGTGCGACGTTATTGGGAAAGGGTTCGCAATGGAAAACAACGAGAGTTTAATCGAGTACGTGATCGAAGAATGCGCGAAGAAAAAGTTGACTCTGGCGGGAGATCCGATTTTCGTCGCCGCGAGGAAGCCGGGATCCTCGAGAAGTAATAGCAGTGTTGGTAACGATACTACTGCACCGGGAACGAGAGGAATACGGGGAGAGGATTTGAACGGGATGAGAGCGGCCGTGTTGACGACTATTCGCGAACGACGAGGGAGAGACGTGTACGTGGTTGGATCCGCGAATGTGGGAAAATCGACGTTCGTGAGAGAATTCACGAAGGTGTTGAGGACGGAAATGGGAAATTATTTCGCGCCGTCGAAGAGGTTACCGACGGCGAGTTCTATGCCGGGAACAACTTTAGGTGTTATTCCAATCAAAGCGTTTGAAGATAAGAAGAGTTTATACGACACGCCGGGTGTGTTTTTACACCACAGAGTGAATTCGTTATTAAACGGGGAGCAAATGAAGTCGCTGAAATTAGGCGGCGATTTGAAAGTGTATCGAGCGCCGGTGTCGCAACAAGACGGCAGCAGCAGTACTAGCAACGTTAATAGCAGCAACAACAATAGTGAAAAGTTGAAGAATGTTTCGTTTGATTGGAACGGGTTGGTTCGATTAGATATCCTCGACGCTCCGGAAACGGACGATTTGAACACGGTGAACGTTTCGTTTTACGGACCGAAGAAGATGCGCATATTTAAGTCTACGATTGATGACATGCAAAAACACGCCGATGGTGGAGAAAAAACGTGCTTATTTGATGAAAGTGCGCCCACTCGAGAGTTTTACCAATCGCTTCCAAGCTTGCGCGTTTCCAGAGAGGTGGAGATTAGTCTAGACGATTACAAAGGAAAAGATCTTTCGATTTCTGGTTTGGGCGGATGGATCCGCGTCGTTCGCGAAAGAAATCACACCAAATATACAAACTCGCCCGGTGCAAAAGGAAGCATCACCGTGCGTGTTTGGTCGTTACCTGGTGTGGAGGTGTTTGTTCGAGACGTCATGCCGATTTGATTAAAGCGAACTTTTTTATTTGCATACAAAGTTTGATGCTCCGATGTAGTATGAATTGACAGCGACTTGAGGAGGAGTTTTCTCGAAAAAATAATTAAAAAAAGCGTCAGTTACAATTACTCGTACAGACATGGAATCAACTCCAGTCGTCGACGACGACGACGACTACAACGAAGGCGAAGACGTGAAGCTCACGGCGAAAGAGTATCTCGACCTCATCAAGTTCCACAACGATCCCAAAGGTCCTCTCAAATATACGTTCGTCGATGAAGATCCCTTAACGGGCGAAGACGTAATTTCCGAAGGAGAAACTGAAAACTTAGACGTAAAAAAGTGTACGAATGGAAGTTTAGACTTTGACGACGTCCCCGAAGCCACTCCAGAACAGAAGAAGAATAACGGTTGGACGAAGAACTGGCCAACCGTGTGGCGTTCGCACGAGGAAGATCTAAAGAATTTCAAACCTGAAGAGAGAGAGCAATGGAGGATGAAAGAGATGGAAGGCGAAAACGACCGCGTGCAGTGGTTCGATCTCACCGGCGGAAAGCGAGTGATGGAGGCGAAACAGAGAGCGAGGATCGAGAGTTGCCGTCACGACACGAAGAATTTGAAGATTTGGAGAAAAGAGGCGCGAGAGGAGATTGCTCTCATGCAACGTCTTCGCAAAGAGCACGGGCTCGTCGATGACGACGGAGAAGAAGGGAACATGGGCCCGAGAGAAACGGTGGCGCCGGCGGCGGCGCCGACTGCATTTCTTCGATACGATATCGACGAAGAGAAGATCAACATTCCTTTACTAGGCTTGGGTACTTGGAAATCGAATCCTGGTGAAGTGCGTAAAGCCGTCGAAGTCGCTTTGAAGTGCGGTTATCGACACATCGATTGCGCTTCCATATACAAAAACGAGGATGAAGTCGGCGACGCGCTCGAACACGTTTTCAAGACAACAACGTTGGTCCGCGAAGACGTTTTCATTACCTCCAAAGTCTGGAACGACATGCATAAATACGAGCAAGTGTTACCAGCGGTTCAACAAACGCTTCGCGAGTTGAAATCTGATTATCTCGATCTCTATTTGATTCACTGGCCGGTTACCGATTCGAACACGCGATATATCGATCCTCCGATTGAAGTCACGTGGCGCGCGATGGAACGACTCGTGGATATCGGCGCAGTCCGTGCAATCGGTGTTTCAAACTTTTCCGTCAAGAAGTTGAAGCACATTTTGAGCTTTTGCAAGATCAAACCGGCAGTGTGTCAGGTAGAGATTCACCCGTATTGGCGCCAAGCGGAAATTATTGAGTTTTGCGAACAGAACAAAATTCACGTCACGGCGTATTCGCCGTTGGGGAGTCCGGACTCCGCATCGGTTTTGGGGAGAAGTGGACCAAACTTGATGGACGACGCGGCGGTGAAAGAAGTCGCATCGTCGGACGAGGCGAACAAAAATATCGGGCAAGTTCTCGTTCGTTGGGCGTTACAAACTCGACCGAAAAGCTCAGTATTGGTGAAATCAATCAATCCGGAGAGAATCGAATTTAGACGTGTTCGATTGGCAGCTCTCAAATGAGTCCATCGCGACGCTTTCGAGTTTACCGACGCAGAAACGAATGGTGGACGGTTCTTTTTTCAAATTAGAATACGATTTGTGGGACGAAAGAGTCGACGAGAAATCGTCCTACGGCGGTGCCATGCCTTCGGAAACATTCGTCACGGCGGAAACGTTCGACAGAGACGGGAGTAAAAGCAGTAAGTTACACCCAGGATTCGTCAAAAGCGCAGCAGTAGCTGGGAGAAGGAAGTCTGCGGGGGTGCCGTCTACGATCAAAGAAAATTTGAACAACGATTCCTCTTCCTCCGACGACGATATCGAAGATCCACGAAAGGCTTTACGTCAATTGAAAAATCTCTCGACGCGAGGCCAAGCTGCGTTGCGCTAACTCTTCTTCTTCAAATACACTACTACTTTTACACTAACACTAACGCTATGTTCATATCTTCTTTCGCATCAGCAAATCTCGTCGCAAAAAGTTTGAACTGCGTTCCTCGTACCCTATATTTTCGTATAATCGAATGACGCCAACTTTTCTGGTCGATACGTGTAAGTAAACTTCTTCGCGACCCATCTCTTTACACAAACTCTCTCCGCATAACATCAACTTTTCGCCCAATCCTCTTCCTCTCCATCTCGTGTCGATGACTAAATCTGATATGTACCCGCCGTCGTCGGTGAATTGCAACGCTCTGTCAAAGTCGTCTCTTCTGGTTTCTGGCGTGTTGGAGACGCCCACCACTCCGACACATTTTTTACTCTTTTCTTCTTCTTCTTCGTCGTCTTTTACCAAGACGATGTACGCTCCTCGTGGGAACGCGTTTATGCTTTTCTCTATGTATTTCTTCAGCTTGCTTTCTTCCGTGGGAAACCCCGCTAATTTACTTCGCATCAATAAAGATGCGACTGCGGGGATGTCGTCCACGTCACACGCCCGACACGTGTACTTGACCCCGTCGTTCGTCGTGAACGTTTTCTTCCACTCTTTTCGAGAAGGTACTATCGTCGGGTAGGGGAGTGCGTCTGTGAATGGATTTGATGATTGTGGTGAAGCCCTTGCGCGTGCTTCTGCTTTTGTTGTTCTTCTTCTGTTACATTTTTGGCGATAGTAATGAACACATGATTTCGCTCCTTCGAAATGAGCCGTCTGCCTATCTCTGTGGTGGCACACCACCAACAGTCGTCGCGTTGGTAAAGTTGCGCTCATTTATTAGTATCTCAGAGAGTTTTTGAGGTTTGTTGAAGTTCTTTTGTTAAATTGAAATTGACAAAAATCACCTAATCGAGCCTCCTTCTCTGATGGACTCTACCGAACACGGACCAGCGGTCGTTTGGAACGGAACGTTTTTATACGTGGCAATTCCATCTTTATTTACCAGAAAATCCGGTTGCACAGCTTCGAACACCTTCTTCTTCGGGTTTAACTTCTCGTCTGGGTCGTTTTCGTAGCCGTCGAAAGTAACGCGTTCACCGATGGCAGCGCCTTTCGGCGGGGTGACAATTTCAACTTTGTTGCTATCGTTCGGATCGGTGGCGCATAAAACCATGGCTTCCGACTCTACACCGCGCATTTTCGTTGGTTTCATGTTCGCGACGAGAACGACACGCGCGTTGAGCATTTTATCAATCGGAATGTGTTTTACCAATCCCGAACAGACTTGCAAGGGTTTGTCGCCGTTGATGTTGATGTTTTCCACGTAAAGCGTATCCGCGTCAGGGTGATTCCAAACTTTCGTGATTTCACCAACGACTAAATCTAATCGCGTGACGTCAATTTTCGTATTCTCCTCGCCTTTCTTCTTCTTCGCCAATTTGGCGGCTTTTTCTTCCTTGCTCGATTGTGCCTTCTTGAAGAGTTCTGCGGTGTCAATCTCGTGTTTTTGAAAGAGCACTTCGCCGACGGCGACTTGGGTCCCAGGTTTCACATTCTCGCCGAATGGTTTGAGCTCCCAGAGTTTGTGGACCTTCGAGGCGTCCATCCCGAGTTTCTTAAATATGTCTTCACACGCGGTCGGTATGTACGGTTGTAAAAACAACGCTGTGATGTACACAGCCTCTAAAGTCGTGCGAATGATCACGTCTCTGCGATGTTTCGTTTCCTCGCCTTTTAATTTCCACGGTTCTGCATCGGTGATGTATTTATTTGCAGCTTTCGCCGAGTTGATGGCTAATTCGCAGGCTTGTTGTAACTGGAACGATTCCATCGCGCGTTCCGTTTTCAATCTCAACAGGCCGACGTCGATTACTTTTTCAAAGATTGGAACATCTGGGACACGACCTTCGCAATTCTTCGAGCACAAATGCGTCGCTCTGTGAACTAAATTTCCGAGCGTATCCGCTAAATCCGCGTTGTGAATCAAGGTCATAGATTCTTCGCTAAATGGAATATCGGACCCGTAAATGCCGTTTCGCATGAGTGCGTATCGAAACGTATCCGGAGAACACCTTTTCAAAACATCCAACGGATCAACGACGTTCCCGATAGATTTGGACATTTTCTGTCCATCCGCTGCGGTGACAAAGCCGTGCGCGAACACAGCTTTCGGCAAGGCGATGTTGCAACTCATCAACATGCACGGCCAAATGACGCAGTGGAACCAGATGATATCTTTCCCGATGATGTGTACATTCGCCGGCCAAAACTTCGAGTAGTTTTCTCCGTTCGGAAAATCACAACCGGTCAAATAGTTTGTCAAAGCATCGAACCAAACGTACAAGACGTGTTTGCTATTTCCAGGCACGGGAATCCCCCAATCGAACGTCGTTCGCGAGACGCTCAGATCTCTCAACTCGTCGTTTTTCAATCGGTATAAAATTTCTCCTTTGCGTCCTTCCGGCTGAATAAACTCTGGGTGGTTTTCAATGTGTTCAATCAATCGCGCTTGATATTTCGATTGGCGAAAAAAGAACGACTCCTCTTCCATTTGCTTCAAAGGTTTGCCCGAAACTGGGTCTTTGTAATCCATTTCTTTCGCTTCGGTTTCAGTCACGAACGTTTCTTCGCGAACGTTGTACCACCCCGAGTACGTGTCTAAATAAATATCGCCATTCTTTTCGCTTCGCTCAAAGAGTTCTCGACAGCACTGTTTGTGCTTCTCTGAGGTTGTTCTGTTGTAGACATCGTTTTCAATTCGTAACGTTTTGTTTAAATCTTGAAACATTTTCACGTGTTTATCGCACAATTCAATCGGTTTGCACTCAACGGCAGCCGCGGCGTCGGAAATCTTTTGCCCGTGCTCATCCGCACCAGTTTGGAACAACGTCGGTCGACCGTACGCGCGGTGGTATCTCGCGATGACATCCGCACTTAAACCTTCATACGCGTGTCCCATGTGCGGGGCGCCATTCGCGTAATTGATTGCCGTCGTGAGCGAAAACGCATCTTTTGATGGATCCGCGGGAGGATTATACGCGTTTTTCAAATCTGAGACGTTTTGCGCCTCTTGCGCGGCGAACAGAAACGCGGACGATGGAGTCGTCTTCGCTTTTTCCATCGCGTTTTGCACAGAAGAGCTTTTCAAAAAGGCGTTGAACCAAGTCTCGATGCTTTTAAACTGTTTCGTTAAGGACGCGTCCGAAGAAGTCTTTCCAAACATCTCCGCGCCGTTTGCGAAGACTGGATACACGCTCGAGAAGAACGCTATTTCACTATTGGTCGGTTGAGTCGACGCGGACGAAGAGAAAATACCCGGGACGGTATCTTTCAATTTTTTCTCGTTCTTTGATATGTACTGCATCAGTGTATCTAAACTCTTTTCCGCGCAGCACGTACCCACAGTCAAACCGAGCTCGCGTTCGTCCAAGTCTCTAAAGTTGATGAAAGAAGCATCATCACCGTCTCGAACACACAGCAACGCGCTGTTCATGGACGTGCCTTTTACAACCTCTCCGGATGAAGAACAGAGAGCGATAAATAACGTCGCGGATGCGCTGGTGGTCTTTTGCAACACCGCTCCCGTATTCTTGTTCTTGTTGTTCTTATTCGAAGAAGAAGAGGAAGAGTGGTCCGAACAACTGGCGGCTTTCCACGGGTCGAACTCGATTGCTGTTTTGTTTCCATTGACTTCCGCGGCGATGTACACGCGCAGAGGTTTCGAGTCCCCGGTTCGGTAGATTAACTTTAACGAAGTGCTGTTGTTATTGTTGTTGCTCATTAAATATTTGTACGCACGCGTTTAAAGGTGTGATTAAGTATACGATGTGAGGGTGAACGTCTGAACTTTTAACGCGTGTTTTGAGGTTTTTCTCGTACGAGTGATACGAAAATGTGAAAAAATTCTATTCTTTTTCTATTTCAATATCATCATCAACATCAACATCATCATCATCATCATCATCATCATCGATTGCCGGCGAGGCGGAGGAGGACGACTTCATGCTCTCGCAAAAGCTGAAACGAGATTTCACGTCTTCCTCACTCATGACACCAAAGTACTCGATAACTGTGTTGTTGTTGTTGTTGTTGTTGTTGTTATCGTCGAAACGCTTCTTCGCTCGTCGCGCTTTGGGTTTCGTCCCGTCTTTAACGTTGATCTCCGGTTTGCCGTAATAATTGAACACGTCTTGCATTTTTCTTTTTAACGCGCCTTTCATGTGAAATACGCTCGTTTTCGTCGTCGCTGGACATCCAACGTTTTTGCGGCCACTGATCAATCGTTTGACCGGGAATGTTTGCGGCGGATTTGCATTGAATAAAAAGCAAGGGTAGAAACGCGCGGACACGTGCCGACAGCGGAATCCTTTCTCTTCTTCGTTTATACTGTCAACGACGTATCGAATAGGGGCAGACGCATCCACGTATTTACCTCTGTCGCCGGCTTTGCGGTTTTTGAAGCGTTTAAACCGTCGGGCGAGCCAGTTGGCCACGTCTTGTTCCCAGAAAAACTGAGTTGAGTCGGCCCGCATGTTTGGTCTTTCCGTGTAAAAAAACCACTCGTACGCGTGGACGAAATAGGCGGAGAGTAAAGCAGCTTCCGCGATGCGCTCGGCGTTGACAAAACGTACGCCAAAATTGATCGGCCATTTCTTATTCGCGCCAGACGACCCATCTCTATACGTCCACGCCGCGCCGAACGTGTGCGGCACTTTCGTCTCTTCGTCCCGAAAGACGTTTTTTATCGATTTTGCGAAAATTACATCGGTCGAGTCCATGAAGACGATGTTGTCGCGCAAATGCTGCGGTTTTTGTTCAATTTCGTCAAATATGAACTGCTTCTCTGCCGTGGCCCTCAAATACGTCGTCCACCCTTTCGTTATTTGAGCAAACTCGTGTCTTCGCACCTCTAAAACTTCCGGGAAATTGTTCGTTAAGGGCGTAAAATCTGTCATCGTGTCCGTCAAAACAACTAATCGACACCTGTCGTGTTTATTAATGGCGCTCGTCAAAACCATCGTTATTCCATCTACTTGCGCCTGCGACAGTTCGTGCTCTTCGTTATTGGCAACGTGAAAGATCACAAACGTTATCTTGGCGTTTTTCATTTTCGTTTTCGACGGTTGTGCTTGCTGCGTTTTTGGCATTTCCTCCGCATCATCGTTGTCGTTGCTATCGCTTTCACCCTCTCCTTCTTCTATTTCCTCAATAGTATTACTAAGATCATTGCTATCATCGTCATCAACACCAACGCTACCACCCCCACTGATATTACTCCCTAAATAATAATACATCGCTTCCTTCTTGCTGTGCACGCACTTACATGGTCGCGTAGGTCCACTCCCCGTTTCCTCTAAAGCCTCTGCGATACTTCTCGGTATGTACACCGGAGGTACTTTAAACGGCGGCTTTGGCGCCGTCTCCGCGTCGTACTTTCCCGGGACGTTTTCCCGCTCGTCTGGTCGTTTTCTATTTCTTTTTCGTGTCGTTTTTGTTATCATTGTTGTTGTTATCACAGGAGGAGACGACCGTTCATCTTCGTCGTTCTCTTCTTCGTCTTCTGTTCTCGTCGCTCCTCTTTTGCTGTCCTCTGTTTTCTCTTCTAGTTCTTTTTCTTCTTCTCGAAAGCTTTCCTCCGCCGATGGAGCCTCAACATTCTCCTCTTTCGCCCCGATACGCATCGCATCATCTGCATTCTCGTAAGTGTTCTTCGTGACATCATCATCACCATCGTCCCTTCCTCCAACACGTACCACTCGTCCTCCCACGTCGTCGTCCTGGGAAGGTGAGAACGTGCTCGCGCGATGATACGTGAACACCACACATAAGAAAAGAATGCACAGAAGACAGATGAAGATGGAAACTTTCCTTCGTCTTCCTCCTCCTCTTTCTCCTCCTCTTTCTCCTCCCGTTATTCCTGGTATCGTCGTTGACGATGATGATGTCTTCATCGCGACATTATTGGATTCACGTGTAAGAAGAGTCTCTCTCTTTGCAAATTTTTTTTGAGAAAAGGTGTTTGTTTTTTTTTTGTGAGAAAAAGAACTTTTTGACCAAAAAAACACACAAAACTGCAAAAAAAAGTGTAACTCTTATATGCACAAACGATGATGATGATGATGATGTTTTACCGTCGCCAACCCAGCCGCCGCGCGTTCGTGGAGTCTATCATCGCTACTACTACTATTACTACTTCTATAACTACCAGAGCGAGAGATGGTGTTGCGGGATTAGTATTGAACAACAACAACAACAACGACAACGACAACACGAAAAGCAGCATTTTGAGCGGTATACTCCTCATCAACAGACGAGGCATAGCTGGACACAGCAACAACAACCGACAACAACAACAACAAAATCAACAACAAAATAATTCTCAGAATCAGATGGAAACGTACGTCGGAGGAAACCGAG
>JACLAB010001304.1_pt1 | contig 20247 bp, 8 predicted proteins | sample 8027921 | NCBI WGS metagenome assembly JACLAB01 (sample SAMN15725117, study PRJNA655200) | protist metagenome | isolation source: fluorescence activated cell sorting (FACS) single amplified genomes of... | place: USA: West Boothbay Harbor, Gulf of Maine | collected 2000-07-19
AATACTACACGATACTATAAGCAGTAATTTTTGTCACTACTTTATATTCGACAGCTTAAGTTGTGAAAAATCTATTTTGTGTAATAAGAGCGTCGACAATCCAGCAGTTGCTTTCGTATTTTTTATAGGAGAAATCAGGATGCTTTCAAATCGGGTTTCTACTGCTCAAATAGCAGATGAACTTCTTAATGACTTCTATGTGAAAACTAATCATGACATCTTGAGGAAGAAACACAATAAGCGTGTCAGGAAGAAGCTAGATCGTTTGGGTCCGATCGAGGGCATGAAAGAGGACATGGGTCAGCAACTAAGTTTGAGCCAGAGTCTACAGGATCTCCCTTCCAAGTGGAGCGCTAGTATGGGAGGTGGCATTGGAAATATGGCGAAAGGGCTGAACAGTAATAACACTAGCTCTAATTACAGGAGAGGGCGTCCAGGCAGTAAAAATGTATCTTTTGGCTCTGATGAAGTCCACGATTATCAAGTAGTTGAAGGTGAAGATCAATCAATTTCGTCGTTGAATAGCACTAGTGCACAATTATTGGCCAAACATAATCCTAATTTCAAAGACCATAATCGAGTGAGTGACATGCTTCATCGCGTAACCTTTCAATCTGGTCGTCCTGCCGGGGAGAAAGCGGAAGGTCATACGCTAGTTAAAAATGAAGATGAAGACAACGTCACTATTGCAGCTAATGCAAGGGAAATCCAATACGATGGTATGAAAGATAGTGTGCAAATGCAACAAATTATGAGGGAAATTCTGGACTTACATAGTGAGGTTGATGGTCTTTCAAAAGAACTTACATTTCGCAAAGATCTTGTAGGTAGATTAGATTTTGCCAATACTACTTATGTCCGATTATTTGAGAGAATGCTTGCAGAGACGTTATTGCTCCAAAGATCCAAATTCAAGTCCCAAACCAAGAAAATTCAAGAGTTAAAAGCATTATTGGCTGAATTGACTGTGAAAGAGCAGGCTGGACGTGAAGGGGCAATTTCCGATAGAAATTCTGCCCAGCGCATGCAGATTGAAACAGCAACACTTTTGAAAACAATAAGTCAATTACAAGAGCAATTGAATCAAGCAAATATGCGTTTGGTTATGCTTGAGGAGGAAAACGCGTCATTAACAAGAAAGGTAGACCAGCTTTCCGAAGGAATGTCTAGTAAAGAAAGAAATAATTTAATCAATACAATACGCGCAGAAGAGCAAATGCGTTTCACGAAAGAAATGCAGTTATTGAAGAAGCAATGGCTGAAAGAAGCAGAAAAGCGAGAAGCTTTGCTAAGAAAAGAGATAGATGAAATGCCCAAGGGCGTTTCATTATCCGATTTAACAAAATCTGTAACAAAAAAAGCAGACTTTAAAAGGCCAAAAGTAGATGCTGAAACACAAACAGAAGTAGACGAAGAAGGTGTATGGGATAGAAAAGATGGCTGGACATTACCAATAAAGGGTACATTAATAGCACGACACAGATGGCGAGAAGCATACCGATTTGCAAAATGTCCAAGTTGTCATGGTGTTGGTAATTTTGTTGCTTTGTCAGCAAAATTATTACGTGCCATGCAGAGAGGTACTGGAAATGCATTTGTGGATGAAGAAAAGAGGGGTAAAGGCAAGACTGGTGCAGTTTGGCAAATTCCTGACGACTTAGTCCGCTTTATTAGTAATTTACCACGTTCTGTCATGGCCATTTCACCGAAACCATTGACGTGGGTGCTAAGAAGAATATGGCATCTGTTAGAGAAAAAATTACACGCAGATGAGACAGATGATGCACTGGGTTTACCATTGCAAGAAGTCGAAGAGCATTTGGTTGAAGCTTATCTCATTCGAAGTGAAAAGCGTAGTGATGCAGAGCTAGAAATATGGGTGCTGACAAATACGATGAAAGAACATTACAAAAAGCACGGGTTAATTCATACGTATGCACGTTTTTTAACGATCTTAAACGGTCTTTCAGTTGAGCAGATGAAAAACAGAGAATTGAAAAAGGAAGAGGACAAGGAAAGAGAGAAAAAGAAGGCACAGGCTAAAAAATACAGCAAAATGAGTGCAAGAGAAAGAACGAATCACGCTCGGGCTGAAGCGGATGCTGAACAAAAGCGTAAGGAGCGTGAAATGGGCAAACCAGTGGTAGAAGATTCATTAAAGGTATGTGATGCAAGTCTTAGCCTTGGAATTCTTTCTGTATACCATTTTGCTAGAAAGTGTCTGTTGGAGACGTATACAGGAGGATATGCTCGCAAAATCAAAGAAATGAAAAATACACTGCCAGCTCTCATCCAGCCACAGTCTAAGCTGGTAGGTAATGCTACAGAGGCAAAAGAATGGTCTATAAATATTCCTGATCATGTTCTTATTGATTCAAAATATCAATTTTTTATTCCATTGGATAGAGCCCTTCGCGTTACACAGGCTATAATTTGTTTTCTAGAAGATACGGAGTATCAAGCTGCACTGCGATCATTAGAGCACGCAGTTGTGTTTTTACAACCTGATGGAGAAATCAGACTTCCTGAAGGTATGCACACTGAAGTACGTAGTACTGTGCGATCAATTTTAAGTGTAGAGAATCCTGATGGCCGCGATATGAAACATTTGGAAGTATACAAAAAAAGGGTTGAAATAGGAGCTATACCAGCACGCGATGAAGATGAATTAGGACCAATGACCGAGGAGGAGTTGGAGAATGGAAAAGATATAATTCTTACGAATTTGGACGTTACGTTGCGAATTATCTGTGAGTGTCTATTATTTCGTACACGTTATGTAGAGACGCGTCTCGCTGACATATTTATTGAAGGTGATTTGAATAAGGACGGTGTTTTATCCTTCTCCGAATTCATGGCTATTGTATCAGCAGTAGCTCCCCATTTCCCCGATAGACGCATTTTACGGATGTATCGTGAGGCTCTTAGTATGGGCAATGACGATGACACTATTGGACCTTTTGCTTTTGTGGAAACTTGCAAGAAACATGGACTTGTATCACTTGTTGATATTCGAGATATACGTTCAGGATCATTGAAGGCTTTGTCTAAAAGTAAAGAGGAAAAAGAGCATGAAATAGAAATAGCTAAAGCTGTAAAAGATGCACAGCAACAAATAAAGGAAAGACAAGCACTGGCTATGTTTCAGACAGGACATAGAAATCCTTCTGAGCGCTCAAATGCAAGGAGAAACAGTACACTAACGAGTCGTAAAGGTGCAAGTAGTATCTTATCAGCTTTACAAGGAGCTGCTGGTAGCCCTCAAAGCGGTGGCACATCTCTACTGCGGAAAGGTTCTGTTTTAGGTGGAGGAGACAGCCCATTGACAACGGCAGCATTGAAATCTCTTCAAGAAAACAAGAATTTGCCTAATGTAGATGGAGGGAGTGAAAAAACATCACCAATGGGTAAATTACGCAGAGCGTCCTCTGTAGGCCAAACAGGTGGTGTGTCTCTGGGGCACATTCAAATACTATCCAAAGCCGCAGCACCTTCTATATCTTCTAAAGGTAGTAAACCTTCTATGAGTGATTCTGGATCTGATAGCGAAAGTGATAAAAGTGCTGGAGGTGCTAGTCTTCACTGGACTAAGAGTGGCACAAAGCTAGAAGGAAACACTATCGAAGGAAATGAAATTGGATTACCATTCACGGCTGCAATTCAAGAAGTAATGGAAGATAGTGATATTGATTCTAGTGATAGTTCAGCAGGTGGATTCATTAAAAAGAAACAGGATAATCAGCGAAATATTCATTTAATGAGTAAAACCCAAAAAGTATCACCGATTGTTTCACCAGCGAAACCTGTTGAGGACGCTTTCCGCCATCTACGGAAGAATGAAGATCCCTTTACAAGTTGCCCTCTTAAAGCTACAAAATCCTCTCCAGTCGCGGAATATAATGCCAACGCTGCAGATATTATGTCAAGCAATTCGAAATTTGAAGCAATTCTTGGTAGTCTTCATGGTGATCCCGAAGAAATTAAACAAGCATTATTCAGCAATACAGACCCCCGTAATAAAAAGAATGAAAACAGCAGCGGATTTGCGAATAAGACAGCCTCTACTATCCCAAAATCTGAAGAAGGAGTTCCAAAAACTGGAAGTGATATGAAGGCAGCTTTAGAAGCAAGGAAGAAACAACGTCTTATACAAAGACTCCAGCAACAGGCTGATGTAATCCATTGATTATTTGTTTATTTGATAAATTAGCATTACATTACATTTCGTCATCATCATTTTCATCACCCTTATTAACACATGCAATCTCCTCTACATTTGAAAAAATTGTCTCTCCCTCTCCAATGGATTCTTTTTCTGTCCCTCCGAATCCCCAAATTGTTACAGCACCTTCCATAACAGTTGATCCTCTCTCCCTGACCACTTTACGCAAAACACGTTGATCTTCTGCAAGTAGACTCCAATTAGGACTTTGCGTACTGCGATGCCATCGAAAATCTACAACATTATCCCAGCACTTGGCTTCCGTCAAGGAAGCATCCTCAAGATGCGCAGAATATGCTTGGTATTGTACAGCATAAGGTGCGAAAACCAAACCTTTGCAATCTTCTATGATGGGGTGGGAATTGACCTTCACATAAAGGGTACAATCTATACTACGATGAATACGCAATTGGTGACAAGCTAAAAACATGACACAGCTACTATTTTCTTCCAAATAAATAGATGTTTGGACAGGACCAAGAAAGAAATGACAATTACTGCACTCTTCTAAACGGACGCTGCCTAGTACACACCGTGCATATATAGTAGTATTCTTGCAACCTTTTATTAATAATGATCGTATCACTCCATTATCTGAATATCCTATATCTTCTTTTGTCAAAGTGATCTCTTCATTCTCTTTGCCTTGAACATTAAAGCAAGTACTTTCATCATCTTCCTTGGACTTCGCATCATCAACGACAACCTTTTTCTCTTCTCCAATCGCAGCAGCCTTTGCAACAGCAGGTGCGGCACTCTTGTTGCGACTCTTGAAACTGAACTTCTTCTTGGGTTTCAACTCTTCTTCCTTCACATGAGTAGCTTTAGACAGCTCATTCAGAATCTCCTGGGTTCTCTTGATATCATAAGGAGGAAGAACACGAGTAGCTTCCGTAGCAAAGGCCTGTAGACCAATCAACTTTTGCTTTAACGTTGGAAGGTCGTTCAAAGACAATTCGCATAACTCCACCTGCGCAGCTGAGGCTTTTTCATTGAAGGTTCTCCAAAAGTCATCTGCATCCTCGAATTCAAACTTGCTCATACCTGATATGTTCTTAATTACAACACAACCTGGGCTTTATTCATTTTTTCCTGGAAATTTTAGACGTGCTAAAGGTGCCTACTGCAGTGAATTTCCAGAGTTGAAGAACTTAAAGCATGTATGTCACTTGACACTGTTGAATTGAGAAATCTTGACCTTTTGAGCCCTGATGTAAAAATCTGGCGGGGTATGCACATCGAGTGGCTCGAAGATAACAATCTGCTTGAGCCGAAGGATTTGGAGATGTTGGACAATCCTGCGCAATCTGTTGTTAAAGTGGGTGGTAAGGTGGGTAGAATTGTAGCTTTATTTGTAAATCAGACCTTGGTGGGAAGCATTACTGCCTATCCCATGAAAGCTTCAATTTGGGAGCTTCAGAAGTTAGCGGTGATCCCTCGTTACAAGAATAAGGGATATGGGACGCTGCTATTAGAGTATGCGATAGATTATATTATGTCACAGGAAAAAGCTGAGCATTTGAAGGGTGACGCTACTACGGAAAATGTCGTGAAGATCCAGTTGGATACGGCCAGTATTCTACGAGCAGCAACGAGTCTTTACCAAAAGTACGGTTTCGTTGTTGATACAGCGCATGATTTTGATTCCTCTAAATACGAGACTGCTGATTTATATTTGAGTCGTGAATTGCCGCGAGACGCTTACACCGCGTATAAAGAAGATTGGTCAATGTATGATGTATCTGAAATGTAAAATTCCAGCAGTAGTAAGTGTATTGAATGCAATGTGTGTATTGATTAACAGCCGATTCATATATTTATCAATTTATACATCTCTCACATTTCTCTTTACAGCTCTCGAGATCTTTATATACCTTTCCTTGAACCCATAGGTCACTATATTTCTCTGTACTTCTAAATTTATACATGGTATCAGAGTAATTTGGGAACTTCGTAGCTATAGCATCCTTTCCTTTATATGAGATAATACCTCTGCGCGGGTCATGCTCAAGTAGTTTGACCTTCATGTTATTTTTCAAGTATGTTCCTCTGCGAATCGGTGTTCTATCATCACCACTGGGCCCTGTATCATTAAAGAATCTGTTGAAAGCACGTCCTATAGCCGCTGGTCCGGTCACATCTAATGGATCAGCGTTTAATCTACAATATTCAATATCACGTGTTATCTCCGTAATCATATAATGTACAAGTGGATGATTAGGGTAAGCTGCTATGAAACTGTTATGAAGTGCATGTCTGAAACTATGGGACTTGGTTTCTTCTGTTGCAGAAACGAATTCATCGTTATCATCTATTACGCTCAAGATTGGCGCTAGATAGTTGTGTCCAATATCATTATACACGCCACCCCATTTAAAAATTACTAGCAAACGGAAAAGATCTGCTTTATAAGCACCAGGAATTAAATTATCATAATGCCATTTATATTGCGGGTAATGATATGCAACGAAGCTTTCGCAATCATCATCATCAAAATATATCTGCACCCACTCAGGGTTATCATATAATATCTTATTAAGCGTATTTGTTACTTCTGTTGGTGCTTTACGCAATGGAAACGGTGCTGTTCGATACAAGATTTTCGGGATGACTTTATCGTTTTTCGTCTTCCAAAAATCGTAAGTGTAAGTATGCCTCGTCGTAGAAGTGTTAAGTACGGACTCATATGCCATATAACTTGTGTTAAATAGAACTACACCGATCAAAGCGGAAAGTAAGTACCGCAAAACATCTCTCGTCGACAATGACTTGGATTTCTCATTTGCGCTCTCCATTTCCATCGCAGCAGAAACAGGTAGGGACAAGGCGCTGTAATCAACATCCCTTTTCTGCATGATAAAAGCTATGTGATATTGTGGACATCACCAAGAAGGAGGTGTAGTCATACGACGATTTCAGTAGTGATATTGGTAAGGTAGGAGGAAGACTAAAAGAATACAGATAGTACATTTCGCAGACAACCAAATTCAGAGAAAAGTACACGAGTGACCAGCACTGTGGTCAGATCGAAAGAATTTGGCGAGCTATGCAATAGAGTCCTAGCGAGCACCAAAAAGGGGACTCGCGCAAATTTTTGATCCGGAGGCCATTTCGTGATGATAGAAAGCCCTCAAAACACAATCTCAAGCTAACCAGACAAGCTAACGTACCTCTTTGCAATAAGTATAAGAGGAGTGGGGCTTTCTTCCAATTCCATGAGAATCAAGAAATATGGAGCACGTTTCTGGTTCAAAACCAACAATCGGCTTCAAAACATTTTTCTAGTACTTTTGGAAATGTCTGATAGCAGATTATCAAGTGTATCGAAGAGGTTGCGTCCAAATGATGCGGTGGATGAGTCCTGGGCTCGAGACTGCTTGAGTGATGACGAAATTGACTTGCCGAAAGATTTGATGATCGAAGATCACGATGAGTTCGATGAAGAGGACGAGGATGAGAATACCCCTGCCACTGCTGAAGAGGTATGGGGTGATCTGGGGTTAGACAATTTTTTACAAGATTTGAATATCTTGAATGCGAATGCAAACACCTTTCTGCCTGGTGCAGCCTTCATGCCTTCTGGCACCACTCCTTCTGGTACTGCAGGAAGCTCAAGTGCTACATCTGTTGCAGCAGGAGAAGAGACGCCAGCTACTTCATAGTACTAGTATCTAGACCCGCAATAATATCTAGACCTGCATGTAATGTAACTTTGTATATTATTGGATAACTTTATTGTTACAAATGTGAATTATCTGTGAATTATCTACTGGGAGATCCTCTGCTACCCTGTCTACTGCTTTCTCTCGATGCCCCACCCTTTCTACTAGGACTGTTGCCATACCTATCGCTTTTCTTCTTCTTGTCATCTACTTCTTTAGGAGCCGCTTGGTTATATAATTTGAGTGTGTCAACTGTGTGTTGAAGTTTCTTGATTTCTGTTCTTAGCGAACTTGTGTATCTGGCAAGATCTCCAACTTCATCAAATATGCTTACAACACCGAGTTCTTCGGTATCTTCCGAATATTCCCACATTTGTGGAGTCCACGGCAAGGGGGGCTTGATATCTAATGAAACAAATTTTTTAAGCTGTCGACCAATGACACGTTGTTCGTCTCTTGCGTCCAATTCTTCCGGGGTCATTTTCGCATCTTCATCTGAATCATCATCATATTCTTCTTCACCATCACTATCATCATCACTTATGATATCATCTTTTAATCGTTGTTCAATAACATCAGTCACTTCTAATTCTACAGCACCTTTACTATAGTGGAAATGTAAAATATAATCAGTGGGATCATCGACAACCTTATTAGTATATGGAATAACAGCGTATCTTCCAGGTAACAATTTCGCAGAACAATTGGCAGCATTTGTGAAGCACAAGTAGTCAGAAGTCGCTACCATTTTTCTAAGCTTAAATTCCGTGCAACGCATCTTCAGGCCAAAAAGTCGTACTACTACAAATCCAATTCCGCTGTCTCCATAACGCATACAAGCTCCAAGACGCTCTCCTCTACTAGCGAATTCACTCGAAGTAATATCTCGAGGTTCTTCACCAAGTCTCCCTACAGACCAACGACGGTCTGGTTGATACAAAGTAATGCAAACTGTACTGGGTTCATTAACACTAAATGGGTACATAGGGTTATCGGTGAAGTCCTCATTTACCTCTATTGTTTTCCCATAGGGCCCAAATATATTTTCACCACCTTTGCTGCTGATGTCTTCAGCACTACTACCACCATCTGCTTTCTTGTCTTTGTCTTCATCTTCGTCATCGTCTTCAGGTGGATCAAACACTTTGAACCCTGCTCCTTCTTGCACTTCTGGGACATCTTCTTCCTCTCTCTTTCCCTCTGTTGCCTCAGGTACTTCTTCCCCTTCTCGTTGGCATACATTTATATTCTCTTCAAGATTAAGCCTCTTAGCTGCCGCAATGGCTTCATCATTGCTTGCAGGATCTGCGAAATTCATGGCATCATCCATCGATTTGAGCGACTTTGCAAGATTAGCATCCAATTCAATGTCATCTGCTTCTTTCTTGGCACGTTTCTTCTCATCAGCATTGAAATCGCCAAGTACCAATGGTGGTCCACCAGAACCATTTAAATAATCACCAGGGAGCCATTTGGAATAGAATCTTTTTGTTTCGACTGGCTTGACCTTTTCAACATGATCACTAGAAGATTTTGGCAATAGGCTATCATCAGTACCTTTTCTACCATCCGCCTGAACCATATTAATAGCATTCGTCCCAAAACCTGACAAATCAGAAACAGAGTAAGTACGATTAAAAATGTCAACGAAGTGATCAATTTGCATCCAGTGAATATCTTTTTCATATGGCTGAGGACTTAATAAATTAGCTCTCCCCAAAAAAGCAGCTGTCATCTCATCAGGTTCATCAGGTTGCTCAAGCGAAAGAAATTGATCGATACCAGTACGATCTTCATTATCGAAGAATTCATCATCTTTGAAGTTTATTAACTCATCATCCTCATTTTTTTCATTAGGATCTAATCCCAATCCACGATGAAACATAATTTCACGAGTTCGACGTCTTAAGTTTAAACCTATTTCTTTGTACATGACCCAATTCTGGTGTCCGATACTCCAGGCACCATTGAAAAAGCCTTGATGTTTCTGTAAATTGCGTACACATACCATTCCGATAGTAAGCCGGTCCAAATCTTCGGTAGGATAAGCTGTAGCTACTTGCACATCAAGTACCTGATACATGCAACCAACTGTAATACCTTGACGGCTCTCCAACCTCTCAGAATATGGATCTGGCACTAGTTTAGCACAACCAACTAGGCGATCATTCTTAAGATTATCTTCCAGAAAAGCCCAAGTTTCATCTACGATATTATCCAAGTCTACACTATATTGTAATTCATTGCGTCTTACTTTGCAATCAGCAGCAGATGTAAGATCTAATACAGTTTTTTCAATGAGACCATGTACCAATGCCTCGTAACATCCATGTAATTTTGCATACGCTTTTTCAAGAAGCATCGCAAATGTTTCATTTGGATTCTCATTTCGAGCAAAATTTACCTTTCCCGACTGCCGACTAGGTATACGATCGTCAATATGAACATATCTCCATTGTCCTGCTTTATAAAATCGAAATGTATAAATGCCCTTAGCAGCAAGCTTATCACTTACTAACAACGAAGTAATATGCTTTGGAAAACACGAAAGCAATCGCAGCGAATTGATAAAATAACTGTTTCCCAACGCTCCTTGTTCAATCATAGAACAATCAGGATTACCAGTGCAGAATACTGGAGCATCGCAATCCATTACCTCTCCTGCAGCAATACGAGGCCATTTGATACTCACACCTGGCAGAGCACCCTTTGGGGGGTGCAGCGGATCGAAGTACAAACTGCGCGCGTCCGAAGGAAAAGTAGCGTCCTCAAAAAATGATCCAGCAGCCAAATTATCAACCAAATCCCATTCAGCTTGCAAAGCCACGTCCTGGCCCGCGTAGTCGAAGTAATTTCCCGGTGTCAACCCACAATCAAGCTCAGGAATCGCGACATCGGGATTCTCAAACCTTTCTTCTTGCTCAGGCTCTGCCATCCCAGAACACAGTTCTTCTTCTCCAAGAAAACACTGCAAGGCACCTAACTGTACGCGCACGTTATTGACGTGCAGTTGATAATGTCGTGTTGTGCGGATGCTGTTGGGATGATGATAGCGTACGCATGATTCAACATCTTTAGATTTGTGCACTTTGCAGTACTTAATAGAGCGCACTGCTTGCTTAGGAGCAATAAAAATTCTCCTGATGACCTATGGTAGCAAAAAATTTTGACCTTATTTGAATCTAAGGGAAAACTGGGTTAGTATCTCCTTCGCATTTGATCCATTTTTCTTTTAGCATATGGAAGGCAAGGTAGAAAGTAATCTGAGGCATTTTGATGTGCATGATGAGAAGCGAAAGACAAAGACGAATAAGAAATGTCGTTTTCAACGTACTTGCAGTGTGATTTTAATACCATCTCGGAAAGAATATGTGGATGCATGCATTGATTTATGGTACACAAATGAATCATTTGAGCTCTCCAAGCTTCAAGTTTCTATGGAAATGAATGAGTACATGACCATCCACCCCGACCTATCATTTGAGGAAGTCATTTCTAATCTTTATCAACCGGTGCCCTCTGCTTTAGAGTACAATAATAGTAGTGATATACCTAGTGTTGGATCAAGTGACGCGACCAAAGAGTTCCCTTTTTCGACTTCGACCAGCAATAGCAGTGTTTCATCTTTTCCACCATGTGAAACTACATCTGATGATAGTTGGGAAGAGGTGGCCGCTTTATCTAATCAAAATCCAGTGACGACAAAGAACTGTGACAATCGCAGAGATTCTCCCGATGGCATCACTGGCAGTGAGACCACTGGAGAAAACGCGAGTGACATTAATATTATGCATACTCACACGAGTGCTTATTCAAAAAACAATATAACTGATAGTGCTGCTAGTAGTACTGATGATCAAAAAAAAGAGAATATTCTAGTATTTGGATCTGCAATATTATCTAGAAACAAATCGGATGCAAGTATTAATGCATTATTTGTAGTTCCAAGAGCTACTCGTGATCGAGAATCCCTACATGACGAAGACTCTAAGGTGTCAACATCTTATGCACCTGGGGCTCAGGTTTCTGAATCAAAAAGTGATTCGGATCATGTTCAATATCAGCAAAAGCATATGAATACCAATCATAGTAAATTAAGACAGGAAAGACGAGTCGTGCCTCCACAATTGGCGATATCACCAACTTCCAATGGAAGGATCAATATCGCTGATCTGCATATTATGGGATCCCCTCGCCTCAAGTCTCGGCCTGAAACTGTTGGAGCTTCTGAATATGGCAAGGTTGCTTTTGAACAAAGTCCCAAGATGACGGCTTCTACAGCAATCCCGCTAGAAGTACTGATAGTTTCTGAGCGTTGTGCTCATACATATCAACTTGAACAGATATTACAAGAGAAAGTTGTGAATCTCTCGCTCAGAAGGACAAACGGTAATAGTAGCAAAAAGGTAGACACTATGTTTCGATGGCGTGAACCAGTTTTTGTACAAACACCTGAAGAAGCTTATTATATTCTTTCAAAACGGAAGATTGACAAAGAGATTCAGCATACGCCATCATCGGCAACAACAACTTCTCCAGTGCGGCCTGGAAATACGCATCAAAATTCGGCCCTAACTGCAGCTTTACACCGTCAAAAAATATCCAAACAGTTAAATCAATTCAATATCATTTTTATCGACGAAGGATTAGCCAACTGCAACGATGAATCACAGTTGCATGAATTACGTCAAATGATTATCGATGACTTTGGACCTATCGTGCATTATGATGCCTCGATGGCGGAAGGTTTATTTAGTGTTGATGTATTAGATTTAGGGTTAACAGGTTCATCAGGAGACCAAAGAAAGGAACGCAGCGGCAGCACAAGTAGCACAGCAACTGTTAGTAGTGTTGGTAGTGACTCTGTTACAATGCCCTCTACGCAGTCGCGTACTCCCCCGAGATCTTCGAATGCTAATAGAACTTCAGTAACTCCTTCACTTATCACAACAGCCTCGGTATCGTCTTGTAAAAATTTCGAGACCACAAGAATTAATAATTCTAGTGAAAGTGAGGATGATTATGAGCCAGCTGGTATGAGCCAGATTTGGTGGAGTGCTGGAAATAGTGCAGAAGTAAGTGACGATGATTTTGAGTATGAAGATAGCGAAGAAGGGAATAATATATTCCGTCGTACATCAGGTAGTGATTTACCTTCAACACTGGTTGCCCAGGCCACAGCCAAAGCTTTAGCCCAACAAGTTAACAGTAGTCAAATGTAGCTTTTCAAATGAACCCCAGTAGCGATTCATTCATAGATGTCAATACCAAAGAACGGCGGGGTAAAATTAGGGCCCGATTGCGTTCTGCATTTGATACAAACCATCATATCGGAATTGATCCATCATGCTACATCATTGACTAGCTCAACAATTATAATTTGTTGACTAGCAGTTCGATTCTATATCCAATTTTTGTTTTTTCCCGTCCACGTATGTCGTGACGATTTTTACTGGTAGAGCAATATTATAGCTTAGATTCGCAACTTTTTTTTCATTGTGATCATAGAAGAGATATTTATAATTTTTCATATTTTTATACCGGATTTACACATTACAAAACATTCTCTACGGCACATGATCGTGTTTGCACTACTGCTAAATCAAATATTGAGAAAATTTTGGATTTTAGATAAATCATTAGGAAAAAAATAGCGCTATAAAGTGAAATTTTTTATGACTGAAATCATGAACATGCTACTAGAAATCAAAGTTCACCGATAAATTTGCATCATAAAAGCGAGCGAGACATTGATAATGCAGCATTGTGGTAGTATGGTACACATTTGCGGCGATATTCAAAACCGATTTTATACACAGGACGTGCTTGCGAAAGTATTATTGGCATGTGATGCAGTTGGAACAGATATTCATATTCTTTCCTACCTCTATGATATATATATTAGTTAGGTCTTTCCCATGTAGTTTGCTGCAGGGCCGCATTGTGATAATATTTATTACCAGATGCAGGGTCAGAATGTTCTGTCCATCCAGCTGGTAAGCCTGAAACCTGTTGAAGAGGAGCATACTGTTGTTGCATGGGCTGACCCATTATAGGTTGTTGGCCATACATACCTTGCTGTCCAGGCATAGGCATACCCATTTGCGGCTGGGCATAGCCCTGATGCCCACCCATATGTTGCTGCTGACCATAACCCTGATGCCCACCCATATGTTGCTGCTGACCATAACCCTGATGCCCACCCATGTGTTGCTGTTGACCATAGCCCTGATAACCACCCATTTGCTGTCCATAACCTTGTTGCTGCTGCTGCTGCTGCTGTTGCTGCTGCTGTAGCATTTCTCTACCTTCTCTGCTGCCGTGCTCACGAATTAAATCCTGTGCACCGTTCACCATCACTACAGCTACAACACTAATAGCGTGTTGCACTGAGGGGTCACTTCCAGTGATCTGTATCTTGCATGGCTCATTGGCAGGTACGTTTTGATCAATGTTTACGCGGGCTCCAGTGATATTTTGAATAATTTTAATAACTTCACCTTTGCGACCAATGACACGGCCAACATGTTGAATATCACAGTCCATTGAAATACCACCATTAATTTTTTGTTGACCAGGCCCAACTTCAAGGGGTCCATTAAATTGTGCTGAAAACTGAGTGGAATGTGCAGGTGGCATCTGGGGTCCGAATTCCATTAAATACGTAACAAGCTGTTTGGCCTCTTCTACTGCCTTGAGGGTACCAGTAATGACTACATTACTAGGATCACCTTCGGGGACATCTTGAAAAACCTGAACACGTGCCCCAGAACGAGCTTGGGTCTCTTTGATGTTCTGTCCACCATGTCCAATCACGCGTCCAACGAATTGCTTGTCGCATGGAAGTGTTTCAGTCACTTTAGGCCCACCCGTCAAGCTATTCTCGTGAATTGATTGCGGGCCTTCCTTCAAAATTGAAATAACCATATCAATTGCTATCTTCGTTGCAGATTCGTCACCAGTGATGGTCATTTTGCGAGCTTGGCCTGCACCCACATTTTGATCCAGCTGAATCCTGCACCCAGAACGACTCTGCAGTGTCTGAATTACTGCACCCTTAGCACCGATCATTTGACCGCATTTATTCTCAGGAACCTCAACATATTTTGCACTTCCGTCATCAGCTGAAGTGATCACGATAGGATTGCCATGCTCATCATTTCCAAACTCAGAAACATCCTGGTTTTCGCTTTCTTCGCCATTTTTTTCTTCAGCGCCACTATCAGCGGCAGCAGCAGGTGTGGGACTGCTGACATTTTTCCATGTCTCATCGTCTTCCTTCTCGGTCTCCTTTGAATCCTCTTCTTCCTCATCAGTCTTGACCTTCTTGTTGAAATCATCATCCTTCGCGTCAGCAGCATCGGTGACCTCTTCCTCTTCTTCTTTGTTCACAGATGCGGAGGCAGATCTTCCGCGCTTTGCTCTAGTTTTCTTGGGCGAAGCCTCAGGGGTAGGAACCTTCTCTTCCTTGTCCTCATCGTCCTTCGCGGACACATTACTGGTGCTTCTTGCGCGAGTCTTACGTGGGGGCATTATATTTAGCTAAAAACAAATTGATAATTAAGTGCAATGAACAATTTTTCGATTTCCATCGCTTGGTTCGAAAGAGGGCGATTCCTTGTACGTTTTTACGTGATTTATTTCTGTTGAGAAAAATCTCTTCAAAGATTTGCTGGATTTCTGAATTTTTGTTGAAGATTAAGATGGAAGATAAAGACATTATCTTTAACTTGCGTATTGCTAACCAAAAGCTGGACGAGGAGCTGCATCTATATAGAAATGGCACCACAGAGGAGGACCTTTTGGATCACATCTCCGAAAAGGATACTGAGATTGAGGAGCTGAAAAAACAGAATAGTGACAGCAAAGACAAGTTGCGTCGTATTGCAAGGAGTGCTGGTGAGATGCTGGAGAAGAACAAGTCATTGGAGAAAGAGAATGTGAGGCTGCAGAAGCTCACAGCGACCGCAAATTCCAAGCTTTCTGATACAATGAATCAAATGCATGAGACTGACAAGAATGACACTGAAAAAAAGTTAGCCGATTCGCAAAGGGAAATATCGTCCTTGGAAATGAAGCTCGTGGTTGCACAAGACAAACTACGAAAGTTTCAACAGGCAAACAAAATGTTGCAGGACGATTGCGAAGAACAACTGGCAAAAGCAAAGGAAGAAGCAGAATCGTTTCGCAAGGAAAACGAAGCGCTAAACAATAGCATAGATTTGTTAATTCCAGAAGCTGAACAATTTCAGCAGCTTATCGAAATTCTTCAGGACGATGCCTGCTCAAGAGACACTAGCATTGAGAGGTTACAAAAGCGTTGCGGTCAGCTGATTCAAGATTCCAAGATTGTTTCAAGTTTGAAGAAACAATTGGACAAATCTGAAAGAGAGAATAAAAAACTAACTGAGCGTAAAAACAAACAACTAGCACAATATCATGCAGAATTGGAGAAAGCCCAGAAATTCAATGGCCAGCTGAAGGATCGCATCGCGAACGAAAAACAGGAGAATAATAATTTAAGTGTTCAGCTCCTTGAACGTCTTGGTAATATTGAAATAATGAAGGGCGGTGAGGACAACCGAAGTGCTGTAAAAAAGACAAAAGAGGACAAGGAAAAGGGGTTGAAAGAACGAAATTTGAACATTTGTATCAAAACAAATGCTGCTGCAGCCATCACATCAAAGGCGAGGCGAATGGATCTTAAACTTATAAAGCCAGGATCCAGTAAAAAATTGACGTTTCGCGAATAGATTTGGCTGGTTTTATTTAACTCTTAACGTTTTTTTTGTCAATCTCTATTTCTGTGTACTTCTAAATAGTAGAGAGAGCTTGTTGCTGTTCTACAGAAAGAACGCCATATGCTGCACGCATAACAGGACCCGTGACACCTGTGTAAGAACCTGCAGACATAGCTTTGACAAGGGCAACAATTCTCGTCATGGTGGCACCATGTGCAAGGATAATTTTGTCTTCATCGGGCACATCGGCGTTTTTCTGCGCATCCTTGAGAATCTCTGCAAAAATGCGCAATACATCAGGGAGGTTGCTATTTTGTTCTCCTAGAATTGCAGCATCGCCCTGCTCAATACTTAAGCAAAGTGCATGAGAGGCGATTTTTGATTCTTGTTCATCTTGACGCAATGGCATATTTTGTAGCCATACTTTCGTAATATCAGACAAAGATGCAGCACAATTGCGCATATTCTGTACATGTGCGCGGTAGTTTGGCAAGGTCGCCATTACCCCGAGACCAAAAACGGCATTTTCAGTGACACCTCCATTATCCTCGTCCTTGGCATCTTCGCGGTTGACTAGTGCAACGAGGGAGTTTAGCACAAAGGATACATCTCCTCTCAGGACATGCAACACTGCATCTGGGTGCAGTCGCAACATCTGAGCTAAACCATAAGCACTACACTGACGCAATACCATATTTTCAGTAGAATTAACGTTATGAACGAATGTTTTAATGCACGCAGGCAAATACTTATGAGCATGGGGTCCTCCGAACTCGATAGCGTCGTCCATCATGGAGCATGCAACGATCTGAAAATGCTCACAGTGACCACTTCCAGGCTCTAGATAAGTAGAAAAGGCTGGCGCAATCTTTGCATCAAATAGAGGCATGAGTGCATATGTATCTTGATGTAGTTTCAGAATGGTACCAACAGCATAGACAAGAGACGAAAGTACTTCTTCCTCTTCCTCTTGTTGCTCTGCGAAAGCATCATGGTCCTCCTCTTCAAGCCCTTCATTGGCTTCGAAAGCACGCTCTTGTTCAGTACGTCTGGTTACACTCTCTCCACACCTTAGCATCAATTCTTCACAGATTGATCCACTATTAGCGGTGTCAGGACGAACCAACGCGTTAATATAAGTGCCGTCTAGTTGCTCATCCCCGGAAGTATAGCATGCTGCCAATAGATCCAAAAGAGCATCGGCACTACAGGCTCTTGTGCCAACATTAATTTCTCCGCGAAGGCTTTCCAACAATTTATTGATGCTTTGCTCCAATACACTGGCCATAACAGCGGGGTCCAGAAAACCCTTCTTGACTGCATCTACAGCAGCTTCGAATAGCTTTGCAACAGCTAAAGAAGCATTGGAACGAACGTCATGAGAGTGCTTGTCAGTGACCATAGGAAGAACGACTTCAAGCGAAGGCAATAAGAAAGCTTTCATATTACCCTTTAATGCACTTGCAAAATCTAACAACATACGTGCACTCTGCAATTTCTGCTGTACTGCGTGAGTGTTCATAGTCACACGCTTGCGCATTCCTTGTACTGCGATTACAGCACTCTCTAGACCAGTCTCCTCATCAATAATAGCCTCGCCTTCTGCATCACCCTCCTGAGCTTCTTCAATAGTACATTTAATAACTTGTCCTGCACCGTGTAGAAGAGGAGGCATGACGAGTTGCATGTACGGCTCAAAGCTCGCACCAAGAGCCTTAGAAATACGCACGCAAGCAGGGAGTACGTATTCAAATGCAGTATCCATATCATTAGCGGCAGCACTTCCTTGCATATCAGCCATAAGGATGGCGAGCACTTCCTGAGCATCAGGAGCGAAGACGGAGGCACCAACAGCCTCACCCACAAGCCCTACGGCTTGGATAGCCTTGCCACGTAGCTTGGTAAGCCCAGGATTACCACGGGTAGACACCATAATAGCCTTAATACCCGGCATAAACGAAGAGTAATAGGGAGAAAAGGCATCGTCTGCAGCATGTGCTACACACCCAAGAAGATCCAAGCAAAGGGGCTGAACAGCAGCGGAAGAGTTTTGCAATGCATCTGCAAGTGTTCTTAATAGGGGTTCCAATACACCAGCTTTGGTCAACATATCAGATTCACAGTTATTAGGATCAGTCAAGTTGATTAATGCGGCAGCTGCATGTCCACGGACACGGTCGCATGCGGTAACATCTCCGAGAATCATGGTCACACTGGGGACAAACTGAGTCACAAGTTGCTCTAATTGTTGAGGGAAGAGGACTGCGAAACGACCAAGAGTTTGCATGGCTTCGTAACGAACACGAGGAGATGCATCAGCCAGTGCACCCGCCAAAAAGGCGAGAGACTTCTCAAAGTACTTATTCTTTAGGAACTGGGCAGAGCTACCTTCTGCAAGACGACACAGACCAGATACAGCCGCACGGCGGTAAGTCCAATCACCATTAGCAGCAAAAGCTTGAACCTGTGCTAATAGCGGTGGAGCAAGGGCACGGCAACCCATACCAGTTGCAGTACGTTCAATGGCTTCCTCTCCTACATGGTAATTCTCATCTTGAGGCTCCTCGGCATAGCTCAGGGCTGCCCACTCTGCCTCAGTTTCATCGACATCTAACATAATGCTCATGGCCAAGGGCACCAATCCATTCACCAAACCGGGGCAGCGACGTGTCAGAGCGGGTGCAGTCTCGGTCAATGTCACCATAAGTTCAAGAGCAATGCTTCGAGTGGAGAAATCTAGACCCTGAGTCTGGGCCACGCTCAACATAGCGCCTACAACGGCATCCAAATTGCCTTTATAGAAAATAGGTTGGACCTGAGCAATAACAACCAAGTATTCTGTAATAGCAGATGCATCAGTTTCATCACCTCTGGTAAGTGTAGCACCCAGTATACCAATAATAGGTTGAATTGCTGGTTTGAAGGCCTCTCTTGCGGTATCATCCTCTAATGCTACGATACAAGCACCAGTACATTTTGCACAACTGACTTGGATAGCAGGAACAGAAGATCCCAATTGAGAACTCAAAAATCCTCCCAGTATCTGCATATGAGTTAAAATGTCTTGAGGACAGTATTCAGCAACAACCTCGACAAGCAGCAAAGCAGGAGGTATTACTGCTTCAGGACCTGCACCAGCACTCATTTGGGTGTTTACATTTCCAATAACTTGCGGTAATAAATCTAACCAAGAAGTAGACATGGCAGATTGAGCCATGACATGGGCCAATCGCTTCAACAAGCCAGGACTCGTCTCACTTTTCCACAAACCAAGAAGGATACCTCTCAACTCAGCAGTTAGTTCGGGAGAAAATTGGGCATTCTGTACAGCTCTACGCAACAACACACCTGCAAAATCACGCAATGCAAGATCAACATTGCCTGGCTGGTTGGAAAAAATAGACAAAATGATCTGTACTGTAGACATGCAATCTGTCTCGAGTTGTTGGCTAAAATAAGTTTCAGCGGCCTTGCGCGCCGTGTTGTCAGGACTCATAAGAGCGCGAAGCACATTCATTATCGATTCAAGTGGAGTCGCCATTTTTGTACACAGCAATCTAGCTTTTTTGATTTTGATTTTGAAATATTTTACACCTTTGAAAAAAAATGACTGGATCGAGTC
>JACLAB010007106.1_pt1 | contig 20241 bp, 29 predicted proteins | sample 8027921 | NCBI WGS metagenome assembly JACLAB01 (sample SAMN15725117, study PRJNA655200) | protist metagenome | isolation source: fluorescence activated cell sorting (FACS) single amplified genomes of... | place: USA: West Boothbay Harbor, Gulf of Maine | collected 2000-07-19
TGAGAATTCTCCAATCACGGCTGGAGTTTTTTCCACGCTTCATTTGCAAGGAACAAGTTCGTCCACAAAATTGTTTATTGGATTTTCTCTTGTTGTGTGAAATGGTAAATTCATCCCCGCACCAATCGCAAGAAATTTTTATCTTGGGGCGCATCCAAGTATTTTTATGGTGCTTTGATTCTGATACTCTGACTTCAGGATATGCCTCGGGGTTTTGGTAATAAATCCAACAGTAATGGCTACAATGGGTGGTGAAATACTGCGTGTGCCTTTCAGCAGTGGTGATGATTTCTTCTCCGCAAGGGCATTTAGGATACTGCATTGACTTTCACCTCCTTCAACCGCAATTTTTCTTTTACTATTTTTCCTACGGGTAATTTATTGGCTTCTGGAACCATTTTGTAAGTGCGAGGCCATGCTTCTTCATCAATCTCAATAATTCCTCGGCTCAGATAAACTCGTAGTATGCTTCCAATATGTCGGCCTGTAAGATAATTAGTTCCCAATGTTGGACAGATAATTTCGGCTAACTCTCTTGATGTGACAGGGCTTTTGGCTAATTTGATATTGGTTAAAACATAGAGGTCTCTCCAGTTCCTCTTTCCTTGCATCATGATGTGGTGACATTTTTTACCACAGAAATTCATATTGGGGTTGCCGTATCTCAACAAGAATTTTTCTCCACAGAGGAAGCAATCTACTGGTATTTTGGCTCGCTTCAAATGGTTTTTATGAGTGATAGCATCGGACATTCTTTCCATCGGGTAGGCATCAGGATTTTGATAGTAGACACTACAATAGCGGCTACAATATCCGTGATAAAATGTATTACCTGAACGAATGTAAGTGATTGGTCTTCCACACAAGCATTGTCCCATATTATCACTTCACAAGGGGTCTTTGAAAGCAAAGGCTTTCATTTGGCGATTCTGAATATTGTAGACGGACAAATATCCCATTTTTGGTTTGTAGCCTAACATTTGCATGAAATCTGTTTCACCTTGGAAAGTGGATGAAACAACGAGAGGGATGCCACGATACATCTCCATTTGATGAGCGTGAGTGTGTCCTGTGACGAAAATATCTGGGTTGGTGCTGATAACCATTTGGTCTTCTTCTTCAGGAGAGAGTGCATTTCGCTCGCCCCACATAGGAGCAAGGTGTCGCTTTCTTAGCATTTCTTTCATGGCTTCAGCAGGTCTTTCATACGAAACATGAGCCATACGAGGAACCATGTCATCAATACCTTTGCCGTGATATGACAATACTTCAATTCCTGAGAGATTTACTCGGGCAGGATTGCCCACATGAACCGCTGAATTGAACCTTTGTTGAATAAGTGGTTCTAACATGGGTTGGGGTTCGGCAGGTCTAACTGCATCGTGATTTCCTGGCAAAACTACGGGAGTGATGTGGTCTGGTAATTCATCCAATTTTCTGGCAAACATTTCGTATTGGTCGTAGACATTGTCCATGGTGATATTGCGCTCGTGTCCTGGATATACACCAACTCCATCAACACAATCTCCCGAAAGCACAAAATACTTGATATTTTTTGCAACATGATGGTCTGAATTCATCCATTCTACCATCTCATCCCATTCCTTTTCCAAGAACTTTTTGCTGCCCATGTGGATGTCTGATGCGAAGGCAATAGATACGGGGTCAAAGTCTAATCCGCCACGATTCTGATTATTGGGCAAAACCTCTGGGAACTGAACTCGGTCAGTCCAAAACATTCTTCCATCATCGGAAAATTTTCCTGTGACTCCGATAACATCGTCTACTAACAAAGTGGCTACGGAGGGGTCTTCTTTTCTTAAGAATACTGTAATTCTGCCTGTTTTATCCTCTAATTCAACCATTCTGCCTCCAGATTTGGTGCGTCTAATATCACAAACAATTCCAATGATATTACAAGGACGGTATTTGAAAGCCATTTTCTGACTGTTCAATTCCGAAATGTTCATGGTTTCACGAAACCCTAAATGTTGGCGGATAATTTTTCGGAGTTCTTCGTATCGGTCAGCAAATAAATTTACCAAATCTTTCAGTTTCCCTGTTTGGTCGGTTTGTCCAACACGAACTCCTGGGTCAATCATATCGGGATAATCTCGTGCTAACTCAAACCAAGCCGAGTTAATAGAATTGGATACCATGTGGTATCATAAGGGTGTTACCTATTTAAGAAAGTTACGCCATCTCGCAACCAGTTGAGAGGGTGATTGGGTGCAAGATAAAGTCGTGCATCATCGTAATTTTTATAGAGATTAAGAGGGAGGTTTTCATCCCATTCGTATTTTATCATGCCTTCTCGTGTTTCGGATTCAGTAGAGTATGCTCTATAATCTACTCCGACAAATTCATCACCACCATCATCGTTGCGGACAAACCATTCGGTTCTGATTATTGGGATGAGGACTCCTGTTGATTTGAAATTATCTTGTTTTGGCTTCTCATACTCAAAATCGGGTGGGTGAAATGGAAGAAATGGTGCGGTTTGTCCTTGTATATCTCCCTCTAATATATCCCACGAATTAAACATATGTTCTCTCCGTGGTTTCCCATTATTGACATAATACATAGGGTATGTGGGGTGAAGGTTGTCATCTTCAATTATACTTCTGTATTGATTGTAATAAGTTGGGTCAAGATACATATGGGCTTCAAAATGAGTGTCACAACCAAAATCTTCTTTGAACTTCTCTCCCGTAGAAGAAGATGTGTGGGCTGGCTTGACGCAAAACATCTCCCGAGTATAGCAAAGTTGTTCTGGGTCCCAATTTGTGTCCATCAATACGGAAAAAAAGTGGGAGTCTCCCCACTTCTCTACCATTTCATTATATGCAGGTTTTGAACCATTGGTTTTCATGTTCAGACCCTCTGTGCGAGTCGGATTATTGGGCTGATGAAGAACGGTATGTTCGGCCACCAATAGTAATGCGTGTAACACGGTCGGTTCCAATCATACGGTATTGGTCTTTTTCCAAATCAAAGACATTTCGGAGTTGGTAACTTGTGGGGTCATATTTCATGCCTTCGCCTGTGAGTCGGGTTCCTTGGCCTCCAGGACCTCGGTAGACACCTGTGCGAGCCGTCATGTTTCGGAGAGAGCCATCACGCTTCTCAAACTGAATGCTGAAAATCTTTCCACCGTTGTTAGCGAGTAGTCCCAAGACTTGTTGTTCTGGAAGGAATGTGCGTCCCGATGTTGATGGTGGTGCTGGTGCTTCAAATGAACGAGTTTTTGGGTTGTAATGTCGGTGGTCTGAACCTTCTCCCTTCATAGTCATTTTCGCTCCTGCGTATTGCCAATATTGGGTGAAATACCAGAATGAGGCTGTTCCGAGTGCAAGAGTAGCAGCACCGCCCCAAATCATATTGCGGGTGTTCTTTTCTGACCAAGCGTTTTTAGCAAATTGAAATACAATTGGCAGTCCAGCGATAGTTCCGATAGCAGTTCCAACCATAAGGAGTTGTTGAGTCATACACTTTATTTAGTGCTGCAACTACTTAAGTTTGTCGTTCACAGAACGCTGTTTAGTTCATCCATGAGTGCATCAGCCGCTGCGTCCGCATCTTCAGGTGACTTTGTCCCTGTGATAACACACTTGCCTGACGAAAACACGAGGCATACTGCTGATGGGGCATCAATTCGGTAAATCAAACCTGGGAATTGCTCAGGCTCATATTCTGTCTTTTCAAACGGAAGTGATAGCACAAGATTGTTAAGGTCTACGGGTTGTTGGTAGTCTGTGGTGATAACCAGATTGGAAATTTCAATCATTTCAGTATCAAATGGATTTGCATCAGTCAAGAACCCTTCGGTTGTTAGACGCTCATGTAGTTGTCGGAAGGCAGATTCAACATCTGATTCTGACCTTGCTCCTGTGGCAACAACTTTTCCGCTGCGGAATAGTAGCAAACAAACTTTGGGTGTTTCAACACGATAGACCATTCCTGGGAATTGTTCTTGTTCGTATTCTACTTGTAGTGTGTCTGCTACATCATTGATGTCAAGTGATGTGCAATATCTTGTGCTGGCTACCATATTTACAATTTCGTTAGGCATATTTGTTCGCTCCTTAAATACTAAGGTGCGTTATTACCTATTTAAGCATTGAGAGGGTTGGGCTTTCCACAACTGGTGCAACACGCTAAAATATCGGCGTAAATGATGCCGCATGAACATCTTAATTGCTGGTTAATTCTAAGCACCATGTCTTGAAGTTCCACCTCTAAATGGTGTTGAGGAATCTCTTGTTTTTTCCAAGATTTATCTCTTTTTTTCTGCCGTTCTTTTTGTGAGACAGAGTCTCGGTTCTTGTTCTTATTTTTGCCCATATGGTTCACTCTCAGATAAGAGATGCTAAATGCTCATTATCTCCGTAACGAGCAATGACTTTCCACAATCTTTTAAGACCTAATGATGCAGCCACCAATTCTTGAATTAGAGGTGCTATGAAATCAGGGTCAAGTTCAGGGTCTAAACCTTCCACAGACATTTGAATCTCAGCGGCACAAGCCATGATTGCAGGGCTAAGTTGCGTGATATTGACCTTTTTTCCTTCGGGGAAATAACTGAGAATCACTTGTTGAATAACAGGCAAAATTGAATACTCATCATCTCCCTCCTCAGTTACTAAATAACTGAGAAGAATATCTTCAGGGTTTTGCTCCAATACCACAGTAATCACTTGTATTTTTGACTATTTGAATATGAGGTGCGGGGTGGTCAAGGGAAAGAGAGGAAGCGACCCATAAACCAAGAACATCTGAAAGAAAAGAAGAGGAGAACATCCAGAGACTTTTTTACCCCGCAATATAGTGTTGGTTCACGACCTATTTAAGAATGAGCGTGACATAATCGTATTATAATTGATAATATAGTTTTCTTCGGAGACAATTGGGTATCCAACTATGTCTGGATTAAGGAGGAGAGGATACAATGATTGGAAATCAAGATTTTTGGTTGTGACCACTGTGGGTAATACTTGTAATTCTGGAAAAGGAAGCATAGAATTTCGGTCCACAAAATTTTGCAAGTGTTTCGCCTGTCTAATCCTTCCCTGGCGGTCTACCTTTCTTTTCTCTGAGGTTGTTAATTTGTAATTACTTCGGGTGATGGGGATTTCGGGCCATAACTTAAGTTCTTTTGAATCATTATCTCGGTGAATTGCTACCCAAGTCCCAACCGTTTTTCCTTGTGGGTGCCAAACAATCAAAAATGCGTCGGTAGTAAGTTTTCCTGAAGAGCCGTCACTAATGTATATTCTTTGGGGGATGCTCCCACGAGAATTATTTTGAGGAAGTCTGCCCAATTTTGTGAGGTAATCATTTCTGCTCCCTGCGTTCAACAACCGAGCAATTTCATTCAGAGTTGTTATTGGGAGGTCGTCTATTCGGTGTTCTATCCACATAAAATCATCTCAGAATTTGCGGGATTCGGTAATTATAATTGATAATATTGCCATATTCGTTTGATGATGATGATGATGAGCGTTGTCTTTTCCATGCACTTTCGGTTCTTCCTGAAAATAAGGGTAAGCAACTTTCGGGGTCAAATGTGATTTTAGTGGTGAATCCTATGGGGGTCTGCCCGTCTACAGTTTCTCGTTGTCTCCTGTTTCCCGACCCGCTCGTGGTAGTTGATAGGGAAGTATTGAGACCTGCGTTTCTTAGGACCGCACCAATAGTTGTTGGATGGAAGAGGGCATCAGATTGATATGAAGCGGTTGGAAGCGAATAGGTAACTTGGAAGTCCTGATTTTCTAAATCACTCATTAAAGATTTAAGGTTTCTTTCTGTTACGCAAGTTGCTGTAAATTCTCGTCCTATGTATCCGTATTGAATTCCATTGTCGTGTTTGTTTCTTTTTAATTTGTCGTTAATGGAAGACAATTTGGTCGCTGGGGACGCTCTTCTCAACCCAGGAGAGATTACATGGGGGTATTTGAATTTAACTGGTTTGAAGTTATTATTGGTTTTTCGGTTGATAGCAGCATACCAATCTATATTTTCTAAAATGCGGGTCATATTACCTGCTGCTGCCTCTCGGGACACTTGACCGTATGAGCGATAAAGAATTCCTCCTTGGAAATCCCAATTATATGCAATTCCTTTGAATGACTCCATCTCTGCAAACTCATCTTCTTTTAATAAAATCATCCCATTATTATTGCCTTGCTCTGCCGCAATTCCCAATATTTTATATTCTACTGGTAGGCCGAATTTAAGTGGGAAATTACCTTCTTCGTCTGCAATAGGGGAGCGGTGCAAACAAAACCACCCTCCTGTTGCTTTTCCGAATTGGGCTTGCATATAAATTGGAAAGCCGTCGCTGTCTCCTGCCTTAAAGACATAATCTTGTTTTGTTCGTGGAACCCAGAAAAAAAGCAATTTGTTATCCATCAGGTAAAACTTCTGCTTCTCAATAGGCTTTTCTTGAATGTCTGCCCAAACAGACCAAAGATTTATGATTTTCAAAGGTTCATAATCAGGAATGTTTTGTGCTGGAATTGTTCGTCTGTTGTTTCCATATCCTCGGATTTTTTCACTTGTTGTGTATAGTCTTAAATATTGTTCCGAAAATTGATTGGCGGTGGTAAGACTTGGTGGGGTGTCAATGTCAATCATTTGGGTGTATCCAAATGTTCTGAAAAAGGAATTGAACTCCTCATTAAGAAATGGTCCTGTAAATTTAATGAAACCCATAGTAATCTCTTGGTGCGCTTGTTATTTAAGATTTTTGAATGTGATGGGGTCTACTACACAAATATAGGGATGCAAAACTCGTAGTAATGCTATCTTTTTTCTATTCGGGTGTGTTCATTCCATGCTCGGCATGAAATAAATCATCCATGGTTAGTATTCAAATATTATTCAGCCCATGGTATCTGCAAATAACCAATTCGCAGCATGAACTTTGAGCGTTGCTTTCAGAACAATATTGTGCCAATCAATACTGCCCTGTCCACTAATCGCTTGTGTAGTTTCCCTCCAATATATGGGTGGTGGGGCTACCTATTTAAGATTCACATATATGAGAAATCGTCTTTTGCTATGGGGGCTTCTGTGGGGGAGAGGGTTAGGTTTTGTTGAACAAATTGATGAACAAAATCTGCCATAAATTTGCGAAGTAGTTGCTCGTTAATTCCTTCCAATGTTGTTTCTACCCAGTCTACTAATTCCTTAACAATTTTTGCCAATATTCCTATGAATGCCTCTTCATCCATGGCTTCATTGAATGTCAAATTATTGAAAATAATATCGTGAACTTCTGGTTTGAGCGTTCCTTGATAAGAATCATCATCGTGTGAATAGGTGGTGAATAAGTGTTCCTGAATTTTTGTCAGTTGTCTTTCAACCATTGATTCGGGAAGTTTCTCGGTCATAATGAGAAATTCTATTGCTTGCTATATCAATCTTCTTACCAAGAGATTCTGACAAAACAAGAATCATATTGGTTGGTCTCAACATTTTTTGCTACGGCTTGAAGTGAACCCTTGGAGCGGGCAACTTGCCAAACCAAGAATGTCAATTCTGAATCTTTGGCGCAATACTCAATAACTTCTGAATAATTCCCTGCGTTCCATTCGGCTGGTGCGAATTGTGCTTCCATCAATTTTGATTGAGATTCGCCCAAAACGCCCTTAACGAGTTCTTGAAGTGAAAATCTGAGTCCATGGGTCGCATCTTCCAACCAAACCTGCAAGTCTAAATGTTGTCCAGATTCTTCAAACTGCTGAACGATTTCTGCGACTCCGCATCCGCCTTCAGAAACTGGCTTGCTAATTATGGGTAAATCAAACTTAGCCCCATTTTTAGTCAAAAGTAAATATCCTTCTGAATACCATTCTTCCAAGTCATGCTTGAGAGTTTCAAATGATTCAACACGATAGGCAACACGAACTGCTTCAGGAATTTCTGCGAGGTGAGCATAGTTGTAATCATTCTCTGATAGAACTCCTGAATCCCAAACGCTGACGCAGGAAACTAACCAACCTTGGGGCTCATTGAATGAAAGGTTGTCGGCTACCATATCCAAATTCTTGGTTTCAATATCTAAAGCAATTACCTTCATTTAATTCCTCCCTAATATCCTTCGGATTTGGTTAATTTTGATTTTCAATTGTCGGTTCTCTCGCTCTAAAGTTTTGACCTTTAGTTGGAGTCTTTTGTCATGGTCTTTGCGAATATCCATTGAATCACCAAACCTTGTAAGTAATCAAGATTGTCAATGCTAATGCTATCACTGAGGATATTGTGCGAACAAAGGCCATGGTGTGTTGATGCCGACCCAAAGACATATCTTTTTGAGCGAGGGCGGATTCATACAATCCCCATTTCTCTTCAACAAAATTTCTTAATTCTTCATCCATGTTATCGCCTCTAATCGTGCTTGTGTTCAATTTCGTGCGTGTGTGGGTGTTGGTGTCCTATGAAAATAGCACCCAAGACCATAGTGGTTGCTCCAAATGCGGCTAACGATGCAGTCAAATATGCTTCTTCATACATGGCCGTGCCGAACTCAATGATGTGTAGGAATCCATGAAGAGCCAATGATAACTCAACAATTTTAATTGCTGACTTTTTAAGCCAATCCCCTACGAGCATACTCATTCCTCAAGAGATTCAAGACCCTCAGTTGAGTCGTCTGCTACCGCAGGTGCTGACTCAAGGATTGCAACATTCTTGAGATTGATGGTGTAGAGTCCTTCGGCTGCATTTAGGACAACCGTAGCCCTCTTCGCCGTTGTTGATTGAACAAGCCCTGTAAGGGTGGTCCCATCACGGATTTCAAAGGTAACGAGGTCGCCAACATTGACATCCTCGGAAACATCCTTTTCATCTATCAAGTCACGAATCGCCTTCGCCAATTCTTTTAGTTCGTCTACTTCAAGGTCGCTAATTTGTTCTACTATTTCTACAATTTGTTCTTCTGTCATTATAATCACTCCATTTCATTTAGGATTTTTTCTGGAATACCGAATCCACGAATGGTGATGGTTCCATCGTTGAATGCTGTTTCAACCATGATGTTATCTCCCATGTATGACTTGACCAAATCAAGGGCTGAATCGGTAATTGTCTGCTCCAACGCTGAGTCAGGATTAGACATCTTCAATGCGCTCAAAATTACTTGCCATTCTTCTTGGGTAGGTGGTGATTCCATATCTACCACTTCTGGCATTACCTATTTAATACTATGGACGCAGGAAGGTAAGACGACTAATAAGTGTCTTGATTAGTGATGAACTGATTTCTGCATCACGAGTCTCACAGTAATCATCAATCTGTTTTACTACACCATCAATAAAGGCGTTCATCTCGTTCGTTCTAAAACCTTGCGGGAGGTCTTCCAGTGGCACAGTCATACTCATATATGAGGGTGATAACCTATTTAACACTATGGTATCGGAGGCAGGATTTGAACCTGCGAACCACTTTGGGACAGGAATTTAAGCCCTGCGCTTTTAACCAGACTCAGCCACCCCGATATAGGATTATTCATCTTCAAATTTAATTCTCTCTTGAATAATGGTTTTGTGCTGGTCAATGTTTAGAATGCCTCCGAGCCACCATAGAATCGCCGTTATAATAGAAACGAAGATTATCCAACTAAGCATAGAATCTCTCCCTATTGGCAAAATAATATTCAACCGCCAAATCTCGGCAAGGGAAACAAAGAGCCCTCACACCATATGACATACCTGACTTTCGTTCATTACAAATTTCACAAACTCTTGCTGACATAATTTTCTCTCCTTTTATTCTTCTGCCTCATCAAATTTGACGGGGATTACACAGAGTCGGTGGTCGCAAGTTCCAAATGTTTGGTCGCCCCAGGCCACAAATCTGCGAAGTGGCACAAAAATCGGGGAGGTAATTTTTCCTATTAGTCGTCGTATCTTCATTCTTCTTCACCTGTTTTTGAAGGTGTGCAAGCACACATAATATTGGGAGCGATTATTGATTTGCAGTGTTCACATTCCTGTATTTCCATGTAATCACCACATCCAAAGAAAAATTCCTGCGGTAAGCACAATAGCAAGCAGAATTAGCACATATTTTTTATTGTCTTTAGGCAGAATAGATTTTGATGATTTAACATCTGCATACCAATTTTCTTCTTCAGGGACTACATTAAGTGACCGATAATAACGGATGCCCTCGTAAGTCCAACCGTGGTTTAACAGTTGTTCGTCTGTCCATGCAGAAATATCCATTCACATCACCTGGGGTATGTATGTTTGCTCATCTCTATCATAGTGGTAAAGTGTGAGTCCAACCATTGCATTAGTCTGCATCCACACCTTCAGGAATGAAGTCAAAACAGGAGTCAATCCTGTGATGTAGAGGTTGATTTGTCTGACACCTGATGAAACCATGGCTTCAATAAAAGAGAGTGATAGTGCTTGATGATGCTTAAAGTCCAGTGGATTTTCCACATGGGCATCAAAAATGTATTGGCTAACATTTGGTATTTCGTGTCGTCCAGGCCCGCAAAGTCCGCAACTGATTTCTTCCATAAACTCACCTGTGATTCTTCACCTATTTAAGATTTGTCCAATCTATGTGTGGGAACATACACTGAGCGCACATTCTCAAATTATTGAGGCTCCCCATTTCATCGGAATATCCTTCTTTGTCGCAAATGACACAATGAACCACTCGGACATCCTCATTCCTCGGCATTTTTAGCATCCTCCTTAGCCTTTAGTCGTGCCTTGATTTTTTCAGTATTGATGATTGAGATATTCATCAATTTCTTGTCTTTTAGATTATGAGCCCAACGGAGTTTTTGGGTTTCTGATTCGGCTGCATAATAATGAATATGTTTATGTTTGATGGCTTGAGTAACGACCATGGCTCCACCATCATAAAGTGTGGTAATAGCGATGGGCTTAAAATCTGACCTGACTTTTTTATCCTCGGATTTCACCCATTGGCGTTGTGTAAATCCAGTTACCATTTTCTTAATGGCGTTCTTTGATAATTTATCATCTTGGTTGTATTCTTTCATTCCAATTCCTCCATTTTGTGCCAAGCGCATGAAACGCACTCCCAAAGCAAAATCAATTTGGTGCTGACTGAACCCTTATCTACGGTTCGGCGCAATTGGGATTTACATTCGGGACAATCTGGAAAATTAAGGTCATAATTGACCCCATACATATAATCCGAATCGGGGTTGGTGGTTTTCAAAGTATCACTTCACTCTTCTTCTGTGATAATTGACTCGCCAATTTCTACGCCTTCAAAATCCGTGGTGCAGGTTGGGTCAGCACATTCGGGGTCAGCACATCCATGACTAATTTGTGTTTGGTCAAGAATTGCTTGTGCGGCTTCTTTCGGGTCAATACCTTCGGCAACCATCGCTTGTCGTGCTTTACGAATCTTGGTTTGAACCTTAGCGTGATAGGCTTGATTACGAGCCACTTGAGTTTGTTCTGCACGAGTGATAGGTCGTCCTCGGGACACTACATCAATTTTCTGATGACTGCTTCCATCTCCATTAACTCGGATTCGGGGTTGGGGTGTGATAACTTCTCCTGCTGCTGAATACTCAGTGCAATTTCGGCACAGACCTTTGTGGCGATAGATTTGGGTGTCGTCGCAACCTTCGGCGTTACACTTCCAAAAAGTTTGTCGCATATTCATTCCTCCTCTTTGCAAGATGGGTCGGCACATCCTTCGTCGTGGACATGAGGCTCAGTGGTGTTAATCTGTGCATCCATACCAAACAATTCTGGATTACTGTCAATGATATTGTTGAGGGCTGCTCTCATATCAATCAGTGCATCAATAGCCGTAAGCATATCTGTAATAATTAGATTTGCTTTTACTTCTGGTGGCAATGCGTGGTATTGTTCTGCTGTCAATTGGGTCGGTTCTGTTGGGTTCATTCTTGTTCCTCCTGTGCTTTTCTAAAATCCTTCTGGAATTTGCCCAGATTCATCTCGGTGTGGATTTCAACACCGTATCCTTCGTCATCACCGATAGAAATCAGTGCGTTGGAATCGTCAATAGAGAGCAAGAAGTCAAAAATCTCGTCTGGAAGCAATCCTTCCTCAGAATTTTTATGTGGCTCAATAAGCACATATCCTGCGTCTGTGTAAAATACACCCTTGAAAGGCTCTTTTGTGGTTGATGTGAAAAGTCCGTTATCCTCATCTTCAACCTCATACCCCCGCTCAACAAAGAAAGCAGAAAATTGCTCCCATGTCAAAGGGTTGTCTTTGGTAAATGCCAATGCTACTACTTCGCTCATAATATTCATACTCCTGTGTTACCTATTTAAGATTCTGTGGTGTCGGGGTTTGTATCTCCGATTAGTGTTTTAATTTCTGTGGCTGGAATGCGAATGGTGCTTCTTTTACCTGCTCCAATGCGGAGTGCCTTAATCACACCACGCTGAACATAGTTCCTGACAGTGGATTCACTTACTCTCAAAAGTTTTGCAACTTCCTTGACAGTATAGAATGTGTCTGTTTCGTCCATAATTTATAGGTCTTGTGCTACCTATATAAGTTTAAGCAAATTAACGCAACTAACACAATTAAGCACACATAGCACAATTAGCACAATTGGGCTTATGGCTGCACAATATAGTATTGGTTGAGAGAATTCTTGCTCACTAATCCCTCACGCCACAATAAATCAAGCACTTGCTTGACTTTCCTTCTGCCTGTGGCATTATTGTAACCTACGGTGAGTTTGCCTTGTGCGTTCTTGAGCGTAACTACTCCTGTAATTGTGAGTGGACCGTCTGCTAAGGACTCATAGACCTTACGATGAAAATCTGTTTCAAGCACCCTTCCCAAATTTTGGGTGTGGATGTATCTATTGTTCAACTTCTTGACCAAACGCTTGGATTGCAAGTAAAGCAGTATCTCATCCCTCATTTTACGATACTTGCCTGAGCGACGGGTGATATTGAGGATGTCTGATTTAGTTAGTCCTTGAGAGTTTTTTTTCAGAGCCGAGGTAATCTCAGTCATGAACTTGGTGTATGTGCGTCTTTGTCGTGTCCCAAATTTTGGTTCATCAAATTCCACGCTGGCTTGTGCGAGAGTGTAGTCTTGTGCTATTTGTGGTTTAGCCTCAATCATTTCTTTTGGAGTGAATGGTGTGCCTTCTGCTTCTTCAATAGACATTCCTGCTTCCAGCCTTATTTTTATGATGGCTATTTCTGCTAATTTTTCTTGGATAAGGTTGGCTTCTGCTTCCTTGCGGGCGAGACTTTCTGCCTCTTTAGCACGAGCAATAGCCTCAACCTCCATTTCTGCCTCTTGCACAAGAACTTCAATTTCTCCATTACGGATAGCAGAAATCCTTTCAATCTCCTGCTTAACCACTTGTTCATCAAGCCCAAATTCCTGTGCTAATTTTGACACCCAATGTGCCTGAAATGCCTCATTTGTCAAAACAACCTGTTGTTGTGCTGAGGAAAGATGGTTAAACTCAGATTTTATTGCGGTGCTTGGCTCCACTGACATAGTGTATATGTATGCTGCTACCTATATGAAACTACTTCTGTCTGGGCGGTCAAATTTCGGACCAGAATGTCCGAAAACCTGCCGCTGACTGGCAAAAAGTCGGACCAGAATGACCGAGTATTTGCCGCACAAATAAAGCAAATAGCGCAGATAGCATGGTTTAGTATCAATTAAGAGAAGGGCAAGGATAAAAGTCGGACAACTCGGGGGCAGGGCGGCACAAATTCGGATTTTAGAGATGGAGAAAGGGTGTTTTTTGAATGCAAACTGACAAACTGGAAAAACAGGCTCGCAGTGTGCCTTTTCAGTTTGCATCACAGCGATTCGTGAAAATCAAACTGATTCTCTCCCGCTTGTATAAATAGGTCCCAGCAATAAGATATTCCTGGTGGTGAGAATATTGACGAAAACTTCTTATGCCTGGTTCGCTGAAAATGCGGAATTTGAGAAAAACTTTTTGAGTTATTTAATTGCTCATCAGAAAATGCACGGAGCGGACCAAGTATCCTGGAACAAGTCCACACGAGCAGACTCTCACATATGTGGAACATCTCCCAAGAAATTTCCTGCACTCAAAAAACCTCGGGAAAATCGGTTTCAACAACTCACTGCGGCCCTGGAAAACCTCGGAGTAGTGGTAGACAAACTCAAGAATTCCTATACCTGGAGCGTTCCTGACGCAGCAGTCAGGTTGCGACTGGAGACAGTTTTAGCATCCGCTCCTAAAGATTGGTTAGAAACTGCTGAAGAATTAGTTGAGGCATATGCCTCAGTATTTTCTGAAGTAGGAATAAATCTGGAGCAGGAACTTGCCAGAGCCCAGGGAGAGGGAACTACAAAAACTCAGACAGCGGCAACTTGGGCAGCCTGGTTCCGTAAAAACAGGTTACCTGCACTGGAGAATTCTCGGTGGTATCTACGAGGAGTGAATCGGGAAGGAACTATCAGAAATTCTGCACCATTTTCTGGATACATAGAGTGACTGACCAGTAGAGGACCTACTGGTCATCTATAGATTCTGTCAAATTTGACAAGAATTTAAAAATCTGGGATAAATCTGGAGTGTCTCCCTGCCATCTTGCTGAAAAATGCACGGTGACCTGGTCTCCAGCGATGTTAAAAGATTTGAATCGTAACCACAGAGATTTGAATCTATTTTGTGTCAAAATTTACAGAAAGAACTAACCAGTAGGTCCTCTACTGGTATATTATATTTAAGATTAGAAAAATCTGGGTATATTATCGTTACTTGCATCGCCGTGACTGCCGATGCAAGTGTCTCGTAGAAAATAATCAGAACATCTCCGAAAATAATCAGAATTTCTCTAAATATACACTATATGACGGACCCGATGCTCTAATAGCGAACAAGTTATCGGAACTGGGTGAGTTTTATCAGTAGAAATGCTGGTCTCAGATAAATTTTTCTACCACAGCGGGAGTTTCTCCTGCTGCACCTGGAGTTTTCTGTCAAATTTGACAGGAATTTAAGAGTTCTGCCAGAGATTTTTGTGGGTCCCTCTGGTAATCATCGGATTAACCACATAAGTGGTCACTTCAGGTATCCAGGAAAACCGTAGTATTTGATTCCAGTCTTCCCACATCAAAAAATCCATATCTTTGAGTTGAAAATCAGAGAAAGCGATGCCCTGACTTTGTAGACTCTCAGGAGAAATTAAATCAAGGTCATCAGAAATCGCCAGTCCCGAAATTGTGCAGTCGTATCTTCCACTGCGTCCACCAACTATTGCAAACTTGTTTTTTCTGCGGACAATTGCCAGCGGAACCATATCAAACTCTCCAATAAACTCGCCAGTCACGAACAGTTCTTCCTTGTTCAGTAAAACTCCACATTTTCTTGCGGCAGTTGTCTTGACGAACCAGTCTTACTTTGACCAGACCCTTCTTTTGCAAGGTCGCCATAACATTACCAATTTGTCTGGCAGTGAGTTCCGAATTCCTGCGTCCCATGCTGGACGCTCTTGGAGCAATGGTGGCACTACTAAAATCTGAGTCACTACCAAATTCCGTGTGCAGTCCTCGGAGTGCTTCAGGAATAACTCTCCACTTGTAGTGAGAATAATCACTCATTTGTTCGTCCCCCGTTCAAATAATTTCCACATTCGGTGCAGCGGTAGAGCAAGGCTCCACGATAAATTTCAGTTTTGATGTCAGTCTTCTCGCAGTCGCACATACTTCTTCCTCAATATATACTACGACTCCATAGTATATAAAGATTGTGGTTCCTTGGGCTTCAAGACCTAAAATCACCGCTTACTCATTGCATTTCGGCAGTCTCTACTCTTCATGTCTCTTACCTTCCCCCAAATCTCTTGACATATTTTTTTACAGAACAAACTTCCGCCAGAGAATTCATATCCCTGATGACATTCTTGACACTTCCTGATAACGCTCATGATAATCACTCTTCTCCTTCACAAGATATATCACTTTACCCTATATAAACTATTAAAAAACTGGGGTCGCTCCCCCACACCTCAGAGGGGAACTACAAGACATGGTGCTTAGAATTAACCAGCAATTAAGATGTTCATGCGGCATCATTTACGCCGATATTTTAGCGTGTTGCACCAGTTGTGGAAAGCCCAACCCTCTCAATGCTTAAATAGGTAATAACGCACCTTAGTATTTAAGGAGCGAACAAATATGCCTAACGAAATTGTAAATATGGTAGCCAGCACAAGATATTGCACATCACTTGACATCAATGATGTAGCAGACACACTACAAGTAGAATACGAACAAGAACAATTCCCAGGAATGGTCTATCGTGTTGAAACACCCAAAGTTTGTTTGCTACTATTCCTCAGCGGAAAAGTTGTTGCCACAGGAGCAAGGTCAGAATCAGATGTTGAATCTGCCTTCCGACAACTACATGAGCGTCTAACAACCGAAGGGTTCTTGACTGATGCAAATCCATTTGATACTGAAATGATTGAAATTTCCAATCTGGTTATCACCACAGACTACCAACAACCCGTAGACCTTAACAATCTTGTGCTATCACTTCCGTTTGAAAAGACAGAATATGAGCCTGAGCAATTCCCAGGTTTGATTTACCGAATTGATGCCCCATCAGCAGTATGCCTCGTGTTTTCGTCAGGCAAGTGTGTTATCACAGGGACAAAGTCACCTGAAGATGCGGACGCAGCGGCTGATGCACTCATGGATGAACTAAACAGCGTTCTGTGAACGACAAACTTAAGTAGTTGCAGCACTAAATAAAGTGTATGACTCAACAACTCCTTATGGTTGGAACTGCTATCGGAACTATCGCTGGACTGCCAATTGTATTTCAATTTGCTAAAAACGCTTGGTCAGAAAAGAACACCCGCAATATGATTTGGGGCGGTGCTGCTACTCTTGCACTCGGAACAGCCTCATTCTGGTATTTCACCCAATATTGGCAATACGCAGGAGCGAAAATGACTATGAAGGGAGAAGGTTCAGACCACCGACATTACAACCCAAAAACTCGTTCATTTGAAGCACCAGCACCACCATCAACATCGGGACGCACATTCCTTCCAGAACAACAAGTCTTGGGACTACTCGCTAACAACGGTGGAAAGATTTTCAGCATTCAGTTTGAGAAGCGTGATGGCTCTCTCCGAAACATGACGGCTCGCACAGGTGTCTACCGAGGTCCTGGAGGCCAAGGAACCCGACTCACAGGCGAAGGCATGAAATATGACCCCACAAGTTACCAACTCCGAAATGTCTTTGATTTGGAAAAAGACCAATACCGTATGATTGGAACCGACCGTGTTACACGCATTACTATTGGTGGCCGAACATACCGTTCTTCATCAGCCCAATAATCCGACTCGCACAGAGGGTCTGAACATGAAAACCAATGGTTCAAAACCTGCATATAATGAAATGGTAGAGAAGTGGGGAGACTCCCACTTTTTTTCCGTATTGATGGACACAAATTGGGACCCAGAACAACTTTGCTATACTCGGGAGATGTTTTGCGTCAAGCCAGCCCACACATCTTCTTCTACGGGAGAGAAGTTCAAAGAAGATTTTGGTTGTGACACTCATTTTGAAGCCCATATGTATCTTGACCCAACTTATTACAATCAATACAGAAGTATAATTGAAGATGACAACCTTCACCCCACATACCCTATGTATTATGTCAATAATGGGAAACCACGGAGAGAACATATGTTTAATTCGTGGGATATATTAGAGGGAGATATACAAGGACAAACCGCACCATTTCTTCCATTTCACCCACCCGATTTTGAGTATGAGAAGCCAAAACAAGATAATTTCAAATCAACAGGAGTCCTCATCCCAATAATCAGAACCGAATGGTTTGTCCGCAACGATGATGGTGGTGATGAATTTGTCGGAGTAGATTATAGAGCATACTCTACTGAATCCGAAACACGAGAAGGCATGATAAAATACGAATGGGATGAAAACCTCCCTCTTAATCTCTATAAAAATTACGATGATGCACGACTTTATCTTGCACCCAATCACCCTCTCAACTGGTTGCGAGATGGCGTAACTTTCTTAAATAGGTAACACCCTTATGATACCACATGGTATCCAATTCTATTAACTCGGCTTGGTTTGAGTTAGCACGAGATTATCCCGATATGATTGACCCAGGAGTTCGTGTTGGACAAACCGACCAAACAGGGAAACTGAAAGATTTGGTAAATTTATTTGCTGACCGATACGAAGAACTCCGAAAAATTATCCGCCAACATTTAGGGTTTCGTGAAACCATGAACATTTCGGAATTGAACAGTCAGAAAATGGCTTTCAAATACCGTCCTTGTAATATCATTGGAATTGTTTGTGATATTAGACGCACCAAATCTGGAGGCAGAATGGTTGAATTAGAGGATAAAACAGGCAGAATTACAGTATTCTTAAGAAAAGAAGACCCCTCCGTAGCCACTTTGTTAGTAGACGATGTTATCGGAGTCACAGGAAAATTTTCCGATGATGGAAGAATGTTTTGGACTGACCGAGTTCAGTTCCCAGAGGTTTTGCCCAATAATCAGAATCGTGGCGGATTAGACTTTGACCCCGTATCTATTGCCTTCGCATCAGACATCCACATGGGCAGCAAAAAGTTCTTGGAAAAGGAATGGGATGAGATGGTAGAATGGATGAATTCAGACCATCATGTTGCAAAAAATATCAAGTATTTTGTGCTTTCGGGAGATTGTGTTGATGGAGTTGGTGTATATCCAGGACACGAGCGCAATATCACCATGGACAATGTCTACGACCAATACGAAATGTTTGCCAGAAAATTGGATGAATTACCAGACCACATCACTCCCGTAGTTTTGCCAGGAAATCACGATGCAGTTAGACCTGCCGAACCCCAACCCATGTTAGAACCACTTATTCAACAAAGGTTCAATTCAGCGGTTCATGTGGGCAATCCTGCCCGAGTAAATCTCTCAGGAATTGAAGTATTGTCATATCACGGCAAAGGTATTGATGACATGGTTCCTCGTATGGCTCATGTTTCGTATGAAAGACCTGCTGAAGCCATGAAAGAAATGCTAAGAAAGCGACACCTTGCTCCTATGTGGGGCGAGCGAAATGCACTCTCTCCTGAAGAAGAAGACCAAATGGTTATCAGCACCAACCCAGATATTTTCGTCACAGGACACACTCACGCTCATCAAATGGAGATGTATCGTGGCATCCCTCTCGTTGTTTCATCCACTTTCCAAGGTGAAACAGATTTCATGCAAATGTTAGGCTACAAACCAAAAATGGGATATTTGTCCGTCTACAATATTCAGAATCGCCAAATGAAAGCCTTTGCTTTCAAAGACCCCTTGTGAAGTGATAATATGGGACAATGCTTGTGTGGAAGACCAATCACTTACATTCGTTCAGGTAATACATTTTATCACGGATATTGTAGCCGCTATTGTAGTGTCTACTATCAAAATCCTGATGCCTACCCGATGGAAAGAATGTCCGATGCTATCACTCATAAAAACCATTTGAAGCGAGCCAAAATACCAGTAGATTGCTTCCTCTGTGGAGAAAAATTCTTGTTGAGATACGGCAACCCCAATATGAATTTCTGTGGTAAAAAATGTCACCACATCATGATGCAAGGAAAGAGGAACTGGAGAGACCTCTATGTTTTAACCAATATCAAATTAGCCAAAAGCCCTGTCACATCAAGAGAGTTAGCCGAAATTATCTGTCCAACATTGGGAACTAATTATCTTACAGGCCGACATATTGGAAGCATACTACGAGTTTATCTGAGCCGAGGAATTATTGAGATTGATGAAGAAGCATGGCCTCGCACTTACAAAATGGTTCCAGAAGCCAATAAATTACCCGTAGGAAAAATAGTAAAAGAAAAATTGCGGTTGAAGGAGGTGAAAGTCAATGCAGTATCCTAAATGCCCTTGCGGAGAAGAAATCATCACCACTGCTGAAAGGCACACGCAGTATTTCACCACCCATTGTAGCCATTACTGTTGGATTTATTACCAAAACCCCGAGGCATATCCTGAAGTCAGAGTATCAGAATCAAAGCACCATAAAAATACTTGGATGCGCCCCAAGATAAAAATTTCTTGCGATTGGTGCGGGGATGAATTTACCATTTCACACAACAAGAGAAAATCCAATAAACAATTTTGTGGACGAACTTGTTCCTTGCAAATGAAGCGTGGAAAAAACTCCAGCCGTGATTGGAGAATTCTCA
>JACLAB010016036.1_pt1 | contig 20241 bp, 16 predicted proteins | sample 8027921 | NCBI WGS metagenome assembly JACLAB01 (sample SAMN15725117, study PRJNA655200) | protist metagenome | isolation source: fluorescence activated cell sorting (FACS) single amplified genomes of... | place: USA: West Boothbay Harbor, Gulf of Maine | collected 2000-07-19
TAATGTTTCGTTACCAGAATTAGATTAGATTGATAATTCCATTGTATTATTATTTTATTTATTTATATTTAATTTCGATATTCTTGTAAATGGCTGATGCAAGTAATTCGTTCATTTGAAATCGATGGTTGTTAGAAGTAACGCACCTCCGAGACGAGTGGGCGGGGAGCAGCCACATCTATCCCCTCTCGAGCATCTTCGATAATCTATATAATCTAATTTTTGATTCCATCGAGTGAGTCGATTAGATGCGAAACCGCTGTGATGGGCTGTAGGCTGAGTTCAAGCGCACGACACGAGCCACAAGTCAGGGGTCAACGGCGTTCCACTCAGGGCGGGTTTACCTCCAAAACCGGCTTCGGCGACGTCGCCAATTTCGTTCCCGTGTCTCTAGATATCCGATCTGATAGATACAGCACAGGGCCGCCCGGCGAGCTTATCCAAACAAATGGCCAACCTGCATGCCCTGAGGATGGCGTGCTGCATGCGGACGTCTCACGCAGAGACTCGGTGGTGTTGTGTTTCAAACCTTCCTGCATAACCGCGAATTCACGCGCAGCTTCGCCCTGGTTCACCATTCCTTCTCGATCACATATGCTTTCAAATTTCGAGTGGCGGTTCCTTTGGGACGTTAGAGAATATGACATGCTTCGCTGTTCGCTGTATCTGGAATGTAGGCGTACCCCTCTGAAGCAGCAGAAGTTTTGCGTTGATGTCTGCCATAACTTTGAGCTTCGGGGTGCAGAAATATGTTTTAGCTTCGCTCTGATCACTTTAGAGGAAGTCATGACTGAAAAGCAACGCAGAAGGATAATCAGTTCGAGGAGCTCACCAAAACTTCAGCTTCAAAACGTGCAGAAAACTCACAAAAATTGGCCACCTTGCAATGCACATCCAAAAGAAAGAAACGCACGCTGTCTCGCCCATTTAACGACATACCGAAGATTGACATCCCGGTGTATTTGCTGCGACTGCAACTGCCCCATGCTTGGAACTTCTTTTACCGCATCGAAGGAGGTGAAATTGGTCACAGCCCATCACTTCTTTCACGCGCCTGTTAAAGAAACTGTTTCCTGCACAAAATCTACCTTCGAAGGTACTTCACAAATTTGGGGAGCACGGAACTTCCTCTCTCGTCAAGACACAAGTGGCTTCTTTCAGACTCAAAGTGTACTTCAAGATGCAGAAACAGCCGATACAATGTCAAGGATCGGTGCGGAGCTCGGAACAAAGATACTTGTCGAGCTAAATTTTCACGATGTTAAAATTGATGATTCATCATTTGAGTGTTCGCCAGTTCCAAGCAGATGCCATTTTGACGAGAATATTTTACGACATGGAATAAGGGACTATTTTCATACTAGCCAGACCAAGTCATCGTGGCGAAGCTTCAAAGATAACAACCTACGACGACGATCATCCTGGATGAACCTCATCTGCCTTTCCAAGCCTGGAAATCCACATTTCTTCTGTGATGCCATGCATGGCAGAAGTCGTGTGCATGGTTTGCTGCCGCCTTTTGACACGCTCCGCTGTAGCGTACAGAATCTGAGTGATCATCCTCCATTGTTGGTCCTTGAGAATTTTCTTTCGCCAGAAGATTGCGACACTCTAATTACTGTTGCAGCACCTGAATTACGGAGGTCAAGAGTCACTGATGGTAAGCTTTCCAACGGCCGCACCTCTTCATCCGCTTTCCTGACTGGACACGCGAATGAGCCTATCGTCATGGACTTAGAGGATCGTATCATAGCGGCAGTGTGTATGGTTGGAAGGATTGTTGACTCGCACAGGAGCAGAAAGGGCATGCAAAGCCTTTTACCCAGCCATTTAATTAGTGCTGAGCCTTTTCAGGTGGTGCATTACAGTCCAGGACAGTCATATACATCGCATTTTGATAATAAAATGGGATGCGTTCGCCGCGCATGCACCTTCATGGCGTATCTGTCCGATGTAGAGTCGGGTGGGGCGACGCATTTCCCAAAGGCGGTCGCGGCTGGCACACAACAAGAGGGCATCAAAATTATGCCAAAAAAGGGTCGTGCTTTGATCTTCTGGAGCATAGTAGATGGGAGAGAGGACCCACATAGCTTGCATGAGGCTGAAACGGTTGAACGGGGATCTAAGTGGATTGTAACGAAATGGTTACAAATCGACCAGGCACTAGGAACGCTACCCATGAAACGTACTGAATTATGATTGCAACTGGCGATAGTCCGAGCAAATCCTTAGATGATTTTGCATTGCAAACCTTAACACGGTTTAACGAGTGATTCCAAACAACACCAAGAATGTGGTACAACTGTCTGACGCAATCGTCTACGCGTCTCGTGAATGTTGTCAAGCTATTGGATGAGCTGCGATCTTTTTTCCATGGCAGGATTGAGATGCTCAAGAACACTTTTGGATTGACTGATGAGCACATCTTCACCTTCACTGTGAGGCTTCGTACTCTTGTCAGTTGCTTAAAAAAGTGTCAATCTTTCTGCTTGTATTTTCTATATATAATAATAAGCGAGGCTACGCAATATAGATTTATAAACTGTTTTCAGGGTGTCCTTGCTCTCTCATGTATCCTTGGCTTTCTTGGCTTTCTTCTCAGAGGACTCAACTTTCTTCCGCTTTTTTGTTTTTTTATCAGTGGTGTCTAAATCAGGATTGTACGCCATAGGGGCGGTAAGGAGTCCATGCGAATCGTCATCTGAGCGGCGTATGTCATGCGCCTTGCTATTATGCATCTCTTTTTCTATCTTGCTCGTGTCACCGAGCGTCTTTCCTTCAAGTTGTCTCAAGCGCATCTCCACTTTCTCGCGACTCTCTATGCCAATACTTGCCTCACTTGATTCACCAAGTGCATCGACTCTGATGGAGAGGGCGCATTTGGCTGCAAGTACTCGCGAAATTTTCCCCTTAAACTTCGGGGCCGCTTGACCGATGAGTGACGCGTGATATATCAAACCATATTTTGGTGTCTCATGCTTCGTCTTCAGAGCGCGGAACAGGGCCTTCTCAGCGCCCAAAATCTGAATGGTACTTGCAGGATGCTTCGCGAGATTGATCAAAGATCCAGCGTGAGAGATTAACCGAGCACCAACAAGTTCGCCAACGAGGACTGTGAGGTTAGGCGCGATTGCTTGCATGCGGCTTTTCAGGTAGTCGTAAAGTTGAATACGGTATTCAGAAAGGGAGACAACCTGCTCTGCAAGTTGCTTGATATTTGCGAGATCGTCAGGTGAAACTTCAGTACCCATGGAAATTATGGCGGCATCTTTAAGTTCTTGTTCGATATCTTCATCCAGTCCCGCAGCTGAAAAGTCGTGCTGAGCTGCTGTTGCACGATCTCCCAACTGAATTACCGCCTTGGCATATTGCATGTTATCTTGGATTATCTTAGTGAGCTCAGGAAAATGCCAGCCATACCACTCTCTGACGCGCATGGCGTATGTGTTTAACTCCTTGTCGAGCTCATCAAGCAGGCCGATAGCTTGCACGACCATAGTATCAACCTTGTCCGGCGAAAACTTTAGCTTGTATCGTGAAAGGGAGTGAGAGAGTCCAAGCGCCATCGGGGCGATGTCGGCACTAGTGAAGCCACCAATAAGATCATTTAACTGGAGGCGGACACCGCGCATTAATTCCATGACACCAGAGCTGAAGACGCACGTTATGCCAAGTTTATCTTTGATCATTCCTCCGAGTTTGGCATCCGCAACTGCGAGAGTCTCACCGTCAGCGTGCTTTTTGAGAAACTTTTTGAGATCCTTGCCCATCTTTGAGTCTACAAGAGCCGCTGCAGCGGCGAGGCCCTCGGCCGTGCTATCGAATTTAGAAAAAGCCTTCAGGGAGACAACTTCTTTTGCACCTTCAACAGTGCTGAAGGCTTTCTCGAGAGCCTGTGATTCGAGGATGTCGAGTTTGTCCGTTCTTAAGAGATCTTGGGCAGGCCTCGGGAAATTTTGCCGCCGCCACTTTTCGAGAAAACTTATCACGGCTCTACTGGTTGCCGACGGGCATTTTCGGAAATCGGGGGCAGGACGCGGAAGTGGGGCACGCGCTTGCATGCAGCGCAATGTGCTTTGAAGACATCGAATCGAGACAAAAGAAAACATGTTCTGACATTCAAACTTCGTGTAGGAGATCAAGGATGCGAGAAGTATAATTCTTGTCGAGTGGGAACGGGAACCAACCTGGGCATCCTTGAGCTTTCCATCTCCATTGACTTTAAACAATGAATAGCCCGCCGGGGTTTCAAACAACAAGAGCATGCTGCGCGTGCCTTTTACACGTCCGGTCTTCGCTAACGCGCTTGAAGTACGTCGAGCGGTTCTTGCGTTGGCTTGCGGGATCAGGGTTACGGGTTTCGTGTATCTCCGATAAATTCATATTATACTCTTAAATTAAGATTAAGATTATTGACAGTTCCCTGACTGTTACCCCGAAGGTATTATTGAAGTCTCGTACGTAATCTGTAAACTATATATACTAGCTAGACTGTATATATATATATATATCTATTACATATATATTACATCCCATAGCATGCAATAATGTAATAATAATATGTAATAATCACGCGAGATCTATTTATATTAGATATCTTCATATTATTGCGAATAAGCAAGGAATGAACATACGGTGCACACGAATTTTACACCCAGCCGAACCCTGTTGCCAACCCAATTTAACTAACCCCTGATTACGGGGCAATAGTTTGGCCTTATTTAATATACATACAACCCAATGTTTAATATAACACTTACGAATTCGGAAATAAAGAGAGGTTTATTTATGGTTGATACACGCACTGTAAATAATATAAATAAAGATTAGGAGTTGAAATTAGTTTTGTCACAGGTCTTTCAATCGGAGGCGCCGGAGACGCGCGACATGCTTTCCGGCGAAGCTCTGCGGCGCGAAGCTTTCCCCTGGACCTGGAGAAGAACCCTGTCTACTTTCTAGCGTCGAAGCAAAGGTTTTACACGGCATAAAGATAGCATGAGCTCGTTTTTTAGTTTTTTAAAAGGCATTCGCTTTTGTCACACTTTTAAATGTGTACGTGTAAATGTGCGTGTATGTGCTTGTATGACTTTTGAAATTGACCGAGCTCTCCACCAATCAGAAGACGAATAAAGCGGACAAATTTGCAAAAAACCCGGGTCGGAATGTGGGACTAAATTTGACTTCGTCAGTGAACTGACTAGCTACTGTAGCTGGATCATATATAATAATACTGTACAGCAGATAGCTTTCCACAAAATTTAATAAAGATTAATTTAATTTCTCTTTGATCTGATCATGATTGGCCCTTTACATTCCGTTCGTCAGCAGTCCCATGGAGCTTGTTTTGAAGCTGATAACCGCCCCAAAGGTCAAGTCTATCACCCCTCTTCAAGTGACGTAGAACCGCTAGACCTGGCGAGCCGCTCTGTTTGATGAATGATGCAAGTAAAAAAAAGCTGCAACTGTCGCAACTCGCGTTGCCTAAAACTGTACGCCTTATTATTGTACCTTCGTTTAAAAAGTTGAGTGCCTTTTCAACCTCTTCTTGTAGATATTGCGAGTGTTTTGCCTCTGGCTCGTTTTGCAAGCGGTGTAACTGCTCCAATTGCTGCAACGACCCTGGAAATGCGGCCGCTCGCCAAGTGGCTATCGACGCCACACTTGACCGCAATCCAAACGCATTTCGCCCGAAGTTTTTCCCTGCTCTTAGCGGAGTTGAGGAAGGAGAAGGCCGCTATAACAAGGTAAAAGCGATATTTACCGTGCATGTACCGTATATTCAGGATATGAGCTAAATCTTGACGTCGTCCAGGGTTGTCACTGCAAGAAGAGTAGCTGCCTGAAGAAATACTGCGAGTGCTTTCAAGCGAAAATATACTGCACTGACTTCTGCAGGTAAGTGGGGGGATTTTTATGCCAACAAGCGCAAGTGCAGTTATGATTGATTTCGCTGAACATTGATTGAATTCATAGATGCATAAGTTGTAAAAATCATGATGCATCTTCTGTGCGCCTTGGCAGGAAGCCTCCTGACAGTCAAAGCAACTCGCTTGCAAAAAGTGTCAAAACGGTGAGCGCCACAAGAAACTTATGTCTGCAGTTAAATTGATACCTTTCGGGGAAAGGCTTCCGGCACAGTGCATATGAGCTCTACAGATGAGGTTGAGCCACTGAACAAAACAGAGACGATTGACATCGCCACCCTTTGTGGTATTCCACGGCACAAGGTCCCGGCTTTATATTTTCACTATTCCATTCCCAGTTTATCCAACTTTCACACAGGTTTTTAATACGCATAACGGTGTTGAAATCCTCTCAGCAAACAATGTTGGTCTTATCGGCGAAAGTCTTTTGGAGGTCCGCTTATATTTCAGATAGATGCATGCAGAAAATTAAAATGACCGTAAAAATGTGTGTGTAGATGCCTAACGCACGCGAGCACTTAAATAATAAGGTCCGTACAAGGCTGTGCAAGATCAGATGCATGCATTGTTTGTAATCCACATAGCGGGACAGGAACAAGAGGGTTTGACGGCGAAGTTGTCTTATGGTTTGTCTTTGAAATGCCTCCGGAGGTGAGCTGCTATGGCAATGCTTTGCGCACCAGATTGCTTAAAGTCAAATGCAACGAGCAGGCCAGGATGTACAACTTCAGAGTTTGAGAAACGGGTCTGTGTTAATAAAATAACTGAGGACAAGACGCTGAGATCAACTGATGAAGTAAATGCTGCTTTTGGCAAAACTGATGTGGGACTTTCTTTCAACGCCAGGACATACCAAGAGAACGTATCTCAGCACGAATCATCTGTGATGAATGATTTCATGGCTGAAGTGAAGTTTTTAGTATAGTCTCTGCAGAATTATTTTGGGTCAACTCTTTGATATATATAATACCTGATAGGCCACTGCCACCAATCTCTCTCGACGAAATACAGTACCCTCAATATAGAGCAGAGTGCCTCGTCAAGACACCACAAGAATGCACTGCATCATTGTCGATCGCTGAACAGGGATTATTCAGGATTTGTTTTCAGGCCGGTTTTGTGTGGCTCCTTAATCCTCGTGGCCAGTGCATTTTGCGGTCTCATGATGAAAGTCACAACTTATATCATTGCATGTGCATCATATTACAACCTTATTGTAGTCATTCGCAATTCCTAATGTCAGAGCTAATAATTTTATCATGTGGTCGGAAAGGCCTAACCACGTCAATCTATAACATTGTTTCACTGCAAGGACCTGGATTGATAAAAATTGGCAATATTTCAAGAGGTGCGTCGACGACAATCCAGCACGGTCCGATGAATGACGTTTTTGTGTCTAAGCAGCCATCTTCATGGGAAGCGTTCCCGATGTCGTTGATCATACCGTGCGAATCAATCACCCACTGGATCCATTCTCCTCTCGGTAGATAGACTTTTCTCCATCGCGCCCCTTCCTGCACAACAGGGGCTACAATAACGTCATCGCCGATCAAGAATTGGTCATCAATGGCAAAGGTTTCTTCATCTGTAGGGTCTAACCACCAGAGTGGACGACAAATGGGCACAAGAGTTCGCGAGGCCTTCCTAACAAGATCTGGGAGTCGCGGAAGCAATATTGCTTCGCGAGCACGTTCTGTCGCTAAGCAGGCTTTGAGTGCTGTGTCACTGATGTCCCAAGGGGGAATCGACCACTGCACGGCTGGCATCATTGCACTTACTTGTGCCCATCGAACCATGAGCTCTGTATCTGGGTATTGTCCCCAATATGCATTTCCACCCACCATATCGGGTAAACAAAATGGATAGCCTAACACAGCCGATGTCAACAGCGTAGGTATCAACGACTGCAAGCCATTGTCGAGACCCCATACAGTGTCACGATCTCCCATCCGAATAAGACCAGAATATTCAGTGGTAGAGTATGCACTTCGAACTTCAGATACAGGAAAGTTAGAGGCAACGTTTGTGACCCAGAGTTGCGTGTACTCCCCTGGATATTGTAGAGGGCGAGATGTTACCGCTCCGCTGGGCAAAAAACATGGCTCTCCGGCGTCAAACTTGAAGCCATCTATTCCTACGATAGCTTGAAAGCGCTTTAGACGCGCAACATACCAATCAACGGCATCATTGTCAGTGAGGTCGAGGACTCCCACAGGCTGTGTGCCCCACCATCGAAGTTGACCGGAGCGCAGCTGCCCACCTCCACCCCCACCTTCCCAATGGCCCGGGGGCCAATCGTATTCATCAACAAGTACTTTCACTGCCGACCCAAATCTCTGCCCAACGCCACCAACAGATATCTCTTGCATTACCGTTGGAGGTGGTCTTCCTTTCACAAGGTACCCCCGTTCGATTGCCTCCCTGTAAGCCGCAGATCCTTCTTGAAAAAACGGTGTTACCCACACTGTAACTAAAAAACCAAGGTCATGAAGATTGTTCACCATTTGTTTAGGGTCCGGAAACTTTTCCGGGTCAAATATGAGGTCCCCGTAGCGAACCTGCCAGCGATCGTCAACTTCAAGAACTCCCGGGCGAAATCCATATTTTATAATATTTCTGCTGAGCGCGAGAACATCGGACTGTGTAACATCAGCATGTGAAGTTGCCCATGTTGTCCAAATGGCACGTTCAAACAAAATTGAAGGCGGCGGCTGACTCGGTAACCGGAATGATCGTAAAACAGTAACAGTGGCATTTCGGGGATCTCCTTTTGCAGCAAGTGCCACTCGAAGTACCACACAATCCTCTGGCTCGGCGTTTAGCCTCGATGCGCTAGGCTCAGTGGAATGAAAATCTGATGTATCGATAGTTTGCCATGGGTGTAAGACATTTCTATCTTCCCAACTCGTGCGTGCTTGAATGTGCATTAATCCATCTCCTTTATCCGCTAAGAGTTGTGTTTTTTGAGCGGGATCAGTCGCAGGAAGTGTAGGCTGGGCAAGATGCTGAACACCGACTCCAAAGTATCTTGGGTTCATTCTATTCTGCCTAGTTGTTGGAGAGTTGAGACCAAAGTGAAGTAGAGGAGTTCTGGGATCCACCATCACCACTGAGCCTCTACTGCTAACCCAGTGACAGCCAACAACCGACCCAAGACCATTTGGTCCGTGATCAAATGGATACAAAGGGCCGATCTCCCACTGCGCTCGATCCAGTGGCCAGATTTGGCGCAACATGTGGGCTCCTCCGAACCAGTGAACACCATCAGAAAGCTCCAACGCAATCTCTGCACCACAAACAGTTGATTGGTTTGTGAGAGACTCTTTCTTTAAAATAAACTCTAAAAAATAACCTTGGTCGATGCCATGTGCCCAGGACTTAAACTTCTCCTCCATATGATGTCCACGCATAGATGATGCGCGCCAAACCTGAAGTTGAACTCCTCCTGGCCACTGTATTGAGAGCGCAACACCATCAGGATCACCTGGTTGCCCCGTGAACCCACTGGCCGGACCGATGGCAGCTCTGTCTGGTAGTTTCAGCCTGAGACTTTGCCTCCTCTCATTCGGATGCGGACCTGAAAGAATTATGGTTCCGTCATTTATAATATGCAGCTCTGATCTGCCGTCAGCAACAGACCACTCGGTTGCAAACTCTGATGCATCTGCGGTGCCATTGTGCGAATAAAAGGAACTCATCAAATTGTGACCCGGCGTACAAACCGCCAGCGCAGTACCTCCAGCAAGTGCATTACGTCGCGTATAAAATTCCCCTTTCTCTTTGTTTCCCTCAAGCTTATTTGGATTTGAGTAGTGCTCGGACTCGACGGAGTCTTCAGAGTTTTTCCTTGTGGCGTTGTGTTTTGTGGCGTGGAAACGTCGTTCGTTTCTAAGCCGAAAATGAAGACATCGGGACCAGTCGGATCGTTCTACTTGCGCGCACTCGACCCATGCGTGGCCTCGAGGCGAAATCAGGGTTTCAAAGAACATAAGCGTTCAACCCACGGGTCGGTCACCTAGTCGGGTGATTTTTCGCTGGCGTTGAAGCAGCGATGATATGTCAAAGTAAAGTGCGTGTACAGTAGTGTATGCATGTGTATGTGTTATCATCAATAATATTATTAAGATTATGATATATATAATAATATCATTTATTTGATTGCTTGCAAGAATTATTAATAAAATAAAAGTTTCGTTAATCTTATTATTTATATTTTTCCCTACATATATATATATATATATCTTATGTATATTAAGTTCATCATTATTATTATTATTATTATTATTATTATTATTAATATAATGATAAGTTTCGAAACTTATTATTATATATTTATATTATTACGTAACGTTATATATGTGTGTATATATTGACATGCAATGTACATATATATATACCGTTATTAGTTATTATTTTATATCATTACGATACGAGCGAGTAATAATATATATATGTAATAATGATAAATATATATGTAAGCAAGCAAGTGTTATTCTGATTTTAATAAGGCTGTTAATAATGACGACTTCAAGCACGCACAAGATGAACCTCTTCGCACAGGAGCTCAAGCGGTTCTTCAACGCCGCGGGTGCGCTCGAGGGCATCGACGCGCTGCGTTGCGAGATGGTACGTTCATATTTTAATTCTCGTATAGGCGATTAGTATGACTGACGCCGTGTTTTCCATCAAGACGCCCGAGATTCAAGCCGAGATTGACGAGCTCCAGGGCGCCATGTGGGACCTCGAGAGCGGCGGGCATCACGACGGCATCAAAAAAGCGATACCGTACATTCAATTGAGAGCGGAGCATATCAGCCCAAGGTTGCCCAACACTTCCGCTTCCTAACTTTTTCTAATCATTTGGCCACAATGTTGAGGACTTTGCCCGGCACGAAAATTACTTTTTTTATGGATGTTTCGAGAGGGAGAAATTTCGAAATTTTCTCATTTCCCAATGCAGCCGCCACAGCTTCTTCCTTTTGCGCATCTGCAGACAGTTCGATCTTGCCCCGCATCTTGCCGTTCACCTGCACTGCCAGAGTGAACGTGTCCTGTTTCAGGTAGGTCGGATCTGCCACGGGCCATGCCTCATATGCATTGCTTGCCTGGTTGCCAAGACGCTCCCAGAGCTCTTCTGAGACGTGGGGCGCATATGGACTGAGCAGCAGAACGAATGGTCTGAGGACAGCCTTGGGTCGCTGCTCCCATTTTGTTGCCGCATTCGTAAACTCCATCATAGCAGCAATTGCCGTATTGAATCGTAAGTTCTCCGTCTCTTCGGTCACTTTTGCAATGCACTTGTGAACCGTCCTGAGTTGCTCATCAGTTGGAGGTTGGTCAGTGCACGAGTCAAATAGTCGGTATGAGCGCGCCAAGAAGCGACTACAACCCTCAACACCTTTTGTCCGCCATAATTTAGTCTCACGCAACGGTCCCATAAACATTTCATACAAACGCAGTGAGTCAGCACCGAAATCTCTAATGATGTCGTCCGGATTAACTACATTTCCTCGGCTCTTGCTCATCTTATGGGCACGAGCGTTCACTTTGATTTTTTCGTCCGAGGCAAGACAAAATCCATCGCCAGTCTTTTTGACACTCTCTGGAGGTAAGGAAACCGTGCGAAAGTTATCTGTACCCTCGATTGCATTAAGAAACCCGCCGTCGTCGTCAACATGTGCAGTGTATTCAACCTCTCCTAAAATCATTCCCTGGGAGACTAACCGCTGAAAGGGTTCCTTTGTACTAACAGCACCGATGTCATACAGCACTTTATGCCAGAATCGAGCATAAAGAAGGTGCAGCACTGCGTGTTCGGCACCGCCGACATAGAGGTCAACAGGCATCCAGTACTTTTCCAGGTTTCTATCAACGAAAGCTTCATCATTCATGGGATCAATAAATCGTAAGTAGTACCAACATGAGCCTGCCCATTGGGGCATCGTGTTGGTGTCCCGGCGCGCAGGACTGATGCCGTCTCTTGGGTCAACTGTGTTAACCCATTCAGATATATTCGCCAGTGGGCCCTCACCAGTTCCACTCGGCTTGAAATTGTCCGTTTCGGGAAGCGTTAGCGGGAGATCAGAGTATGGGATAGGAACCGGTATATCTGGGTCGTCATCTGAATAAACGACAGGAAATGGCTCTCCCCAATAGCGCTGACGTGCAAAGAGCCAATCCCGCAACTTGTAATTGACCGTCTGGGTACCAACCGAATTTCGTTCGAGCCATGTCGTTATACGTTGTCCTGCGTCAATATTTGACATGCCATTTACGTCTAATGCTTCGCACGCGCTGTTTTGCATGAGGCCGCTATCGGTGTAGCACATGCAACTGCTATCAGGTGGCGTGACCACACTAATAACTGGTAATTCAAATGCAGCCGCGAACTCGTTGTCACGTTCATCATGTGCCGGCACTGCCATGATTGCCCCTGTTCCATAAGTTCCAAGAACATATTCTGCAACCCATATTGGTATTTCCTCCCGTGTTAGCGGATGTATTGCAAATGTCCCGGTAAAAACACCTGTTTTCTCTTTTGCAAGGTCTGTACGCTCAAGGTCAGATTTGCGGTTTGCCGCTTCGATGTATTCTTCGACTGCGGTTGCCTGCCCTTCAGAAATCAACATGTGTACTAGTGGGTGTTCGGGCGCTAGTACAAGGTAGGTTACGCCAAATAATGTGTCTGGACGCGTTGTAAATACTTCAACTTTTTCCTGTGTGTTTGAAAGCCCGAACGATAACTGAACCCCCTCTGATCTGCCTATCCAATTTCTCTGCATCTCTTTGATACTCTCTGGCCAGTCCAGGCCGTCCAAGTCATCCAGAAGTCGTTCAGCATAGTCGGTAATCCGCAACATCCACTGCTTCATCGGCCTACGAACCACTGGATGGCCTCCGCGCTCAGACACGCCGTCAATGACTTCTTCATTAGCGAGGACAGTTCCAAGTGCAGGGCACCAGTTTACCGGCACCTCGGCCTGGTATGCCAGCCCTTGATCGAGCAACTGTAAGAAGATCCATTGTGTCCACTTGTAGTACTTGGAGTCACATGTCGCAACTTCGCGGTCCCAGTCGTATGAAAAACCAAGAGATTTAAGCTGTTCTCTAAACCTCTTAACGTTTGTAGCGGTTGTGTGTCTTGGATGCGTACCGGTTTCGATCGCATACTGCTCGGCAGGGAGGCCAAAAGCGTCCCATCCCATAGGATGGAGAACATTATACCCAGTCATACGCTTGTATCGAGCTATAATATCTGTTGCAGTATAACCTTCGGGGTGACCAACATGAAGACCTGCGCCACTGGTTCAGACAGGTGATGATGGAATGTGCACGGGTCAGTGAGTGAAGAAATCATGTCATCCATGAGCTGTCATCCAATTTCGACGAGCAGCTCTTCGAATTGGCATCTAGTTATTAAGGGAAAACAGGGGGATGCACCTCGGGTAAGGGAACATGTCCAATGCGTAAAACTTGGGTTTGCTCATGTCAACTTGATCAGGGGTTCGAAACGTCTGGTTTTCCGCCCAATATGTCTGCCACTTGCTCTCAATATCTTCGTGTGGATATCCATTGACTCGTTTAGGTTCATTGGAACTCTCAGCTACCGCAAGAGTCCGAACCCCTCGGGCTTTGGACGCCATCGACGTAAGCGCGATACGTGATGATGCACTCAGCTTCCACAACTCCGCACGAACACGGCAAGATTGTGTCACAGCCGTTATCATAGCTCCTGATCGGCGGTGGCCGCTAAAAAGTAGTGGGGTTTGGGTTGAGGATGATCCCGATAGGAGAGCCCGGGTGAACGAGGTAGACCGAGTCGCCGCCGTCACTGGGAAAACGCGCCCAGGAAAACAGAGCGTCGTCATTGACCGCGAGCTCAAGGTAGAACAGCCGGTTGCTTCAAGTACTCCAGTGAAACGGGTTTGTGTAGTCGTGCGAGGTAGTTGGAAGAAACAGGAAACACGCGGAGCAGGCAAGGCCAACAGGCAGACTCACACCCCGAACCTGTCGATTTCAGGGATCAGGGTTTTATGTACGTAAGAGTTACGAACGAACGAACAAATAAAGGTGTTAATATAAATATGATTAAATAATAAGCTTATTATTCGGCATATAGCCGCATCTACACATTTCGGAAAAGTTTGGACTGTAAAAAATGTCACACTCACCTGGTATCGTTTATCAAACGTCACGGTCTATTCGTTCCATACATTTGTCGCCAATTTTTTTTTTAAATTCAAGAATCTTGGTTAAGCCCTTCATACATTCACCCATTCCAAGAGTTTTAAATTTCTTTTAGTTCGTAAATCATGGTTTAGCTTTCCCACTATCACCGAATCCAAGAGTACTTTTTTCATACTCGGTCCAAGGAAAACACGGTTGTTAAGCACTGTCGAAGCCTTAACTAATAGTCTAGTTTACTTCACGTCATTACGAGTGTAATTAGTTCAACGCATACCACAATTAACCATCTATCCCTCTGAGGCTATGCCGACCCACATGGAGCGAATCACACACAGTCCTCGTTCGATCCTGTAAAGTTATTATTATTACGAACGAAGATAGATATATATTATATTATAATTATTCATCGCATCTCAGAGAATAAAAATGTGTTACAGTTAATTTTTTGCCGCTTCTTTGCATGCTTCGCTAATAAGAGTCCCGCGCACGTGGTCGATTCTATAGATTGCATTTCTTCTTCTGCGCCATCGCAAATAATGCTCGTGTATCTAAGGGCATAATGCTTGTGTATCTAAGGTGTGCAATATTCGGATTAAATGCCGTTACATCCTATATCATAACTCGAATTCTCTGGCTGCAGTAAGAAGATCGCTCTCCCGAGTGGCGTCCGGTTGAGTTGTGTTTCGTGGAGCAACGCCAAGGTTAGTGCATAAATAAACTGTATCAATCTGAAGAATGGCTAAGAATTGCTATTCTGATTATAGGGATGGCTTGCTTGTGGGGGCGAAAATGGTTTGCTGAAGGTGCTGCTCGTCGACCGTCCGAAGGTACGTCATCCTTGGGTCTTGTGATAGATTGAATATCACGACGTATTCAATTTTAGAACGGGGATGGGGGCAATCTTTCCATGAACCAAACACTGACCGGTCATGAAGGTCAGTAGGCGTTTGTTTCAGAACCTTCTGTGCACATTGTAATAGTGAAGCAACGTTGAAGCAGGAACTGTTTTGAATGTCGAGTGGAATGACGAGCACGAAAAATTAACAACCAGTGATCAGCATGGCTTAATAATTGTATGGATGCTTCATAAGGTTTGCAGCTTTCCGAATTGCAGTTTGTGTTCAGCGACCACTGATAACTGATGAGAGACTCTTTCTCTTCTGGTCTCAAGGGAATGTGGTTCGAGGAAATGATCAACAATCGAAACAAGTCCGTTGTTCGTGACATGAAGTGGACAAAAGATGGCAAAAAAATATGTATTGTTTATGAAGATGGGGCTGTGATTGTTGGTTCAGTCGATGGGAAAAGAATGTGGAGCCGAGATGTCAATCTTGAGCTCGCGCTCGTCGAATGGTCTCCAGATGGTCGGACAATCATTTTCTGCAGTGTCTGCGGAGAATGCCGTGTCTACGATGAGAATGGAAATCATCTTTCAAATCTTTCAATCCTTATTCCAGACCAATATGGTCTGGCCCGGATCACAGGGATTGATTGGCATGAAAGCGCCGGGCATTCGGCGAGTTATGTGCGGTCAAGACTGGTATGGTACATTACTAAGATTTAGCACCTGTTTTTAGCACGGAAGCATGTTTTTCCTCAGGCTCTTGGGTTTGAAAATGGAAGCATCCAGGTGATGTCAGATGTCGGCGATTGTCAACCGGCACTATTTCAGACAGGATTGACTGCCCCGAAGGCAAGCTCTAATCTTTCATACATTTCGACATTTTTTAAAACTTTTATGCTCTTCCAGATCAGATGGAATATATCAGGGTCTATCCTGGCAGTCGCGGGTGAGGAAATACACAGCACAAATATTATTTGCCAAACTTTTTCCTCATGCTCGCCCTTCTCTGTCAAGGCACCCAAGCTAATTCTGCTGGTCGTCAGATAAGTGCTGTTCAGTTCTATAGTCCACATGGTCAGCTACTCCGGTCACTCCGTGTACCTGGAAACGGGATAAAATCCATTGCATGGGAAGGTAGCGGAACGCGGATTGCTCTCGCTGTAGACAGCTTCATCTATTTCGCAGACATTCGGCCCCAATACCAATGGAGCTTTTTTGACGATGTGCTAGTTTATGCTTTCGACAAGCCAGGGAAAGATGAGAAGTGCGTCGCTTTTTGGAATACGAAATCAAATGAACGGTTCGCCAAATATGTACATGGATTGATTGATATTTGTGCTTTCGGGGACCTTTGCGTTTTGATTACTGAGGCTGCCATGAAGAATATGTTTGCCTTGATCATTTGTGACGCCAAGGGTGCAGCTTTAACTAGTAGCTACGTAGAAGTGCGTCATGTGGACGTGTTTGTCATTTGCTTCTCTCGTGTTGACTGTATTTCTTTCAAGGAAAAACCCCTATTTTGCGTCATGACAGCATCTCATCTGATTACAGCAACTGATTCGCATGTTAACTTGTGGGATTATAATGCCAGCGAATGCAAGAAAATAGTCAATCTACAAATTATTCGTCAGAATGACAGTATTCGAGAGCCGATAGACGCGGGCGTTGATCCAGGGAGTGGACATCTGAAACCGGAATTCAGGTGAGTTGTCCGCTGATTCGTTGATGTTCTTCACATTCTTATGTTTCAATACGCGATGCACCCTACTTTGAGTCGCTTTATCTCGTGTGATAGCATATGTTCTTTGGCCGCATCTGAGAAGGTGAGAAACGTGATGAGCTCATGACCAAGCCGGGTATTGTCATATCATACTTGACAGAATATATTTTCACAGATGCTCCTGGTAGGCATGCAGTCCGGTGCTGTGCGACGCTATGGTTTGCCTCACTTACAACACGAAGCCACATACGCAGTAAACATCCGCCCGCGCGTGAGAAGCGATTTCTTTTTCGGTAATTTGTGATAACTGAACGTGGATCCTTGCAGCACATGTCCTTGAATTGTAACGACACCAAATTTAGTGTCATAGATGTTGACGGAGTGTTGACAGTTCTTGACCTTGAAACCGTTTCGTCCAATATTTTTCGCAACCAAGAAATGGTCGTGTCAAATCAGCGAAAAGATTGTTTTGGAATCTATTGGAGTAAGGATGAGCCTAATCTCTATGTTGTCATGGAGAAGACTCGGATGTATGTGTTCCGAAACAGTGATCCGGAGGAGCCGGTGCGCTCTCCTCCTTTATTAGTTGTCAGCATTCAGTTTGCTCTTCATTTTTTGCCGTATATCTAACCCTAAACTTCTAACCGACATTTTATACAACCGACAACAGGTTCTCACTTCAGGGCATATTTTTGACTTCTGTGACCTGGAGATTAAAGCCGTTTTGCTCGAGGATATCATGCAAAATCCCCAAACACCAAGCGCGGAGCAAATAGTTAAATTTGAAACAAAATCTCTCAGGGACACCCGCGCGCTGATACTAAACGACATTTCCCTTCAGGAAGGCAGCTAATTCTTTCTAAAAGCTGTGAAATCTGATGATATCTTAATTTTATTCTTTTTGTTGGGCCTTTCTTGAAGGATTCGAGGCGATTTGTACAAAATAACGGCCATCAGCGTCTGTGGCAGCTGCTTGCTCATTGTGCTTTACAGAAGCTTGACTTTGACGTTGCAGAAAGTTCGTTCGCATGTTTTAATGACACTCATGGCATAGGGTTCGTGAGAAGGCTGAAGGTATGTTCGCTCATTAATTGGTCTTATTCTTGCCAGTTTGCCGCTGTCGAGAAAAAAAAGAATTTGCTGACGGTTCCCTACTTTAGATGATTCGTGATAAGAATCAACAACGCGCTGAAATTTCAGCATACTTTCAACTTTTTGACGAGGCCGAAGCTCTTTTCGCAAGCATGGATCGTTTTGATCTATCTTTAGCCATGCGGATTAAACTTGGCGACTGGTTCAAAGTTGAAAAAATGCTACGTGCCGGTGACAAGAATAACTTGACTCACGTGGTTGCGTTGAATAACATTGGAAACTACTTTTTCGAGCGGCAAAAATGGGATCGAGCTGCATTATATTACTTCAGGTCCAACAATCTAAGGAAACTGATTGACTGCTACTATTTATTGGAAGAATATAAGGAACTAGAGAAGGTCGTAAGTATCACAATAGGAAACAATGAAATGTTGTCAAACATTGGGAGCATGTTTTGTGGCGCAGGCATGTGTAGCCAGGCTATTCATGCATACATAAGCTCGTCAGACATAAATTCTGCGATAGATGCATGTGTTCTACTCAATCATTGGGACTCTGCTTTCAGTCTTGTCAAGGAACATAACTGTCAGATGACGGCAAGTGATAATTTCCAACAGTTGAACCCACCCCGACATTACTGTACTATGTTGTCCTGATTCTCATTGATTGTTTCAACGCAAGCAATTTTTGTAGGGAATGCTCGAAAGATACGTATATCTTTTGCAGGCAGGAATGGAGCTCCGTGCAGCCGATCATCACAGGAAAACGAATGATCATGAAATTATGCTTCAGTTGTTATCACAATTTGAAATGGAGTCTGGCACTGTGAAGAATAGCACAGCATATATGAAGAAAATATATGTTTTGGGCGCGCTTGAGGTGAGCGCGCAAACAGTGATTTGAAGTGCGCATTGCGCAAACTGACCATCAACTTCGGCAAATATTCGCAGGCAAGAAAAGTCGATCAATCCTTGACTCGCAATTCTTCCACAAAACAAGGAGAGGGTGCGATTTAGGCTTGAACCGTAACTGTGCTGTTCACAAGCGTAGATACTAATCCTTCATGATTACGTTTTTCACAACACCTCTATGAAACTTTTTCTGTCCTTTGTATGCAGAAACTTGTGCGCACACGTGCTATTGGCGAAAAGCTGAGGCGTACCATTTTTTACTTCTCGCTCATCGACAGCTTTATGATGGTCAATTCGACTACGCAAGGCGAACTTCTCTTGTGCTCGAAAAATACAGAGACTGTGTGGATGCCAGTCGTTCACAATCCCTGATCGCATTGGCAGCGTATTACAGTGGGAACTACAGCGTATGCGGTAAGGCATGCATGAAGCTTCGAACAGATCCTGCGCTCAACAAGAAAATAATCACATCTGAGCTTACAACTGAAATATTTTCAAAGGTAACTCATTTTTTACTTATTATTACATTAATTTCCAAGACCAAGATAATAATGAAGAGCTTGAATTAATTACGCGTCCCTTCATTTGGCATTCTTCATATACACCTGTCGGTATGCGCCTGCCAGAAGACAAAGCAGTCCCGTGGACTGATACAAGAAGCAATTTGGACTCTGATGACATTTGCATCGCAAGTGGCAGGTGAGACTTAATTCGTGGTTTCTCATGCCTTGCCATATATTGACATAACTTCTTGCCGCTCGTGACTTTTCTCGTCGGAATATTACTGCCATGGACGCGGTGATGAGTTGTTTGATTTGCACGCGCAGAGCCATTCGCAGCGAGCTCCGAGGTGGCGGCATATGCCCACTTTGTCACTCTCTCCTGTGGTGTCCCTGAACCACATGCAAAATGGTCCTACCAGCATATGCCAGTGAAACTGAGAAAAGTTCTTGAATCATACCTTCGTAGTATAGTTGAAATCAAAGGTTAATGCTCTATCTGCCCAGTTGCCTCCTTTTATTGGCCATCGTCTCCTATTTCAGTGACTTGCGAGTCAGATCAGCGACAGCTTTTTGAATACGCGCTGAACGATATTTTGCAAACTGTTGAGTGCATACATTTGTGTTATCTGCAGCAGAAAAGAAGTTATCTATGCGACTTTGTTGAGCAACCTTTTTCCAGAGAGCAAGCACGGGCAGGATTAGCTCATCAATTTTTGTGTGCTGCCAGTGAAACTGATTGCAACAGAATGCTCTCAATAGGTTTAGATTGGGCTTTCCCCATAGTAGGGGCTCCCTTGACCGATCAACTGCTGGCTTTTCGTAAGCCTCAAGCACTGCAGAGGAAGGAAAGTCATCGGGGATCCGCCAACTTCTTTTCATCGTCTGGTGACCTCTCTTAAAGCTTTGGCGGCGAGATGTAATTTCTGCACACTCCATCCATCCATTTTTGTCACACATGTACAAGTGTTGTTCTGTAACACGTCCCATTTTTCTATGTTTTTCAGGTTTCGTCAGGCCATTGATCAACCTTTGCCGTCGAGGAGTTGTCTCTTCCAGGTTT
>JACLAB010010217.1_pt1 | contig 20235 bp, 15 predicted proteins | sample 8027921 | NCBI WGS metagenome assembly JACLAB01 (sample SAMN15725117, study PRJNA655200) | protist metagenome | isolation source: fluorescence activated cell sorting (FACS) single amplified genomes of... | place: USA: West Boothbay Harbor, Gulf of Maine | collected 2000-07-19
AATCTTCATTTTATATCTTTTGTCGGGTTGCAGCACATCTAATCGCAATACCAAGCATGGTCTCATAATTTATGTAATGTGAGAGAGTGAACTCGATTTGTTAGTACTATCTCCTCCTTATTCGACGAACAGCAACATCAATGCCTCTACCTTATTCGACGAACAGTGACATCAATCCAAGCTTGTCATCTGATAGCAAGTATCTTCACCTTATTCGACGAACAGCACATCAAAACAAATTCAGATTCAAATCATGACTTCATGTGCATCTCCTATCTTTTCAAATGACACTGGGGCGAAGCCTCCACCCCCACTACCGTCTATTGCCGTGCCACAACCACCGTCATCCCACACTGACGACTCCAATCAAGCCCGAGATCCGGAGCCAAACAACACATCAGCGCAGGAGAACCACGGATCGAATAACTCCAGGCCAATAACAACTGAAAAGAAGAAGAAGAAGAAGAAGAAGAAGGCCGATTATGGTCAAGGAGATTATTTGTTTGACCCTATGGATCATGCCAATCTTTGCAATATCAGCGGTTGTACCTGCCAAGTGCAAGGCAATGTTATCTGCTTGATAGAGTCAATCAAGGAGCTCATGGAAAATTGTGTAACCGATCCTCCACTTGATTTAATGTTCAAGCACCTTCTTGCAGATTTCATCAACCATTACGATAGCTACTTTGAACAAGAGCTGGGAGTGTTTGGGGAGAGCTTGAAACAAAAGCTGGGAGTGTTTGTTCAAAGGCAACGTTGGGTCGGGAATTGCAACTACGTCAAGCAGCTCATGGAACTGAAAAAGAAAATTACGGTGTATCACAAATTGCACATGGCAAAAGATGAAGAAGCACGCAAGCAGGAAGAAGCAAAGCTAAAAAAGCAGAGAATATTGCTTCGACGCAAATTGCTAGAAGTAGTTTTCGATTGTGTTGGCTCTCTGGAAGACAGTCCGTTGATATGCAACTCCAAGGAAAAACCAGAACCTATGCGCCGAGACCCTAGGTATGAGCGGCTGCGTTGAATTATTCAGAATCACATCACAACTGAGTCTCCCCTCAACAACGTTTGATTGACCTCTTATCTCATAATTTAAACGGACTAAAAAGTGCAGTATGACTTCAGGAGATACGAACAACACTTCTTGTAAAATAGATCAACATACTACTCACAACAACAACAACGGCATCCACTCATTGCCCACGATTAGTAGTCTTCCTGACAGTCTATTGCTCAATATATCGTCATATTCCAGTCCACCAGATGTTTACAATCTTGTCCAAACTTGCTCCGCTTTTCACCGACCATCAGTTGAGTTATCAGATCGTCACATCCTGTCAACCGAGGACTATACGAAGACAGCGTCGCGAGCATGCTTCGCATCACACGCATCGCACCGTATTGCATCGCAGGACTATCCATCCCCAGCTACTGATAGTCCAGTAGATCCATCCCCACTTGAAAGACCAGTAGGTGTCAACACTGAAATTGAAATGGACGCTGTAATGACATTGCATCAACTGAATAATACTACTAAAACCTCCGAGGATGAAAGAAGTCGACCACTTATTGCTCGGGACAAGCCGCCACACGATACTAACAATGAAGTCAAAAACATTGCAACAAGACTAATAAATCAGTCTATGATTGTGGGTCTCGTGTGTGCATTGAAGAGAAGCAATGCCTCACTTTCATTGGAACAGGCACAACAACTTGCCAGGTTACAGATGAATGAAAAGAAAAAAGGTCGAAGTGTACTACTAGCTGGATCCACATTAGTCCAAGCAGTTACCGGAAGACGATTTGACAACTTTGACCTCGACATATACTGTACGAGAGAAAGTTTGCCCGCATTAAGGAGACTGCTGACAAGAGATTTTGGCTTGTGTTGCGAAAGTGCATTTCCAGAGTATGGAACGGAGAGATTTACCTCAAACCCATTGGTCTGCCAATCCATTCACCACGTTGAAAAATATGTAAAAAATACTGACACAGTGGCAACTTGGCCTGCAGCAAATGTGTCCAGCCTATTCTTCCAAGCAAACATGGCGCGAGGCAACCCAGGCCTTCTAAATGATAACCTGGTCAGTCACCTCTTCCTCAACTGGAGGAATGACTACATACACAGACTCCAAAGATACAAAAAATACCGGTTTCCGCCGAGCTTTCCGATCACAAAAAAAACAAATGGGAATGGGCCTAAAGTTATTGACATTATTGTTTGTAATCACACACCCGAAGAGGTCATTGCACAATTCGATCTTGAAATATGCAAAACCAGATTTGATGGAGATAAAGTTCAGATCAACTCTCACATCGATGCTTTCAATCTTCGGACAAAAGTTGATGATTTTAACGAACTCACCAAGAACTACATTCCTTACCTCCTTGATCCGTCACCGAACAATCCGTTCACAAACGACAGCAGTCTATCGCCTCTCTCTCTCCTCAAGGAAGGCAACGTAACCAACAAAATGCTGGTATATATTATGCACTGTTTCTTAAAAACGGCGACATTGAACCACTGCAACCTTCCAAACTTGACATCTGAATCGAACGATACAAACCAATACTGGGTCCTAACTCCCAAGTACTTCATCCATCTCCACAATAAAACATTAAGGCGACTTGATCGCCTCAAAAAGTATCATGACCGTGGTATACATATGAATTACGGGATGAAAGCGACACTTAACTTTGTTGCAAATACACCAGCTCCAAAGCGACAAAAAATTGAACACGCCGAGGTATAGCCTTAAGGATACGGGTCACTCGTATTTTCTACATCATCATTGAATGGCTCTTACCTCATATCACAATTCTCATAATTTTTCAAAAAGGAGGTCATTAATGTTCGCCCACAAGCCGAAAGTAACAATCTCCACGTACACACCTGTGGATGCAAAATTAAGACGGCTCCTCAATTGGCACCGTCACCATGGTAACAACCACAACAAACTACTCCCACTAAACCGAAGAACAGGCGACGCATCAAAAATGACATTGGAAGAAAAGAAGAAATGGATCAACATCCTTACTGACGAAGAGGCGACATGGAGGAACCAACAGGAGTTAGCCAAAAATAATCTGCAACCAATTACCAACTTCTTCAAGCCAACAAAGAAAGGAGTCCAAATTCATCAACCCACAAATCGAAATAAGTAACCACAGTAAACCTTAACCTAATTGTTCATTGATTACTATAATAATAGGGACCATTTGTGATGTTGTAGCCAATTTTATGCCGCATAATATGATACCTCTTGTTGTCCCATACCAGACGCGTATTGTTTCATTCAGTTCTTGATCACTCACGGCCACCATCGTTTTTGATTGCTTTCCATTAGAAGCTTTGCTTGTGATCTCCCCTATGTAGGTCCGACATGTTACTTGTAGATAAGAATCGCATTACTAATAGAGTTTATCTCTCCTCTCTCCCCTCCTCGCTCTCCCCCTCGCCCTCGCGACATAAAGCAATCGCACAAGGAAAGAGTAGATAGTAAAGAAACAAATGAGATGAGCGGAGATCACAAGCAAAGCTTCTAATGGAAAGCAATCAAAAACGATGGTGGCCGTGAGTGATCAAGAACTGAATGAAACAATACGCGTCTGGTATGGGATAGTCTGCAAGGTGAGAACATGTGTTGTGTGTCGCTAATAATTCTTCTATGGCATAACAATTTTCACTAATTGAATTGCCATGCTTTCAGTTTGGCGGTGTATTCTCAATGATTGGATCGGCTCTGATAGTACGACATATATTAACAACGAAGAAGATGAAATGGAGAGAAATATCACTCCCGAATGCAATCCTACTCCGAATTTCAATCGTTGATATCATTGCCTCGTTCTTTGTTTACTTTTTGAGTTTCTGGATGGTCCCTAAAGGCACACCACATGTAAGATTTGCTTCTGGTACAGATGGGACGTGTGCGCTACAGGGATGGAGTGATATATTCTCGATGACTTACTTTGCTACTGCGTATACACAATCATCGGTCCTGTACTGGTTGATAGTAACAAAAGGTTGGACAAAGGAACAAATGAACCAAAACCGAATCCGATGGAGTTTCAATTTACCACCCATATTGGCTGCGTTATGTTTCTCGATCCCTCCACTCTTCCTTAACTTTTACAACCCAACGAACTTTTACTGCACTCTTCATGGTAGTCCAGGTGCGTGGAACACAGAGGCTGCAGTGTATGGCTACATGCTCTTGGGCAACATCCTCGTGGCAATATTCATGTGCCTTTTAGTTTGTCATGTGTACAAACAAGAGAAGAAGAGTGACAAATATCTATCAAAAGGCCAAGACAAGAATCGAACGAACACAACCAACACTTCTTGGCAGGGCGTTCGATTTGCTGCTGCGTATCTGATCCCATATGTCATGTTTTACTTGATATTTATATGTCATGTCGCCAGAGTTGATACGAAGCAATTGTCAACGGGAGGAGTTCAATTTGTTGGGGCTTGGCTTGCTATTATCACTCCCATGCTTGGAGTATTCAATGCCGGTGTGTACTTCTGGCCTAGATATCAGGCTCATAGAAAGCAACACCCGGAACAAAGTCGAATGGCAGGTCTACTTGAAGTTCTTGGAATTGACATGAGCTGGTGTTTCTGCTGCAGTCGCCAAGAGAGACTACCTGAGTCTGAGACATCGAACGGAACTGCATCTACACCATTGATTACATCATCTGAGGAAGATTCTGATGTGAATATCAATGATGTACTTTAGGTCTAGCTGCGCGGTGAAGATCAAGCATCCATATAATATTTGTGAATTAAAAGTACAAACTTAAGTTTCCTATCTCCGACAGACAATTTCGAAATTACGATTGCAGAATCCCACCCTCCAACTATACTCAGAACTAAGGGTATCATTCAGACTTTTTGCACCTCCCATCTTTCATTATTGCAATCTTGCCCTCAATAACAGCAACCCCATATGTGTCAATCGTAAATTCAAGTCGTGCATCACACGATTTTTTCGGTCCCCCCCTCGGCCAATTGCAATCTCCACACCACAACTTTATTGGATTTTTGGGATCATTGACCAATCTGTCATATTCCTTCTTCAATGGGTCAACTTCCATCCTTAATTTTTCCAATTCCTCAGTCTTTGATGTCAAGTCTGCCTTATACTTTTCAAATAGGGGAGTGACATTATTCAATTCCTCTTGCTTCTCATTGTACTCATTAACATCCATAAATTTCACTTCCATCTCTTCCTCGAGTGAGGCAATAAATGCAGGATCAGCTACTGCCGCGGTCATTTGGTTACGTAACCTTTTTGCCGATTTAACACGAATTATTCCACCGTAGTCGAGTGCGATTATGATGGTGACGAAGATTGCACCTGCGATAACGCCCAGTAAAATATCTTTCATAACTGTTACTGCAATGTGATCACTTTTTACAATGGTCATGAATTTACGAAGGATCATTTTTGTCAGAAGTAATGGATTGTTGTTAATGTCGCCGCTACTACTACTACTACCGCGCCGAGGAGAGGTTGTAGCCGGCATAATTCGAGGAGAGGTTGATGATCGTGATGTTGTTGAAGCTGCGACCCTGGCACCTCGAGGCGCAGGCCTTTCTGGACTGTTCTCCTCATCGGGAGGGTCGAGAGGAACACCTGTGGATCGGCGACTCATGCTAGCGCTGGATAGATTGATTTATGCTTATACTTATAATATGTTTTGCGAGGGAAGTCCGGCGGCCGCGTAGGGTCATCTTCATGAGTTGCAGTTTCAGTCAGCGCTACGCTACCATGGAGCAGGGAAAAGAGAAAGCTGTGAATGCGGGCACCCCCTAATTACTTAGGGGGATTTTTATCGAGGGATTCATTTAGAGATATTGGTGTTTTTTAGCGGAAAGGCCCTCTAATACGCCTATTCCAGCCCCCGGCCCTGAAATTCTCCATGGTTTGCACAATAGTAATTTTTGCAGAACCTGCATATTAACATTAACATTATTGACCAACGCGATGTGGGCAGCAATCAAATCCGACTTTAAAGAATTCGCCAGCGGTGCAGTTGAGGAAACGGCTACGGTCGCGTCCAAGGTGTCATCTGCCGTTGTTACATCATCCACTGACGTCCAAGATGAGGATGACAGCGACAATACATTCACGACGAACACAACTAATAAAAATTATGCACCACCACCACCTCATCAGTCATCAACACGAAGGACAGATGGAAGTGTCATGTTGGCATCGGCAGCACTCTCCATGGGTGAACGTGGATTGAAGGGATTGTCATCAGTATCCTCCATGTTTGGTGCAGCTGTGGCTCCATCATCAGATGACAACAATAATGAAGGTTCTTCTTCGTCGTTTTATCGAGGGAATTCTTCTTCTTCACAACAACAACAACAGCCTCCGCCATCTGCTCCATCTTCTAGTGCCACGTCATTGCTAGCTGCAGATTTAGATGATGACGAGGAGGAATTGGGATGGGATGATGACGATGATGATGATTTGGATGTGGAGAGTGAAGATAATAGTAACAATGAAGATGATGATGAGACAGAAGAAGAAGAAGAAGTTGTTTTTGGTGAAGAGAATGATGATGAGGAGGTTAGTGGAAAGCAGGAGGAAACCAATAATACCATCTCTGCAAAAACGGATAATAATGAAGAAATGATCCAAGCTCTTCAATCCAAATTAAACATGGTACAAGATGAAAAGACAACGCTTCAACAGGAATACAGAGAACAGACGGCAGAATTGGTGGAGTTGCGTGCCAAGGTGGAAGAGCTGAGTATTCAGAAAAATCAAGAATTATTGGAGGGACAAAAAAAGCATGAGGAGGAAAGGAGGGAACTTGAAGAGGAATTGGGACAATTGAAGTTGCAGTTGCAAGAACAACAACAGAAACAGAAGCAGCAGCAGCATTCTGCAAATGAAGATGCTACTGCCGAAAAAGACGAGGAACGTGAAAAGATGATTGCATCGTTGCTCCAAGAGAAGGAAGTGCTTGATAATGAGCTACAACTTCAGAAGCAACAACATGATGAGCTTATGCAACAGCATCAAACACTGCAAGCGGAATCAAGCCAACAAATTAATGATACGAAGGAACAAGAGAGAGACCTAGCAGAACAAAATGAACAAAAGATCAAGGGATTAACGATGGAATTGGAATCTCTCCAGCGTGAGCTTGAAGTTGCCAACTCTACCTTATCTCAACTTACTGGTCAGACTACTCAACAAGAACATGAATGCAAGATTGCATCTGAGAAACAAAGTTGTGAATTGGAACAATCTCGTCAACAAACTCTTCAATTGGAAGAAGCGTTGGTCAAGTTGGAGAAAGCATGCACCGATGCACAAATGGAGGCTAATGAATCAAAGGCACAACTTGAACAATTAAGGGTTGAATTAGAGCAGACACGCGAAGAGATGATACTGAAACAAAGTGAATATGAACAGTCAATTCTTGTTGATAAGGCCTCGGCTACAACTACGCCTCCTGAAGCAGTAGCTGCCGACATTGATGAACAAGTCAAGGACAAAACTGATACTACTGGAGCTGCAGTTGATAAGAATGCTGGTGAAGCAGCAATAACAGTTAGTAAAGTTGAACAGGAATCTGACGATGATGACTGGGGAGATGGAGATTGGGGAGATGATGATCTCTAGTGTGTAAGAAAGAGAGGGGTGAAGTGTCATGTAGATATTTTCTGCTATAATAAAATTAAACGAAATAGGCTGTACTTATGTTTGATCTATTACATTTTTGGCTTACTTTATTATAATAGAAGGTAGCTATACACAGTTATACAACGCTCTCTATTTTCTTACTGGCGGGTGAGTAGTTGAATCCACGGATGGTTCAATGCTTCTCTGGCGGTAAGTCTACATTCAGGATCTCTTCTAAGAAGAGAACAGATAAAATTCTTTGCAACTTGAGACTTGTTGCTCCATTGGGCAGGATAAAATCGTAGGTTCTTGCTCCTGATGGACTCAAAGATGTCTTCGTCAGATGCTCCATTGAATGGGGGGTAGCCACAAAGTAAAATGTAGGCTATGATTCCAATAGACCAAATATCTGTAGAGTTGTCGTAGCCTGTCCCATTGATAATCTCTGGTGACATAAAATAACAGGTACCGCAATGGTTGAACATTTGACCTTCTTCTTCTGGCGAGTGTCTTCGTGCTAATCCAAAGTCAATAAGTCGAGTAGGAGAATCCGGTTCATCAGATTCCAAGACGATGTTTTCTGGTTTGATGTCGCGGTGCACAATACCATGGTAGTGTAAGTAGTCACAAGCCTCGAGAAGACTCTTGATTATTCTGGCGGCAGATCTCTCATTAAAGCATCCACTGTCAGTGGTATTCTCGATGATCTTGTCAAACAGTTCTCCGCCAGAGTACTTCTCAGTTACTATGTGCACATAGTCTTCATCCTCGTAGCAATCACGCATTCTGATAATGGACTTGTGATTCATCTGCGAAAGAAGACTAAGTTCTCTCTTAACCTTGTCGGGACGGGCCACTTTTGACTTCTGGATTGATTTGACAGCATATACGCCTGATGATCTTCTGCTGCAGCACTCGCGCACGGTCCCGTACTGCCCGCTTCCAAGCTCCTTTGGGAAGACGACGTAGTCATCTATGATGTTGGTGTGGGTGATTAAGTTAGGACACCAAAGTGATGTTTGTCGCAAGGAAGAATAAGATGAATCATCACTGATCCTGCGAGGACAGTGGACAGCTGATGAAGCTAATTCTTCTTTCGTAGATGCAATAGTTGATGCTGAAGTTGTAGATACAGTAGAGTGATGTGGCCAATCTTGCAGCAACTCGCAAGATTGCAGCACCTCGTCATACTCAAGCGGATGTACCTTGGTTGATGAAGGAAAGGGTAAGGACGGAGGGAAACACTTAGCCATCATGATTGAAAGTAGATAAGTAGAGCAAGAGGACAATGCAAGCCAAGTATGATAGTGGTGGTTGTAGAAAAAGTGAGTTGATGGGGAAGGCAAGGAGACTACATACGACATACGATCTAAATCGGATCGTAGTTAGGCTGCACCACACATGGCTGCATCGCTGCACCACGTACCTATGGCTGCACACAAGCTACAGCCCTGAGAAAGGAGACATCGACGAATTTGTTCGTGCCTGGATTCAAATCTGGCCAAATTTGGGATGGGGCTACTTTAATGATGGGCGGTAGTATCTGGTAGATCGACCACTGGGGGTGTCGTGGCATGAAGGGCTCCTCTGTTTTGGAGAAAATGTGAGAAGGATGCATCACTCTGGACGGCGTCTGACTAATCTACGAGTAAAAGAAATCCAGTACCTACCCATATACCTACAGATATCTACCTAGGTACTACCATAATCCTCTCGGTGCATTCTGGGGCCTGGGAAGCTATTATGTAGATACACGAGCACGTGATCAGTATAAATGCCGTTTTTCATAAATGAAAACATTTTATGCGATTATCTAATTGTTATGATTGTGAATCAAGCGCTATGCCTTAAGACGTGCATAGGTTTTCTACAAATATTTGGATGCATCCACTCGAAGTACGTAGTGATTGTCACCGTCTCCCTTTTCCATAGGTGTGTCCAAGGCCAATTCCATTGCCTTCCTCGCAGAATTAACTGCCCTTTTTCCATTTTCCATTGCCCACGGCCCGCACATTGGTGTTCCGACGATAGCAATGGAGACAAGGCTTGAAGCATTCACTTCTTTAGGCAGACTTTTGACACCGCTCGGTCCTCTGTACCCGAAATCCCCTACCACCATATTTACGACACGTTTCTTTTCGCTACTGGGATAGGCACTTAATCCAACAAGGCCAAGCCCATCTTTGATACCTCCATCAATGAGCAATGAATCAGGAAGTCGTTTATTCTCGTCAATATTTTCTCTCCAAGCCACTGGTTGAAACAGACCAGGAAAACCTGCACTGGCCCGAGCTGCCTTTGCCATCGATCCACTCGACAATATCTTGCCCTTCATACTGAACAAGTCAAAGCCAGTAACTGCACAAGGAATCAATGCTTCATTGAATTGTATTGGGGCATGGCTTGACTTCTCGACACGCTTAGATTTCGAGGCTTCTTTCAACAGGAATGACGCCATGGCTTCTTCGAATCTATTTCCTTTGGCATACCCTCCTAAACCGGGAGGATCAGAGACCATGCCCCAAGTAAATTTGGATGTAAAATCTGCAGCCACTGAAGGTTCGATTCCGCAAGCAAGTAGAGTCGCCGCCATTGCACCTGCTGATGCGCCCGACACTGATCTCAGGCCAGTACTTTCATCATTGCCTTTCCGTTTGATTGGTGGCACAATTAGGCCTTCCGTACCTTCTTCTAAGGCTGCTAGCGCTCCAAAGTAAGCAAAAAATCCGAAGAAAGCAGGTCTAAGTAGGAAAGATTGAAGAATGAAGATATTGTGAATATGATGATTGATCAATAACGTAACATTACACTTCATCATGTAACAATCCGATACTCACGCGAAAGCCATGTGAAAGCCGTCAGGGTGAGATAGAAAGTCTCTTAAAGTCGGCGACTTTCCCCCTGGCTCTGCTATAGGTGTTTGTGGGGTACGGAAAGTATCTTCGATGAAAGTGTATGCCTCCCCAAAAAATCCTTGGTTGATGTGATGATGTGAGGCTTCATGCGTTACAACCATAGTCATAGCAAACGTTACTGAAAATACTAGAAAAAGCACGACGGGAGACAGAGTCAGGAGAGCCAATGCCCTAGGAACAAGAATCCCCATCACGACTCCTTCAGTCTGTAGATATAGCGACACCGATAAAAAGATTAGTACTGACGCAAGAAACGGAAGAACGAAGTTTTTGGAAAGTGTTGTGACTTGCCTGCGTAATGAAGGTGTCCTTGCCGCTGCTCCTAGGGTGAAAGAAGAGTATGCAACAATGAGTCGCAACACCAGATATATTGTTAGCACAACCACGGCTGGAATCAAGAGTACTTCGAACCCTTTCATTCGAATATTTGGAGGTGCATAGGATAAGACAGCAGCAATCAAAAGAGTCGCAATGAGTGTTGTCAACTTCAACGTGGGCTGCAGCTTTTTACGTTCTTCATTTGCTCCCGCCTGCTCCTGCTCCTGATCTGCCAGAATTGCCGTATCTTGAGGCACCTCTGTCTCCTTCTGAAGTTCTTCTTCGGCCATTTGGGCAATCGATGCAATAATTGTAGTAGATACATCACTTGTCCTGCGTTTAAGATCTGCGGCCGTTTTGTTGGTTTGTTCTGGCGAAGAAAGGCTGGCTAATGGAGAGGTGTCGGTGTTTTTGACGTTTGGACTTGGCTTTGTTCTCAGAATCTTCTTCGCTTTAGCAATAGCTTTGTCATTTCCTACCTCCGTCCAGCAACCTTTGTCTTTGTTGCAAGTCAAAAATCTACCTGGAGGAACTAAACTCCTCCATTCATTGACAACACTGGTAGCAATGTCATTTTTCTCCGAAGGCTTAGCACTCTGATATGTTGCCCGTGCTTTCAATGCAAGCTCGTGGAACCTTCTATTTCCGTCGTGATTTTTTACAGTGGATCCGAACAGGTAATCGTGAGCACCCACATCTTGATATGTAACTTCCTGAGGCGGTTGATTTTCGTTGGTATTTGGAGCCTGATGTAAAATCTTTGATTTGTCCTGCTGAGTTTCTCTCGGTTGGTCCATCTTCGGCGGCGGCAATCTCACATGAGGTTGCTGTAACTGCTGTGTCTGCGCAGCCGATTTCATTGTCTGAGGTTGGTGTAACTGACGCGGTTGTTGTGCAATTTGTTGATATACCTGCTGTTGCTGAGCAACCGATTGACGCATCTGAGATTGCTGCGCGATCAGTTGATGTACCACCACCGGTTTAGGTATCTGCAACTGTTGTTGCAGTGTTGGTTGCTGCACAACTGGCTTCGGATTTTGTACCTTAGCCGCGGGATGCTGCGCAATAGCTTGATGCACCGCCGTCGGCTGGTGCACTATCTGTGGCTGCTTCGACTTCGGTTGTTGCACCGTCGACTGTTGCGCCTCAACCCGCTGTCCTTCCTTTTCTGCTACCTTCTTGGCGATTGGTTGATGCAGTATTGGCAAATCCCGAGCTTTGTCGTCAACAGCAATATTACGAACGGCAGGAGATTTGTTAGTTTGTTCAACTGCAGCAGATTTGTTTTGTTTCGTCTTTTCGACTGTAGGTATTTTGTTTTCTTTCGGTTTCGTGACAGTAGGAGATAACACCGTTCTCCTCGCCTTTGCTCTCTCTGCAGGAGATATATGTGCTTTCGGAAGCTCAATCGCTACTGCAGGTGCTTTTTGAGGCTCAACTATAACTGAAGGCGCTTCATTTGCTTTCGGCTTGTCAACTGGAGGCTCAACTGCAACTGCAGGTGTAGGTGCTTTATTTGCTTTCGCCTCCTTCTCAACTGGACGCTCAACTGGACTTTCAGCTGCATCTGCGGGTGCTTTACTTGCTTTCGCCTCCTTCTCAACTGGACGCTCAACTGCAAGTGTTTTGTTTGCTTTGGTCTCCTCAACAGCAGTTGTTTTGGTCGTAGGTTCATCCTCCTCACTCTCTTCGTCATCGTCTACTTCCACATCCCAAAGATTTACTTGATCAAGTCTTCTTCTAATATCATCAGATATTTCTGTTAAGAAGCAGACAGAATATTATAAGTAGGGTGAGATAAGAAAGACATGAGATTGAAACAGCGATACGATATCACTCATAATACCAACTTACTTCTTCGGGCATACTCCTCATCAACTTCATAATGTCCCAAATCTGGTCGCTTCCAATCATGACATTTCAACAAAGTACATCCCGAATCGATGAAGAAATCATAAGCCTCCGCCTTTACCGCCTTCTCTTCATCCACATCACGTTGGTGTGGGTTAATCGGGCCCAATCTTCGAAAGTATGCAAACATATGCTTTCTGTAAAAATCATCCTTAAGGGATAGGAACACATCCTTCTCTCCCGACCCAACCAATGGTTTGTGATTAACTGCTGGTGATCTACTGGTTGATGGAGATTTTTTGGAGGACTTCTTGGTGGGTGAAGGTGACGCTTTGGCTTTTTTAGCAGATAATGATTTCTTGGTCGATGATGATTTTTTGTAGGCAGCTAATTTCATTGATGGTGACGGTGTCGTTTTCGCTTTTGGCTTCAGTTTGTCGTATGGGTTGACCATTACCCTCGGTTTCACTACTGTTGTTTCTGTCTTCGACGATGATTGCTGCTGTTCTTTCTCCTGCTGCACTGCCTGAAGATATTTTGGAAGTTGTTCCTGCTGCTGCTGTTGCTGCTGCTTTGCCTTCTTGATATTCCTCGCATCATCTTTACATTGATTCTCATGTTCCACCGCCTCCTCATAAGTTTCAAACACTGCCACAAGACATACATCACACTTCCAATTAAGACGTTTCTGATTACTATTGATATTGTTCTTTGGTGATGTCGTCGACGCAGTAGTAGTACCATTATTGGTGGTGGTGTCCGGTTTCTCAGTTGTGGAAACCTTGGAGGGGATACAAATTGTTGCTGGAACACGATCCGTCGTCCCCTTATTTAGTTTGCATTGATTTTCATGTTCTACTGCTTCATCATAGTCTGCGAATAATGCTGGACAGAAATCACACTTCCATGGTTTGGGTGGAGGAGTTTTGTTGTTGTTATTCGTTGCGTCTTGTCCATTACCAATAACATCTCCACTGCCGTTAGTAGCAGTACCCTCCTGATTCTTCCCTCCATTTTCAATCTTATTGTTGTTCTTTGTTGGTGGTGATAAAACTGACAAAAGAAGTTTTTCTTTACCCTTCTTACACTCATTTTCATGAGTCACAGCTACCTCATATTCATCGAATACAGCTGGACAATAGTCACATCTCCACTTGTTGCGTGGTTTTACTTGTACCTGTGACGCGGGTGGAGTAGTATTATCTGTCTTTTTCTTCTGCTGCTCCTGTCGATTATTCTGTTGTTTGTCCATCACATCATCATTCTCCCAATCTTTTGCCACAGAAGATAGCAATTGGGGTCGTGCAGCAGCAGCAGCCGAAGCAGAATTGCCAACACGAACGATGGGGGGAGGAGGAGCCGATGCGGTGTTATTATTAGCGGCACGAGAGCTAGCCAGCAGAGCCAATACGGTTGGAGTGGATACCGTTGGACTGATACCATCGCCATTACTACTAATGAAGGAATTTATGGTCTTCTTGTTGTTGACGCCCTTTTTCTTTTTATTCACAGCTCCACCGGGAGGTAACAGGGACGCAAACACCCCACCGCCGCCCGTCGGCGGTCCCCCCTCATCGTCATCATCATCCTCCTCTCTTTCAGTATCCTCCTCCTCACCCCCCTCATCATCATCATTATCATTCGCCATCGCACCAGTCGCCACCCCCCGCGCCACAGCCGATGCCAACGCATCAATATCGGCTTCGGTGTTACCCTGACAGGATTGTTCATGATCCAACGCCTCATCGTATGTGTCAAAGACGGCAATTTGACAGACGTCACAGCGCCATGTTTTACGCTTTTTGGTACCACCACCACCACCACCCTTGCTAGAGGACATTTTGAGTAGTATTATTGAGTCTGCCACTCTCAGTAGAGACGGTGCTAGCGTAGGTGTAGCGGTGTTCACTTCTTGTGGTGAAAAATGAATCATGTCGCGGAGGCGGAGGCGGAGTTGGCGGAATTTTTTGGTAGAAATCCCGCGAAACGTCTGTCTGTGTCTCCTTTTTTGGCGGGTTCATCATCTCCACCACCAAAAAAAAACTCTGAGAGAAAACTAATAACCTACCTACCTACCGCTACACTCATCGAGAGGGAGTAGTTAGTGCACTCCTATACTCCTTTTCATCACCAACCATGCCACGAAATCAAGGAACATCCCGTAAGGGAAAACCCAAGAAGGATATGAGAGCCGCTGGCTTTGGAAAAGCATTGCAGCGGTGCGTCTTCTTTTGTAATGTTCTATCTTTCTTTGAAAAAAAAATCACATCATGATTGAGACAAACCTTCTTCATACACAACCTACACACACAACTGTACACGATATCAATGATGAAACACATAGTATATTATGTACATGAAAAACGAATGAGGAAATGATATAATAAACTTTTCAATTGAACCTGAAAAAAATGAATGTTGATTCACATCTCTGTGGTTCTGACGTTTTTTAATACATATATATATCATCATCTTATGGTTACCGTGTGCTATACTGTGTTGGGTGTATGAAGAAGTATTTGCTCCTATTCATGTTGATGGTGTATATATCAAATAAACAATTGGCCATGACGAAAAAATATAGCGTATTTCTTGATATGTATTTGAATATATAGTGGAAGTATAATCTTTGAGATCGGCAGCCAATTGAAAAATGTATATTGTTGGATGGAAATGCACTGTGCTCTTTATGCAAATGAATTGTATTTTGACTAACAAATGTCTTTTGTACACTTCTTCTCACTGTTCTAAATCATGCTTTTATTCAACAGATCTCAAGTAAAACGCTACGCACCCAAATCCAATGGATCTTCGGCACATGGACAAGGGATGATGGCAACGGGAGCTCAAACCATCGGTGTCAATGAACCAACCGAGGGGACAAAGATGAGATCAGTCCTCGAGGTAGATGACCTATCCGACTATTTACTCCAGGCACAATTGGCAAACAAGGACTTTCAATCAGAACGTGAGCAATTCTTAGATATTGATTCCGTGGCACGAGAATATGTCCCCACTGGACAGGCCACTTCTGGGATAGCATTCTATCATGAAGATAAGGCCTCTGGTGGAGTTGACGAAAATTTTGCCTTCCAAGAACTTAGTGTTCCACGTCGTCCAGCATGGACACCTGGTGTTACTACCGCCGAGGAATTAGAACAGATGGAAAATGAAACATTCTTAGAATGGAGACGCGGTGTGGCTAGGAGAGAAGAAGAAATTGCGGCAATGGCATTTGCAAAGAATGGTGGAGGAGTGGCAGGTGCATCTGTAACCCCGTATGAAAAGAACTTACATGTTTGGAGACAGTTGTGGCGTGTCTTGGAACGATCTGCTGTCGTATTGCAAATTGTTGATGCAAGGAATCCGTTATTTTATTTGTCTGACGATTTACGATCATATGCTATGGATGAATTGGGAAAACCGATGCTTATGCTTGTGAACAAGTGTGACTACTTGACTGAACGGCAGAGAAGATCTTGGAGTGAATACTTTACAAAGAGAGGAATTGACCATCTATTCTTTTCAGCGTATGATGAACAAAAGAAGATTGATGAGGCTGCTGCTGCCGCCAAGAAGGGGATGGAGCTTGAAGACTTTCAAAAGATTGTATCAGACGATGAGAGCGATTCGGTTGTAGGAGAAGACGAGTCTGACACTGAACAAGACAAAGCCTCATCTCAGCCGCAACAATCTGTTCAAGCAGAAACAGCACAATCTTTAGGCGACCCTATCGGGATCGTAAAACCCTTAACAAGAGAACAACTCCTTGACACCCTAGATTCATTTGCCAAGAGCCACGGCTGTGAGCCTGAGGAAAAGTACGACAATCGGATTCAGTATGGGATGGTAGGGTTTCCTAATGGTACGTTTCTCTTTTCAAGTACAACCGTGTTCGTTACTCAGTCAGCTCGTCTCTAACTTCATACCCTTCTACTTTCATTTTGCTCAGTTGGTAAATCATCAGTCATAAATGTGCTAGTAGGAAGCTCCAAAGCCATCCACGGAGTTGTTCGTGTCGGGGTTGCAGCCCAGCCTGGCAAAACGAAGCATTTCCAAACCCTCCTCCTTCCAGATCGCTCAGATATTATGCTTTGTGATTGTCCTGGACTTGTCTTTCCAAGTTTCGTCTCATCGACAGCAGATATGATTGCCGCAGGCGTATATCCCATTGCACAAATGCGTGATCATTGGCCAGTAGTTTCCTTGATTTGTAAACGAGTCCCTCGTGACGTGTTGAATGCGCACTATGGAATACAATTACCAGAACCCACCAAACAAGAGTTGCGAGAGAAAGGTTGGACTGGGAAGGAGTTGCCTCCTCCAACCGCTGAGGAATTGCTCGGCACGTACTGTGTAGTAAGAAGTATGCTTGCGCCAGCAAGTGGCGTTCCAGATTATCAACGTGCATCGAGGGTTGTGGTCAAAGATTACAGTGAAGGAAAACTGCTGTATTGTCATTCACCTCCGGCGCCAAAAGAAGGTGAATCGATAATCGATGATGAGGACTACCAGCGCGAGACTCTCACAACTGCAATCAGGAATACAAACAACCTGAAGAAGAAAGAGAGGATGGAGAAGACTTTGGAGATGACAGCCTCAAAACAGACGGAGAATGTTATAGATGCCGAAGATGGGTTTGATGATTTCGATGCCATCTTTGGTGATGAGATCGATATGCCCACAAAGGGTGATAAAAGAGGGAAGGCTCACAAGAAGATAAAGCAGTGGGGAAAGAAAGGACGCAAGTTGAGGAATAAAGATCCCTATGGATGCCACTCTGAACCTAATGACATGCTGCACTCATCTGCAGCGAAAGGAAGTGGTGTAGTGATAAATGCTGGAAAGTACACCAGTACTGGCTACACAAGAGCCCACTACGCTGGAGCCAAGTCAGCTAGCTATGGTCTGTAGCTGTAGAAGAAATGAAATCACATCAATAGTAGTGTAGAGAAGCATTTCTAAATAGCGACACTTGCAAACACAATCTACGATAGGACAACTAATCTACATTAGTGTCAGTCATTTTTATTTTTCAACTCTCGTTGGCCAATGTATTGCCAACGGTTTATAGCTCCTATCCAGTAATACTCAAATCCAGCGACGGGTACTTTGACAACTGACATCTTGGCAACACCAAAATATTCAGTCATTCTAACCTCATATCCTAAACTTGTTGCAATCTCGGTAGAAATTGATGCAGCAAGTCTGTTCAGTCCCTGCTCAAAGAAACCCTTCGGTTGTTGTTCTTCTGGTAAGTGTGCTCCTCTCATTACACGTTTTAATTCCTTTTTGGGATCAAATGATTCAGCCGATGGACATGAACTTGCTGCATAAAAGTATAGGAAGGGTAAGAGAAGGAACACAAGACTGCTTAGAGCGTTGACTATAAGTTTCAGCAGTAGTAAGGCACCGAATGACATGATGCCATATTGTAATATCATTTCGTTGTCGATATTATTTGATAGTAGAGGATTTGTTGTTGGTACTTGTTGATATTGAGATCTTGCAGCAGTAGACGAATGATTATTATTTGAAGCAGTCATCAATACATTTGCCAAATCCACTGTAATTTGAGAATCATCATCAGAGGGCTTTCCATTTTCATCAACTATAACTACACCCCGTCCAACATGACCAGAAGATGTAAGGATTTGAATCCCAATAACTCTGTTGGTGTTGGTAACAACGACAATATCTAAAAAATCGTCATCATCTTTCAATGGAGCATTCCGCCTTTTCAGTCGAACGAGCTTCTTCCCGCTACTTGATAGGTAGGCCTCGGCTGTGTAGCCATCTAATGGTCTTAATTGGCGTAAATGATTTACTGCCGCGGCTGTTCTTGCCGGCAGCTGTCGGTTATTATTCGCCATATGGTCGTTGAATGCAGTTATGCAGTTTATGCAGCTCATAATCTCGTTTTTTATTCTCGATATTTGCAACACTGTAGTAATCCGTAGAATTAGGATTTGCAAGTGCCAGGCGTAGATACTCGCATGCGTACCATAATATCTTCTAGCTTTGGTATCTTGACTCTTCACATCATAGCCACAATACCAATGCCACCAAAACGAGCCAGAGCAACGCCAAGTGGCGACAAGAGTGGTGGTGTTAGCACCGATAGCAGCTTGCTATCGTCATCTAATAAAAAGAAGCCACCACCGTCCAAGCGCATTGTTAAAATTGCTGATGATGCAGATGAAGTCTTGGCACAATGCCGTAAACTTCGTGATTCTCTACGAAAAAAGGCGGCGGCTGCGGCTGCCACTGGTGGTGGTAGTAATAAAAGCAACTACGATGATAAAGATAGTGATGATGATTGGGCTTTGGATGATATAGTTAACAAGGCATCAAAGGTCAAAAAAGTATCCACGGCTGCAGCAGCGGCAGCTTCAAAAACAGGCACAACTAATGACAAGGCCAAGGCCAAGACACGACAAATGAGCCTTGCCGAATTACAAAAGTCATCCACCGATGGAGGAAAGTCATTCCTTGAGGTGGCAGAAATGAACAGCACAGAAGTAATGGAGGGCATTGAGAATGTAGCAGTTAAAATTGCACATCAAGTGCTTGCCAAACAGGGTTTCCAATTGGACATACCATCTCGTGCAGCATCGAATCAAATCTATGTCCCTGAATTGGATCGGATTGTTTTGGGTGAGAAGCGTGGTACACGCTCCTTCCTAAATGTGAAGGAAAGTCGAAAGGCGGCTATTACAACACGTGTTTTGCAACTGCTACATGCCGTGTTGACCAAAAGAATCCATATTACCAAACGTGATTTATTCTATACGGATGTGAAGTTGTTTGTAGATCAGTCGGAATCTGATGGTGTACTTGACGATGTTGCCACAATGATTGGGTGTACACGTTCCAACTTGCATGTTGTGGCAAGTGACAAGGGATTAGTCGTTGGACGGATTTCCTTCTATGAAGATGGTGATTTCATTGATTGTACGAAGATGGGTGTGGGAGGAAAGGCCATCCCTCCCTATATTGACAAGATTGAGAATATTGAGAGTGATGCAGAGTTTATTTTGTTGGTCGAGAAAGAGGCAGCATATATGAGAATGGCAGAAGATCGGTTCTACCAACGTTATCCATGTATTGTGATTACTGCCAAGGGACAACCAGATGTTGCCACGCGCATGTTCCTTTCGAGAATTACTGCCGAGTTACAAATCCCAGTCCTAGCCTTGGTCGATTCTGATCCATATGGTCTCAAGATCTTGTCTGTGTACATGTCGGGAAGTAAGAATATGAGTTATGACAGTGCAAGCTTGACCACGCCCGATATCAAATGGTTGGGCTTGCGTCCGAGTGATTTGAACAAGTATGATCTTCCAGATCAATGTCGTCTAAAAATGACAGATAATGATATCAAAACGGGGAAAGAACTGTTGAATGAAACCTACATCCTTAAGAATCCAGAATGGACCAAGGAGCTGCAAAGGATGGTGAAAACGAAAGAAAAGGCTGAGATCCAGGCACTTTCGTCT
>JACLAB010005996.1_pt1 | contig 20225 bp, 18 predicted proteins | sample 8027921 | NCBI WGS metagenome assembly JACLAB01 (sample SAMN15725117, study PRJNA655200) | protist metagenome | isolation source: fluorescence activated cell sorting (FACS) single amplified genomes of... | place: USA: West Boothbay Harbor, Gulf of Maine | collected 2000-07-19
CAACACTCTGATTGAGTTTATTCGAGAGAAATATTGGGAATACGAGTACGACGAAGTCGTGACGCCGAACATTTATAACTTTGATTTGTGGAAAACCAGTGGCCACGCCGCGCACTATAAAGAAAACATGTTTGGTTTCGACGTCGAGAAGCAGGAATTCGGAATGAAACCGATGAATTGCCCGGGGCATTGCGTGATGTTTAGCCACCGTAAACGATCGTTTCGAGAGCTTCCGATGCGAGTCGCCGACTTTGGCGTGTTGCATCGAAACGAATTTAGCGGCGCTTTGCACGGTTTGACTCGCGTTCGTAGATTTCAGCAAGACGACGCGCACATCTTTTGTCGCCAAGACCAAATGGAGGAAGAGTTGACAGGTTTCTTGAAGTTTTTGGACGAGTGTTACGAGGTGTTTGGTCTGGATTACGAGATGAAATTATCCACGCGACCGGAAGGATACTTAGGCGAACTTGAAACGTGGAATAAAGCGGAAATGGCGTTAGAAGGCGCGTTAAAAGCGAGCGGGAAAGAGTGGGAACTCAACCCGGGAGACGGCGCGTTTTACGGTCCGAAAATTGACATCGCCGTCTTTGACGCCTTGCGAAGACGTTTCCAATGTGCCACGGTTCAACTCGATTTCCAACTCCCAATCCGATTTGACCTCGCGTATCAAAACGAACACAACGAAGACGAACGACCGATTATTATCCACAGAGCTGTGTTAGGTTCCGTCGAAAGAATGTTTGCCATCCTCACCGAACACTACGCCGGCAAGTGGCCGTATTGGCTTTCGCCGAGACAAGTGATGATTGTCCCAATCTCCGAACTTTCGTTAGAATACGCCAAAGACGTCCGCAGACGCATTCGCAAAGCCGGTCACCACGTAGAAGTGGACGCCTCGGACCGTAAAATGCAAAAGAAAGTTCGAGAGGCGCAGTTGGAGCAATTCAACTACATCTTAGTCGTCGGCGAACAAGAGAAAACGAACGACACCGTCAACGTGAGAACGAGAGATAATCAAGTTCACGGCGAGCGCAAGTTGGAAGATTTAATCCTCGTTTTGAACGAAGAGAAAAAAACACGAAGTTTAGAGTGCATGTTTGAAAAGGAGAAGAGAGAGAAAGCCGCCGCTGCCGAGGCCGAAAAGGTGGCGGCTCCCGAAGCGTAACATTTTTTAGAGTTGAATTTGGAATCATCATCAAGTAAACGCCATAATACTACTGCACTTTTAAGGCCGGTAAAAGTATCATCATCATCATCGTCATCGCGAGGTTTCCATCATGCCAACGACACCATCAATACGAATAACGGCTTCCTCTTCCTCCTCGTCTTCTCCTGTTCCCGCGATGGTCACCATCAAACGCGAGCCACCGAACAAGTCGCGTCCGAATCTCACTCGCTTGGTCGCTTTTTTCCCAAGAGAAGAAGAAGAAGACAAAGATGAAGAAGTCGCGCGTTGCGTCGTGTGGAGAAAGAAAAAGACCGGAAAAACGCTGTTCGTCTCGAGTCTCGAAGTGAGCGAAAAGTTTCGCAGGCGAGGTATCGCGTCGAAACTTTTAGACGAAGTCGAACGGCTCGTGAAAGAATCGGACGCTTTGGAGACTGTTGAGCTCACGGTGAACGCGTGGAACGCGAACGCCATCGCGTTGTACGAGAAGAGAGGATTTAAAGCGTTGGAGGAAGCAGAGGGAGATGTGGTGAAAAAAATGATAGAGTTGGCGAAAGATCCTCTGAAGATGGTGCAGAAACGAATGACGATGGACGTTGTGAAGATGTGATGTACAGATGTATATTTCTCGCGAATAAATGAACAGCCTCCTCGCGAGTGTGTGTGTGTGTGGTTCTCTCACTTCTTCGGCGTGGACGGGTGGTGTAACCTCTTAATCGCCATAGAGGCGAGTCTAGATGCCGGCGAATGAATGATACCGTTTGGTTGCTTCCCCTCGACGTCGTCTTTCGACGGCGGAAGGACGTTGCGAGGGAAGGAAAGTTTGAACACCGGCAACGAGTGCTTCTCCGAATCGCAGACGATGTGGTCGCCAATTTTCACGCATCGCTCGTCGATGACCACGAACGCGAGGACGTGAACGCGCGGAGAGATTTCATTGGTAAATTCCTCCCCGTTCCGTGGCGGCGAGGCGATCACACCGTGGGTTGGGTGAGCCGATGCGGAGGAACCGCCGCACACTTCCACCGAGGAAACGCGACAAATCGCCCGCGTCAAGGCGTAATTAATATCCTTCGTAAACCTGTATAAATAAACAATAGAAATAGAGAAAAGAGTGTAATAATATTAGCCACTACGCAGTAAAAGCAAAAGCAAGAACGAAAGCAAGAGCATATACAAAACGCACCAATCGCCGCTCGACGACACTCTCAATTTGGGATTCATACCATTTTGCATGATATCCTCCGTCGCTTTACACCCCGTGCCGTGGAAGAGCAAAGAAAAGCTCTTATCGCTCGCTCTTTTCAAACTGCTTTCGAAAACTTTGTACAGCTTCTCCCCGTGCATGCTTTGCTCGACCATATCAATCTCGTAGTTTCTCGTATCCAAATACGTTTTTCCGCATCGATACGGCTGCGTTTCCGAAAGCGGTTTCTCTTTGAGTAACTGTTCGACGCCGAGTCGTCGAGTGGAGAAGAGCACATCATCGCGCTCTTTCTTTTTCTTCGCGGCGAGCTGCTGCTGCTTTCGCGTGCGCACGCCAACTCGCTCTTCCTCTTCTTCTTCTTTCACCTCTTCTTCTTCTTCTTCTTCTTCACCTTCGTCGTCGTCGTCTTCCGCTTCAGCAACGCGCGAGGAAGCGCTCTTCACGGTTTTCGCCGCCGCTGCGGCGCGACGGCGCGCGTACAGATTCAACGGGAAGCACGGCACCACCACCGAAGCGGAAGCGTTGCTCCCACCACTCGCCGCGCCCTTGATTTTACTGTCGTCTTGTGCGCTCATTGCGTGCTTAAAGTGCAACAGCGCGCGCTTATTTTGGGAAAAAAGTTTACTCGTTAGATACGTCATCGCGTATTTTTTTCACATCACTAATAAACTAACAACTCTACTAAAATCTAAATCAGCTTTAATCTACACGCGAAAGTAAAGCTCTCGCACGCATTACCTTCTGCCTCCTGCGCTGTTCGTAGTGTTGAACCTCTGCTCTCTTTCCTGGTCTAATTTTTGGACGACTTTTCTGCGCAACTGCGCGATTTTCCCGCTTCGAAAATTCCTCAGCGCAAACGCTCTTTCCATGACTTCTTCGGCGTCGTCGCTGCGTTCCAACTGCGCGCGAATGCACCCGGCGACTTCTGGCAACGATTGACACTTGAGGATTTCCTTTTCGCACTTGAGGATTTGGGAGACGGCGACGCGGTGCCAGACTTTGAAGCCGTTGGCGAATAAGGAGTCGAATATGCGCGCGACGGTTTCGGACGGGAAGGATTCGAGAAAGACGCATACGAGCCATCTGGGTTCGCAACAGGCGAAATCGACGCCGATGTCATCGAGGTAGCGACTGAGTCGTTTGTTACGCCAGGTAAGGATGGAGTGAAGGACTCCAAATTCGCGGACGGTGCCACGTAAATCTCGGGCGTGTATTTCGCGGCACAACGCGTGGCCGTCTAAAGCGGCGGTGAAGATCCAGAAGGCAGTTTTCTCAATCGCTTCCTCGTCTTTTTTGTCGTCGTCGTCTGCTTCGCTTCTACTATTATTACTGCTACTGCTACTCGCGTTGAACGAATCTGAATTCCTTACCGCCAGCCATATGAACGCGGCGATATAGTTCATCCCCTGGCAGTACCCAGTTTTTGGATTCCTCCTGGAATACGCTCTTAAAATTCTTCTCAGCGCCTCCTTCCCGTGCGTCCGAAAAATGTCATTCTCGGGAAACGTTCGATCGACGTCTAAATCGATTTGCATCGCCCACTCCTCTTTCGCGCGTTTCTTCTCAGACTTAGATCTCTCAGAACCGTCGCGGTGGACATTGTACGTCGTATCGTCGTCTTCGTCGTCGTCATCATCATCATCATCATCCTCGTCGCTCTTCGTCGTCTTCCTCCCGTTCTTCTTCTTCTGTTTCGAACCGCCGCGAAACGAGGACGACGACGCCTTTGACGCCGAAAGCATTTCTCTCCCATCTTCCTCCTCCGCGCGTTCCACTAACCTCTCGTAACTCTCTTTCGCCATATCCGCAAACTGTCTCGCCCCGCTGAGTTCGTACCAAATCTCTCCTCTCTTTTCTTTCGGCGCGCCGAACGTTCTCACCGTTTTTTCCAACAGTTTTCCTTTTCTCGCTTTGACTGCTTTCTTCCATCGCTTGCCGTAGAGAAAGTCGTCGTCGTCTGATGCCGCTGCTTCGGACGCAAAAGTGGCGATAGAAATATCGCGCGCGCATCGCGCGAGCTCGTTCGTCTCCCAGCACGCGTTGAGATGATCTCGCTCTTTCGTTCTCTCGGTGGTCTTCTTTTCTTCGTCGTCGTCTTTCACGGGCGCACACCGGAAATCGTGCCGACGAAATCCGTAAAAATCTTTCGAATCATCATCATCATCTTTAAGAAGAGGTCGTCGCGCTCGTTTCACCGGCGTCGGCGGTAACGGTTTGACGAGCGCTGAAGAGGAGGACGATGCTACCACCGGGTGCGAGCGAAGCGTCGTCGTCTGAATCGTCGTCCCGTTGTTGTTGTTCGTATCATCACTCGTCTTCGTTCGTGGTGTTGGTTGCTTTTCGTCTCTCATTTTTTTTTTCTGAGGAATTTTGAGACGAGACTTTTCCAGCGTGTGTTTTGTCTCTGATCTCTTCTCTCTCTCTGTGTGCGCGTGTAAAGCTGAAACGAATATAATGAGTATCATCGCGCTTTGTCTCCCCCGCGAAGGCAAAAACACGCGAAAGTGTGTTGCCGTTCGTTTTTGTTTTGGTTTGCGTGTTGTTGTCTCGTTCGTCGCGCATAGAGGTTGTTCGTTCTTCTTTCTTTGATCTCGTCGTGCTCTCATCACACATGCGAGACATTTGAGCACCCAGAACGACGAAAACACAGACGTGTCCTATTCTCCACTTCTATTATCCACACGAGACATCATGCAAGCGTACCAATCATCATCCATCACCGCGCGCAGTTTATGCGCGCTGTCTGCGGCCAAGAAACACCAAATGAAGAAGCAAAGAATCTCAACAACGGTCAAGGCGCAAGAGTTTATCGCGACGGATAAAGCGCCCGCCGCGGCTGGGCCGTACTCGCAAGGCATCAAGGTACGCATAAAAAGATTGGATTGATGATTTCTTCTCGCGAGGATTTGATTGGTTTTTTTCTCCTCTCTTTCTTACTCACTCTTTTCATCTCTCTCTTTCCTAGTCTGGCGGCCTCCTCTACACGTGCGGCTGCGTCGCGTTCGTCCCGGAAACCATGGAAATCGTCGAAGGTGGCATCGAAGCAGAAACGAGACAAGCGTTGACGAACATGGGCGAGATTTTGAAAGCCGGCGGTTCTGACTTTTCCAAGGTTGTCAAGACGACCATCTTCATCACGAACATGGCGGATTTCCCCAAAGTGAACGCTATTTACAGCGAATTCTTCAACACCCCGGGACCGGCGAGATCTACGGTTGGCGTCGCGTCTTTGCCAAAAGGTGGTTTAATTGAAATCGATGCCATCGCGGAGTGCTAAACGAGACGAGACTAAGAACAGAGAACGACGAGATTCGCGCGACTGAGAGATTCTTTCTTCGGACGAGAAGAAGTAAAGGAGGTTTGAGGAAATCGCAAAAAGACGGACGACGACGGCAAAATCAACAATTTAACATTAACATAGCAAATACTTAGTAGATGTGGACTTTCTGTGTGATTACGAATCGAATAATTCGTTATTTATTCTTCGTCCTATTCTTGTTCTTATTTACGTACTTTTCTGTTTTCTGCCCTCTGTGAGCGATTTTCTCAAAAACACAAAAAAGAGCTCTCGAGTGCTTTAACGAGAAAATTCTCAATTCGTTTAACAAATCAAATCATCATAAAAGTTCGCGTGCAAAACACACCGGCGCGAGCGTAGTAGTATATTTTCAGCGACTAAATCACACGAAGAAAATGCCGAGAACACCCATGGGTAGAGGCGGTGGCCGAGGTACGCGTCGCGTCGAGTGATGCGCGCTTTTTTTTCGCGCTGATTTTGTTGCCGCTTTCGTCTCGAATCGGCGGCGTGCAAATTTTGGTCGTTAATTTGGAAAACGATTCGCTACGAGAGAGGACGCGCGCGAAGCGTCGATGCTCTTTTCGATGAGTACAATGGATGGCGCGCATGTGGATTGATACGATTTGATCTTTAGATTGATCGTGCGCTCTGTCGGTGATGATCCGCGCGCGCGTTTTACGACGGGGGCATTTGTTTTTTAATTCTCTCTCCTCTCGTGCTCTCCTTCCTCTCGTTGGCCGTTTCCTCTCGTTCTTTGGTGGAGACTAACAAATATCTTCTCTTCTCTTTTTTAACCCTACGCAATGATAAAACACAGGTGGCGGAGGCAGAGATGGCGGCAGAGGTGGCGGCAGAGGACGGGGCGGTCCGGGCGGCCGCGGCGGAGGCAGAGGCGGCAGAGATGGCGGCAGAGGTGGTCGCGGCGGAGGTCGCGGCGGCGGCAGAGGCGGCGGCAGAGGCGGCGGCGGCATGAAGGGTGGCGCCAAAGTGGTCGTCGAGAAGCATCGCCACGAAGGAATTTTCGTCGCCAGAGGGAAAGAAGACGCGTTGGTGACGAAGAACTTGGTCCCGGGCGATTCCGTGTACGGCGAGAAACGAATTTCCGTGGACGAAGCGGACGGAGGCAAAACCGAATACAGAGTGTGGAACCCGTTTCGCTCGAAAGTCGCCGCGGGTATTCTTGGCGGTTTGGATAACGTGCACATCAAACCAGGGACGAAATTATTGTATTTAGGTGGTGCATCCGGGACGACCGTTTCGCACTGTTCCGATATCGTCGGTCCGAACGGTTTGGTCTACGCGGTTGAGTTTTCTCACCGTTCAGGGAGAGATTTAGTGAACATGGCGAAGAAGAGGACCAACGTGATTCCAATTATTGAAGATGCCAGACATCCGCAAAAGTACCGCATGTTAGTTGGTATGGTTGATACTATCTTTGCAGATGTTGCACAACCAGATCAAGCGAGAATCGTCGCTTTAAATGCCCAATACTTTTTGAAACAAGGCGGTAACTTCATCGTCAGTATCAAATCGAGTTGCATCGATTCCACGGCGGCGCCGGAAGCCGTGTTCGCCAGAGAAGTCAAAAAGTTGCAAGAAGATGGATTTAAACCGAAAGAACAGTTGACTTTGGAACCGTACGAAAGAGATCACGCGATTGTTGTTGGTGCCTACCGCGTTTCGAAGGACAAAAAGTAAAAGATATGTGTTTTTGATGAGCGTAATAAAAACAACATTAACAACAATAAACTTTAGTAGAGAATAAAGAGAGAAAGGAGAGCGACGCGAGAGAAGGCGCGAAAAGAGAGAGAGAGAGAGAGAGATTATATAGTAGTTTACCTGTAAGATACAAATTAATATAAAACACATAACACAAACTTCACTGCCGTCGCTTTTTTCTTCTTCTTCTCTGTCTGTCTGTTGCTTGTTTGTTCTCTTCCCTTCAAACTTCTCCAATTTAATTTGTCCTCCTCCCCTTTGTAATCGTCAAATCAATTCGCCAAACAGCAAAACTGCTGACAAAAACACGCACAAAAAGAAGAAGAAGAACGAGGATAAGAAGGAAATATGGTCGTCCTCGATGTCCCTCTCATGCAGCGCTTCCAGCCCGGTCGTTTTTACAAAGACTCGACGTCCATCAACGGCCTCGATTTTCACGAATCGGAACCGATTTTAGTCTCCACATCGGACGACGATTCGATACACGTGTACAACACGGAAACCGGTCAACGGACGAAAACTTTATACAGTAAGAAATACGGATGTTCCGGGGTTAGATTTACGCACAGTAGCGAAGCGATTTTGTACGCGAGTAAACCGAAAGGAGGAAGCGGAGATGAAAAAAAGGCGGCAGATGCCTTGGTGAACGACCACGCGGTGAGGTATCACTGCATACACGACAACACGTACTTGAGATATTTTCGAGGTCACACCGATCAAGTGGTAGATATTAGCGTCTCTCCGAGAACCGATCAGTTTTTAACGTCCAGCGTGGACGGGACGACGCGAATGTGGGATTTACGGTCGCCGTCGTGCGCGGCTATTATAAAAATCCCAACCGGAGTCCCGAGAGCGCAATTCGATCATCAAGGTTTGATTTTTGCCGCGACCGCATCGGTGAACGAGGTTGTGTTATATGATGTTAGGAACTACGAGCAAGGACCGTTCGTCTCGTTTACGGTAGATCCGGTGTTGAGTAAGTCGGGGGATCTGCCGACATACGGCGTGTCGACGATGAAGTTTTCCATGGACGGAGAGAGTATTTTGGTCATGTGCGGGGGTGTGATTCATGTGATCGATGCGTTCAACGGAGAGAAAAAGTTGAAACTGAAAGTTCCGGGAGCGGAGTCATCGTTGGTACCGTTAGAACCGACGTGGACGCCGGATGGTCAGTTCATTTTGTGCGCCGGCGGTGGGGATCAAAAGATTCACGTGTGGTCGGCTGGCACAGGAGTGGAATTAGAGCCGTGGAGAAATAGACACGCCGGTGCGGTTGCGTGTATGAAATGGTCGCCGAATACGGCGCTAGTAGCGAGTGGGTGCACAGAAGGAGGTTTAGCGATGTACGTGCCGAGTAACGCGAAACGATAGAAAAATAAAAGGAGAGTTTTCTACTTGCGCAACGATTCGCAAATAATTTTTGCGCGTACTCGTTGTAATCGGTCGGTCACTCTATACTTCCCTAGGTAGCTGATGATGTTTAGTTCTTATCATTATCATTATTATTATTACACTGAGCACATGGTCGCACGAGAGATGACTCACATCTCCCGTCGTCGTCGTTCTGCGCTTTTTCACTTCCCGAACAACCCGCCGCCTTTGTTCTTCTTCTTCTTCAACTTTTGCTTCTCCTTCTCGAGATCTTTCTCGTCGACCCAGCCTTCCTCAGCATACGGCCCGCGTAAATCGAACCGTTCTCCGCCGTCAAACTCCGGCATTCCAAACGATGCCATTGGAAACGGAATCCCTCCTTTCACCGCCTCTTTCGACAACGCGTTCGCCGCTTTCGTATTTTCCGTCTTGATCTCATCCATCTCTTTCTTGCTCAACGTTTTCTTCATGAATCCACTCACTTTCGCGCGTCTTTTGTTCGCCTCTTCGTCGATTCGGCCGCCTTTTCTTCTTTTGGCGAGAATCTCTTGTTGTCGTTTGAACGTTTCGTCGCGTCCGTCGACGTCTTTGTTGTTTTGGAACCATCCCCCTGCGTTTAACGTGCTCCCATCATCATCGCATCTTCGCCTCTTCAAGAGGACGTGATTTTGATGGAAAATGAATCGATTCCTCTTCGTAGTATTCTTCGCGCTGCTCGTGTTGCTTTTGGAAACGCCTCCTGCTCCTCCTCCTCGCGCACAACAATAATTGCGCATCATCATCATCATCATCGTCGTAATACTACTACTACTCCTGATGACAAGAGACAAAGTAATGCGTCGCAAGAGTGAATTGTGGTGAAGATATTTTTCCTCCCCTGGAAAGATATCTCCTCCCTGGAAAGAATGAGCGTCTTTATGTATAATGTTTGTGTACTTGTATTGATGCGTATGTTGTCTACTATTACTACTACTCCTCCTACTACTCCTCCTACTACTCCTCCTACTACTACCTGCTGAACTCTACATCGACTCCCGAGGAGTCGTTTTTTTCCGATGAACGGCGGACAGACTTTTCAAGACGGACACGATGGCGACCGGGGAGACGTTCAGTCTGCACAATTCAATCACTCGGTCGCACATTTCCGAGGAGAAAAAATCCACGCCGGCGAGAGAGGCGAGCGTGCGCAAGCTTTCGTTGACTGTTTGATTCGTTTTCGTTGTTGTTCCGCGAGAGCAGAGGTTTAATAATACGAAAGCGCGGTGGAAGAAGAGAGAGAGAGAGAGAGAAAGAGAGTTAGTTGTTGTTCCCGAAAATTCAAAATTAGAAAGAAGAGAGAGAAGAAAGAGAGAACAAAAGAACAACACCATCATCGAGAGAAAAAAACGAGAAATAAAGACGACAAACGCGAGCTCTCTTCTCACCTCGAGCTTTCGACGGCGTCTCTCTCTCTTCCTCTTCTTCTTCTTCGCGCATCATCATCTTTACAAAAGTAAGTAAGTACGTTCGTGTGAAATGGTGAACGAAAGAAGGGACAAAAGAGAGGGGGAAAAAAGCGTTTAGGGTTTACTAAAACCCTAAAAAGAAACGGCACGCAAAAAAAAGGGCTCGAGCACAAAAGAGAGAATACAGCACACGTAACTACACGCGCACGCATCCAAGATGGCCGACGCTGAAGCTAAATCGGTGGTTGAATTCACCAAGGTACTGTTATTACACATAACAACAACCAGATCCTTTTTTTTAAAAGATATGCCTTGAGATGCTTTTGTTTTTTCTCTCTTCTCTCTCGCGTGTGTGATGATGAGGCGGCGACTTTGACGAGAAGATGATGATCGTGTTTTTCTCTCTCTCGTCCTCGTCGTCAACTTCATCGGAATGAAAGACTCACCACACGTATTCTTCTTCTGTCTTCTTCGATGATGACAACAACAATAATAATAACACTTCAAACGAACAGGATTTCCCGAAAAAAGACGCCGCCATCGCGGCCGGGTTCAAAGAAAAAGACGTCGCCAAAGTGTTCAAAGAGGGCGGTAAAAAAGGCGTCGAAATCGAAGGCGCCGCCGACATGTCCGGATTGACGTGCTTTTGCACGCGCATCCAAAACGCCAAAGGGGAGGTGAAACTCCTCGAAGTCGCCATGGAAGGGATGAACGCGATTCCAGACCCATCCGACGAGGAGGAAAGAAAAGGGTGCTCCGGGAAGATCTCCAAAATTATAATCTCCGAAAGCGAAGAGAAAGGACAAATCGCGATGGTGGCGTACGTCGCCGAAGAGACGAAGGACAAGCTGAACGCGAAGGATTGGTTGCAAGGCGTGTGCGATTCGGATTTGGGTGGTGGCGTCGGGGGAACCGTGGACGAAGGCGCGACGGATACCTGGGCGACGGTCACGTGCAAGGAAGATAAGGAGAAATTTTTCTTTTTGAAGATGAAGGATAACTGCTTGGGCGCGGCGATTGCGTATTTGAGAGAGAGAGATTTGTTCCAAGACGATTCGTCCTCGGAGGAGGGCGATAACCCGGCGGCGGACTTTGAGTGGTAAAGAATTTAACAATTTGCGAGAGAGAGAGAAAGAAAGAGAGAGACTTTTACGCTCGTAGTAGTAAAATCTTTAGTTTTGTTATTTCATCACAACAACAGAAACGTATCATATATTCGAGAACGAATCTTCTTTCTTTCATCAAACTCCGTTGTTTTAATTCACAAATGCTTCACTCCAAGACGTAACAACACACTCGTTCTGCTCCTAAATGCCGCCACCTCCAACGCTCCAACTCGGTTCGTCCGAACGCGCTACTTTCGGGTTATCTTCTGAAACTGTTTCGGATGAAGTCTCGTTGCCGTACATCGACGTTGTTTCCGCGCACGAATTGAAAGCGGCGGAAACGATGGTCCAAGAAGAGGTAATCACAGACTCCTTCGTTTTATGACGTATTACGACGCGTTAGATACTACGAAACGCTCTTTTGTTCTCGTTCTCTCTCGCTGACTTCGTTCTCTTCTTCTTCTTCTTTATTATGTTCTTATTATTAAACACAACAGATGCGCCGGATGCCGAAACGCGAGAAGGACTACTTGGCGGATGTGCGAGCTTCAACCTCGTCTCGATTCAAAGAAAAAGAATTCGCGCATTTAACGCCCGCCATGATAGAGGAGTACACGCGACGGTTCGAGAAGAACGAACCGAAGTTGAACCCAGATACGAGTCGGTACGAAGTTCTACCGCCTTCGGTGAAACACAAGACGAACGCGAGCAAATGGGAAGAGAGCGTCGCCAACGCGAAGAGTCAGTTGGAACACACGGCGTTGAGGATGCAAAACTTAGAGTTGATGCAAAAATACGCCGCGAACGCGTGGAGGAAACACTTAGAGGAGTTGGAAGAGGTGGTGAAGGAGTACGAAGGTTTAGTTCGAAAGGTGGACGATCAGTTAGAAATGGTGAATTCGAAGAGGAGGTTGTCCCAAGAGGAAGCGCAGGGACATTTGAGAGAATTGAACGACGAGTGGATTTCGATGACGAGGAAGTGCGCTTTGATAGAGGAGAAGTTGAGGCAAATGGAGAAAGACGAAGAGATTGGAATGCAATGATTCACCAATTTAGCACACATATATCTAGAAATACTATTTTGACTACAAATCTATTACCTGCTTTTTAACCCTTTTTAAAAACCTCTGTTAGAACTGAGCTCGATATCTGGGACACACGTGAAATACTGAATTCGAAGCACGCCGTCGTTGTTGTTGTTGTTGTTGTTATCTCCTCCTTTTTCATCTTCTTCTTCTCCGCAAAACGCAAAAACGACGTTCTTCCTGGCCGCGTGCGCCATCCTCGTCACGGACGAACAACTCAACGGCGTCATCTTCTCCCCTCTCTCCAACACTCTCACCGTGAAATACGCGTGAAATAACATCGGATCTCCCGGATACGCCAAGTAATCACCACCAAACTTTGCCGCCGAGGTCATCGTGAACCCTTTCTCGTGTAAATCCTTGAACACCGCGCATTTATACCGATCAATTTTCGACATCTTCCTCCAAACTCTCCTCTCGTACGCCTCCTCCTCCTCCTCGGGCGGCGCGTCGTCCAACTCGCTCGTGGTTAACGGCAACACCACCGAGCTCGATCTCCCTAAAACTTGCTCCCAGTCTACAATTCTATCCCTATTATTGCTGCTTTTCTTCTTCGTTTCTTCTTCTTTATCGTTTTTCTTCTTGGGTACTACTTTCTGTTTCTTCTTCGCCGCTCCGCCCCACTGGCTTTTCTTGCTCGCTTTCATCGCTCTCAACTGATTCCTCGTCGTCGTAATCTGAGGCTGCAACAAAAGCTCCCGTTCTTCCGCCTCCTCGTTAAAATCGCTCGCATTCCGATTCCTCTTTTTCGTTTTGAACCGCATCCTCGCCCACGCGTTCTCTTTCAGCACGTACACCTCCTCTTTGCTCAACAACACCGGTAACCCGCGAGTGGAATCTTGTTGCCGGTAGCCGGGTAAAGAACCGAGCAAAGAACCAATGATGCGATAGTTTTGCCGAACGATTTTGTATTCTCGGGCGGTCCAGAGTAACGCCTGCCCTGTGGTTTGAGTATCCTCGTCCTCGAGGTGGATTTCTACTCTCGCTTTTGCCTCTAAGTCCTCGTCGTCCTTTTCCTCCATGATGCGTTTGGATTTTGACGCGTTTTGGCGGCATAATACAGAGCACTCGTTTATTGTTGTTTTGCGAACGACGCGAGAAAAAGACAGAGAATGTTCTTGTTCGGCGGGAAAAAGAACGAAGAGAAGAAGTCAAAATCATCGTCAACGTCTGCTTTCTCGATCACGAAAGCGGCGACGCCGGAACACACCAAAAACGGCGCGCAATTTCTCGTCTCGAAACGACCTGCGCAACCGATTTCGCAGAAAGATTTAGAGGAATACCAACGCGAAGAAAAAGAAGGGAGAGAGGCGAAAGTGGTGCAACTCGTCGGGAACGCGTTGATTGTGATTTCGTTTATCGTGAATTGGTTCAAGAAGAAGAGAGACGCGCGCAAAAAGGAGGAGAAGAAGAGAGAAGAAGAAGAAGAACTTAATTCGCCGACGATTGAGGAGCAATAAGAACTGTTTTGTTTCGATAGTAACATTCATCATCTCATGGCGGCTTTAAATGGCAACAACGCATTGAAAAACGCGCCTTTGTACGACCAGACGGTGACGTTTACGCACGGTAGTTTAGGACTCGGGTTTGGTTTCACCGGCGGTGGGAGTAGTAACGGTGGCGGCGGCAACGGCGGCGTCGAAGTGGAGAGTCAAACGACGCGAATAGGCGGCGAGAAAAGACGGGTGGAGAGTTTGAACGTCGAGCGGGCGACTGGGTTAGGCGGCGATTTCATCGACGTGGAGGAGGAGGAGTACGAGGACGAGGATAAAGAACAGCATTTGATGACGATGAAGAAACGCGAGGAGAACGAGAGAGAGGAGGAGAAGAGGAAAGAGCGAGATTTGTTGGCCGGGAAGAGAGAAGGGAACGTCGGAAATGATAACGACGACAGAAATAACGATAGAAATAAGAATGATAATAGCAGTGGCGAGGATCCGCTCTGGTCGCCGAGAGGCACCGCGCAAAGGTTGAGGAATTTGAAATCACCTTTAGTGCGATTGCACGGAGAAATTGTGGATTTTTGTCGGTTTTTAGAACCAACGGAAGAGGAGGAGAAATCGCGGCTGGCGGCGGTAGAACGCGTGAGAGAGGCGGTGATGACGATATGGCCGAGCAGTAGGTTCGAGGTGCACGGTTCATTCGCGACGAAGATGTATTTGCCGTCGTCAGACGTGGATGCGGTCATCTTAGACTCGGGGGCAAAATCACCTGCGGTGTGTTTGAAAGCGTTAGCCTTGTACCTCGCCAGAAGAGGCGAGGCTACGAATATCCAGTTGATTAGTAAAGCAAGAGTGCCGATCGTAAAGTTCGAAGAGACGAAATCGGGCGTTCAATTCGACGTGTCGTTTGATGTGGCCAACGGACCGGCGTCGGCGGAAATCGTGAAGAGAAATACGAGACGGTTTCCAGCTTTGAGGCCTTTAACGACTGTTTTGAAATGTTTTTTATCGCAAAGAGGTTTGAATGAAGTCTATTCCGGAGGTATCGGATCGTACGCTTTGTTATGTATGATCATGACGTTTTTACAACTCCGAGAATCCATCGAAGCGTCTGAATGGGCCGGCGAACGCGGTCGAGAAGACGCATCGGAAGGGTGTTTAGGTACTCTTCTGATTGATTTCTTCGAATTGTACGGTCGAAAGCTCAACGCGGAAGAGATTGGCATTTCATGCGGCGACGCGGATAAAACAACCTCCACCAATCGATTCTTCGTCAAGAGCGAGAAGAACTTTTACGACGAACGACGACCGTTCTTACTCTCCATTCAAGACCCGCAAGACCCGGAAAATGATTTAGGACGCAACTCCTACGCCTGGCGAAGCGTCAAAGCGGCGTTTGAACACGCGTTTACGGTCATCACGGCCCCAGTGGGCGCGTCCAAGGAAATCTTCTTACTCGGCAGAATCGTAAAGATGGACACGGAGATGATGAAACACCGCGCGGCGCCGAAGGAAACCGGAGCCATCAGAGGCGTGTTTTCGGACTTTCAAAACTTCGTCGAGGCGAACAAAGAGCGAAGAGCCGGCGTCACGCCTCGTCAAAATGCGAGCAAGAAGAAAAAGCAAGGAGGAGTAGCGAAAGCGCAACCTAAAACGAAAGATGTCGCCGCGGAAGACCCGACGAACGAGAAAAAACGAGGCCGTTGGGAAAAGAACGACTCTTCCTCTTCAGAGGAGGAAGAAGGCGCGTTAGAAATGAAAGGAACGATGATAGCGAACAAGAAGAGAAAGAGCAGCAAAGACCCGAACGCGCCGTTATTCGAAGTCATCAGCGTCGACTCTTCTTCCTCCTCGTCTTCGTCAGAGGAGGAAGAAAAGAATCTCGAAGACGCCATGAACGCCTACTCGGAAGACGCCGAGGAGGAGGAGGACGACGACGACGACGACGACCGCGGCGGCGCGAATCCTCCTCGAAAGCAACAACAACCTAAAAAACGAAAATACGCGAAAAAGAAGAGCACCACGAAAAGCAGAGGACGAGGCAGTGGCGGAAGAGGAGGAGGAAGAGGAGGAAGAGGAGGAAGAGGGGGTTATTTTAGCAACAAGCGCACATCGTCGTGAGAATTTTTATTAAGAAACTTTTGAATTTTCTCCTACGAAGTCTTCAAAAAAAATACGCGTAAGCATAAAATACTACTCGTAAACGCGTAAAGTCTTTGTCGTCGTCTTTGTCGTCGTCGTTCTCTTCGATGCGCGACGAGAACTCCTTTGACGATTATAACGACGATGCAACGCCGTCGTCGTCTTCGCGATATTCTCGTCGCAAACATCGGTATCGGAACGTATCGTCGTCGAGAGTAGAGGAGACGAACACCACCGAGAGTTTCTTCCGGGGCGGTGCGCAGCCGTACGAACAACATCCGCCGCCGCGAATCGCGGAGGAGGAAATCTCTCTTTTGTCGCCGCCTCTCCTAAACTCGTCGTCGTCGTCGAAACCGGTGACGGTGACGATAACGACGACGACGAGGAAAAAAACAAACCCAACAACGGTCGAGGAAGAAAGCGAGTCCGCAAAGTGAAGAGAACAAAAAGAAGCGGATGAAAGTTTTTGATCCGGCGGAGACTTTGAACAGCGATGCGCAGAAAGACCTGGAGGAAATACACTTTTCGACGATGATGGTGACGACACCAAAGAAGAAGACGACGATTCAGACGATTCAGACGACGAACGGCCAGTTAAGCCGCGGCGCGAAGAAGCACGGCGCCTCGCCGAGGAAAACGCCGAGAAAGAAGAAGAAGAACAGAAGAAGCGACGACCCGGAAGCGTCGACTTTAGAGGCGATGATAGAGTCCTTTCAGAGCGTGTCTATGTCTTGGCACGATATCAGAAGCGTCGATCTGAGAATGTTGAGGACGCGAAGACGATAGAGAAGTAATATACACACCCGATTTGCAATATACACACACACGCAAACATTTTTTTTACAGAATGATTTAACTACTCGCGCTTTCGCGCGTCCAACTACAAAACATCTCTCTCTCCCTCTCTTACCATCTCCCTCTCTCTCCTGGGTCTCACTCGATCGTCTTCCTCGCCAACCGTCTCACCCTCTTATTATACTCCTTTTCCTCCTCGACCAACATCTTCGCCGCTTGCGGGTTGGCCGGACTATTCACGTTCGGGTCGCACAACAAACTCCTCACCGACGTCAACAAACTCGCCACCGAATGCACCGGACTCCACTGCTCTTGAATCGTATCCATGCACAACGTCCCGTCCGGATATATGTTCGGATGGAACATCTCCGAGACGAACCGGACTCTCGGCGCGGAGGCTGGGTAGGAGTCCGAAAACGTCAAACGTAAGGAGAATATGCCGCCTTCCCAAGGTGAGTCTTGAGGGCCACAAATCGTCGCCGACCAGACGAACAAGTTATCGTCCGAGTGTGGGGACGCCGAACAGCCCTGCGTGGTATCGAGAAAAGAGGTACAGCGTGTCAGCGAAACGCGCATAAAACGAAGAACAAAACACGAACGAAAGCGTTCGTCAGACAACAACGAGATAAACATCTCACGTATTTATACCTCGGGCGGTTCGATCCGTATCGAACGCAAATCGGACTGTAATCTCAAACACGCCGAGGCGGAGCTCGGACTGGATCCCAGAATGTTCACCTGCGGCTGAGACATCGAGGGAGAACTACTCGACGCCAGTATTCGTCTCCCGCTCATGTCTCTTTTAAATGAAGATTTTTCCCGAAAGAAGCTTCAGACGTTTCGTCGATTTAACGCGCGAAGAAGGTAAGAAGAAGAAGAAGAAGAAGAATATACCACCACATTCTTCTTAAAGCAAAGCGCGAGGAAAACGAATCGAGGACGGAGCGTTTATCATGTCGCGAGCGCAGCTCCAAAGCGCGTACCCGAAACTGACGGAACTTTTTAGTAACAGTAGGAGTGATGACAACGGGAAGTTGAAGCCGACGCTCGAACGTCTGGTGGCGTCGTTTTCGTTTCCGTTTTCGTCCTCTGAGGAGGCAAAGGAGTGCGCGAAGAGTGGTGGTGGTCGTTTTCTTCTCACAGCAGACGGAGCACTGCTCGTGAGTTCGGTGTGCTTTGGCGCGTGCGCGTTAGTTTTAAGCGTCTCGATCCTGACCAGTCGGCCTTTATTGGTCCGGAAATCGGTGGTGAATTCGGAAAAACGAGTCGTTTCGGTGGATTACCAGAAAGCGGTGAGAGGCGATTTTGCGTTTGGTCTAGGGTTAATGTGGGTATCCGCGGTTTTGTTCATCTCTGGAATGGCGTTTTCGACGACTGTATCGTTCGTGACGGAAAGTTTACGCGAGGAGTTGTTGGCGTGCGTGTATTCGTTCGCGGCCAACGCCGGATTTTGTTTCTTGTGCGGGAATATCGCGCGGTTAGGGATAATAGACGATCGAGAGGAGAGAACGAATTTGGTCATTTTAGGGACAGTGATGACGACGTTGATGTTAATCAGTCATTTATTTCCGAAAATTTCCGAAGGAAGTGGTAAAGCTGGGTGGTTTTGCGAGATTTGGTCTTTCGCGTGGTGCGCGTTGGCGTTGGCGGCGAATTTGGGATTAAACTGCGCGGTGGAGTTTCGCGGTGGATTCACAAGTTGGGACGCTTTTTATGGATTAACGTCCGGGAGTGGTGCTGGGTTGATGTATTTCGCGATGGCATCGCCGTTATGGTTGGGGAAGTGTTTCGGTACGGCGTTGTTTTTGATTGGTTTCGCGTGTCACGTTTTAGGCGCCGCGACGAGGCACTGGGTCACTCGATATTCGACAACCGCAAAGGAGGAAGGCGAGGAAGAGGATAAATCCGTGGCGATGGCGAAGAAAACCGAGTAAAGTAGAGTAGCCGGTCGTCGCCTTCGGTTCGCGAAACTAGTATTTTAGGACGTGTTGAATAGTGATACCATAATAGTGTTGTCAGTTTTTAAATACTTCTTTTTTTTCATCGACCTACTTCTTTTTCAAAAACGCGCGTTCCGCTAAATCGATGCTTCGTCCAAGCGCGGCGGATTTGTTCACCGTTTCTTGGTACTCGCTCTCTGGATTTGAATCCGCGACGATACCAGCTCCGGCTTGGACGTGGATCGTCCACTCGTCTCCTTTCTTTTGTTTCGTCGGAACGACCATCGTTCGCAGCGCCAACGCGATATCCATCTCGCCTGCGAAACCGACGTAGCCAATGCCGCCGCCGTACGGTCCACGCTTGGATACTTCCAAATCGTCTATGATTTGCATCGCTCGAACTTTCGGTGCACCAGAAACGGTACCGACGGGTAAAGCTGCGCGCAACACATCCCAAGGATTCAAGTCTTCGATCAGCTTTCCAGTCACCGTGGACGAAATATGCATGACGTGTGAATATCGTTCAATTTCCATGAGCTTTTCAACTTTAACGGTGCCCATTTGCGAGACTCTTCCGACGTCGTTCCGTCCTAAATCCACGAGCATGACGTGTTCCGCTCTTTCCTTCTCGTCCGCCAACAAATCTTCTTCTAATGCGAGATCTTCGGCTTGCGTTTTGCCTCTCGCTCGAGTCCCGGCTAAAGGTCTGTTCACCACCGTTCGCGAATCGTCCACGCGACACAAAATCTCCGGCGACGATGCGATCAATATGCAATCTTTACCTTGGTAATAAATCATATACGGCGACGGATTCACCACTCTCAACGCCCTGTACACTTCAAACGGATCAACTTTCGTTTTTCTCTCGAACCTATGGGACAACACCAACTGAAAAATATCGCCGGCTTTGATGTGTTCCTTCGTCGTCGCCACGGCGTCTAAAAAGCTCTCTTTGCTCATGTTTGAATCCTTCATTGGCTCTGGTTTCCCACTTAAACGCATGTCCACACTTCCAAACGGAATCGTGCCCATCGTTTCTGGCTGCAACTCTTTCATTAAATCGTCTAATCCTTTGATGCCTTCGCTATACGCTTTCTCGGCGTCGACGGTGCCGTCTTTGCTGGTGTAATCTTCCAGCATCACCCATTTTACTCCATACACTTGCTTCGTCGCGTGATCAAAAACGATGACTTCTTCGTACAAACCCATGTGCACGTCTGGTAAATCTCGATCGTCTTGTTCTCGAACGTTATCGAACGGCAACTTATTGATGTATTGATACCTGACCGTGTCGTAGCCGGCGAACCCTACCCAACCGCCGGCGAACGCGTCCGGTAAATCTGGATGTTTCGCCGGTTTCCAGTGTTCCCCAAGTTTTGCCATAACCGTCATCGGGTCCTCTTCGAAATAGTCCTCCTTATTCTCCTCCGGTTTCGCGTGGTTCATAATCCTAACTCGATTTTCGCTCGCCAACACTTCAACTTTCGGCCGGCGACCGAGAAACGAGTAC
>JACLAB010011774.1_pt1 | contig 20222 bp, 14 predicted proteins | sample 8027921 | NCBI WGS metagenome assembly JACLAB01 (sample SAMN15725117, study PRJNA655200) | protist metagenome | isolation source: fluorescence activated cell sorting (FACS) single amplified genomes of... | place: USA: West Boothbay Harbor, Gulf of Maine | collected 2000-07-19
CAGGGAGCGTGCCGGAAGCGTGACAGCTAATTCGTCAGTCTCAGCGTCATCAGCATTGATTTCAGTCTGCAAAGCGTCCTCAACCGTCAACATCGCCAAGCGATGCCCATCGGTGGATGCGGCCTCCAAACATTTCTGATTGAAGCGCAGATGGACTCCTGTAAGGAGCTGTTTCGCTTCATCACCACTACTGGCAAACAAGGTTGCACGCAGGGCTTTCAGCAGAGATGCGGGATCTACGCGCAAGGCTGTTCCGTTCTCCACGAGCGGGAGCTCAGGAAAATCATCAGCAGGCATTCCGCGCATTTGATAGCTGCCGCTGGAGCTGGTGAGCTCGACCTGGTCAGCGCCCGCATCACTGGACAACGACACCGGCGAATCACTGGACAACTTGGAGACGATTTCGCCAAGCAAACGGGCGGGCAAAGTTACTGCCCCACTGCTGTCGACAGAAGCAGGGAGTGACGTCTGAATTCCCAGATTCAGATCGAATCCTGTGAGGCTGAGCCGATCCGTGCCGGCATCAGCGGTGAGCAAAACATTGGCCAACACCGGATGGGTTGGTCGCGAAGCGACAGCGCGACTGACCAACTGCAGAGCTGCGTTGAGTTCTGCCTGAGAACAGACCAATTTCATGAGGTCCGAGCCAACGGCGGAAACAAATCTCTCCACACGATTTCACAGGCTCGGGAGAAGCGCAATGGTTTCACGTTTTTTTTGTGTTCCCCGGCTTTAGGGCTGTTTTTATTCTCTTAAAAGAACTACTAAAACAGCCGTAGTAGGTCCTGTGGAAACGGGGGAAAGAAGCTCAAACCCACCCCGTACTGACTGTTTTTGAAGCCGGTAGGTTGTGGAACTCAAGGAGAGCGATGGGGAGAATTGATCCGTTTCCCCAGTCCCCACAGCCTGGGGAATAACCGCAACTGTTGAAGGGGGTGAGTTGTCCCTGGTTTTCCACGATTTAAAAGCAAGAGAATTTGCGGATTCCTCAGGCACTTTGTGATCCGAACTCAGCGCATTTGCTTGCTATCGAAGGCTCAACGAGAGGATCCACTCCTCCTTACGTCGTGAGCGCATCAGTCGCTCTTGGAATCTTTTCTTTGAAGTCTTTGGGGAATTCATCCGCCGCCGAGTCAAATCAGAGTCTGAATACCGAGCGCAACCCCGAGGCTCACCACAAGGCCCACGAAGGCCTTCCAAAGGTCGTTACCAATGATCCTGCCGAGGTTTCCGCCCTCACGATTGGTGAACACAACCTCAAACTCCTTTTCCTTGATCCGTAGGGCAATCTCTCGGCCACCGATCAAACCCAGAAACACCCATGTGGTGCTGAGGGGGAACGAGGACAGGAACGCTTTATAGAGAAGGCAGAGACCAAAGAAGAAATCAATCACCGTGGCTGACCTCAAATCGGAGGTGTTGGTTTTGGTGCGTAAGACGGCCTGGAGCGGGCCGCCGCCGGTGGCTACCAACACACACAGGCCCACGCAAAGCACCGCCGTGCAGATCGCCATTGGGAAGAACTCAAGTTGGCGAGGTAGGAAGACAAAAATGTTGGCGAGGTCTTGCACCAGCCACATGCTCCAAAGAAAACCGGTGGAGAGCCACTGCAGGCCAAACCAGATCCTGTTGATCTCTTTGCCTTCCTGCGTGCGCCGAAACACCCAGCGCTCCAGCAGCCACATGCCGAGGCCGTAGGCGATGAGACCAACGCCAAACGCCACCAAGTAACCCGTAAGAGAGCTGTTCAGCAGCTGTCCAATATTCGTTGGATGGAACGAGGAGAGCACGAGAAAGGATGTACTCACGGGTGCACCCCACTGAGTCAGAGCCAGCACGGCAAGGGGAGGAAGGATGTAGACCCAGGTGAAGGGTTCAGGAAGCGGAAACTCTTTACCGGGAACACTGAGTCGACCCCAGGCCGGATCACCGTTCTTGAGAAACCAGCCGAGCATCAGCACCGCAACCGTGATCGTGCAGATGAAGAGCATCTGGACCCCTTTAGGGCTGCGTGTCTTGTTGGAAGAGATGTAAGTGCCGAGGGTTTGAAGTGAGTCGTTGGCAACAACCGAATAGGCCGCCAATAAGAAGCCAACGATCATCCAGGTGTTGACATCCATGAATCCACTCATTCCGATGGCATTCACCTCTTTAAAGGGCTTTTAGACCCTATGAAGGTGCTGCAGACAACCACAGCCTGTGGTGTGGATCTTCCATGGAGCGCCGATTTAAAAGCCCATCACTTTGGCGACGGTGCTCAGATCGGGATCAAGATCGGCGTAGAAAGAGGCGTCGTTGTTGTTGATGGCGCAGTCCGGATCTTTGAGACCATTTCCGGTCAATACACAGACCACCGTTGCTCCGTCTGGAACCTCTGCTGCACGTTTAATTAAGCCCGCCACCGAGGCTGCACTGGCGGGTTCACAGAAGATTCCTTCTTGGCCACCGAGCAGTTTGTAGGCATCGATGATTTCCGCATCGGTGACATCCAGGAAAGCACCGTTGCTGGCCTGACGGGCTGCGATGGCTTTCTCCCGGTTCACGGGATTGCCGATGCGAATCGCGGTAGCGATTGTTTCCGGATCGCTCACGGTGGTTTCATTCACCAGTGGCGCGGAGCCACTGGCTTGGAAGCCCATCATTCGCGGCAAACGCCGGCTGCGACCAGCATGCTGATATTCCTGGAATCCCATCCAGTAGGCCGTGATATTTCCAGCATTTCCCATCGGGATGCACAGCCAGTCGGGAGCATCTCCTAAGGCATCGACAATTTCAAAAGCTGCGGTTTTTTGTCCTTGCAGTCGATAAGGGTTGACTGAATTCACCAAGGTGATCGGGTATTTCTCGGCTGCTTCGCGCACGATGTCGAGAGCACGGTCGAAATTGCCACGTATCGCTAGCACTTCAGCTCCGTAAACCAGGGCTTGCGCCAGTTTCCCTTGCGCGACATATCCGTCTGGGATCAATACGAAGGCCCTCATTCCGCCACGACGGGCATAGGCGGCAGCGGCAGCACTGGTGTTGCCCGTGCTGGCACAAATCACCGCTTCACAGCCGGCTTCTTTGGCCTTGCTGATCGCCATGGTCATTCCACGGTCTTTGAAGGATCCAGTGGGATTAAGACCGTCGTACTTCACGAAAACCTTCACTCCGCGGCCAATGCGTTCCGCCACAGATGGGACCGGAATGAGTGGCGTTGCACCCTCGTGCAAGGTGATGACTGGAGTGGCAGACGAGACGGGAAGCCAAGATCGATAGGCCTCGATGAGCCCGGGCCAGTCCTGCATGACCGGTTTGGCCGTGAAACGCCGGCGGAGGTTCTTGAGTACGGACACCCGCAGAGAGCAACAACTTCAGAAATCTATGTGTCTGGACCGAGTGGTCGGGTTTTGCGAACGCTTTATTTCAACCCGTCAAGTGGTGAATCGGAGAAGAATTTCACTAAGCCAGCAATGGATTCAGCTTTTTCGATCAAACCGAGCAGAGCAGGAATATTCACTTCCATGACGTCTGCCGGATAGGCATCTAGAAAATTGATCACTGTGAGGCCACCTTCCTCTTTTTGTAGACCATTAATCACGCCGGCTCGGATTGCAGGAACACTCACTGAGGGATCAGGCACTTTGAGGGGATAAATGATCGCTGCGACACGGCGAATGATGACGTCTCCAATGCGAGTGGACATCAATCGACTGGTTAGAACTAAAGGAAGATCAAGCTTCTGATTCAGTAATTTGGCGACCTCTTTGGGATCCTGTTTTCCGAGGCGAAGAACATCCGAGAGAATGCCCCTGGCTTTGCCAGTGTCTGCAAGATAGACAATGTCACTGACAGAGATTGAGCGTTTGTAGGCCCCGCTTACGAGAGCAACATCCTTGGCTGCAAGGGCCGGTTGCAGCGCTGATGAAATACTGAGACCGATTGCGGCACCAAACGCCAGGATGGTTTGGCGGCTGGATCTGCGGAGCATGAACTTGATCTTTTGCAGGAATCTAATTCGGACTTCCTGCAGCTGCTTTAACGAGGCGGACAACTCCGCGTTCGGCTAATCCCTGAGCTAGGGCAACTCCCATTTGTCTTGCATCCCGTTCACGAATCAAGCGAGGAAGTCGACTAAACACAAGATCAGGATTGAAACCTGGCAATTGCTGTAAAACGCCGATGAGTTGCCGGATTGGCTCCAGGTCGAGATAGCTGTCTTCGTTGAGGGATGGGCTGACATCCAGCAGCAGCGTTGGTTGAAGAGGCCGCGGCAAGCGGCGCCCGATGCGTTGTAGGGCTGTCCAACCAATGGCATCCAAACGATCCGCTACTGCCTCAACCAATTGATTGCGGAGCATGCCGCCGTTGGCTGAAAACAAAAAGTCGAGCACTTGATCGAGCAATGACTCGAGATCTAATTGGCTTTGACTCCCTGCACTTGCAACAAGACCTTCCAATCTTGTCCAACGGAAGGCATCACCTTCGAACAACATCTCTTTCAGACTTTGACGCAATTGAGGATCAGGATCTTCCATCAAACGTCTGGCAAAATAAGGGTAAGCAGCACCCAGGATTTTGAATTCCGAATCCACACTGAGCGCGATGCCTTCAAGGGTGACAAGGGAGCGGAGAATTAGGGCGTAATAAGGAGGAACGCGGAAGGGAAATTTGTACATCACTCCGGACATATCGTCGGTGACACTTTTGAAATCCATGCGATTCACGCCCATCTCGATGGCTTGACTAAAAACGGATTCAAAAGCAGGCACGATCGGCTCCAAATTCACGTCTTCGGCTAAAAATCCGAGCGTGACGAAATCTTTGGAGAGTTTTCCAAAATTGCGATTAACAAGATGAACAACAGCTTGGATCAGTCCAGTTCTGGACTCACGGCTGACTTCACTCATCATTCCGAAATCGAGGTAGCAAAGTCGACCATCGGCCATTGCTAGGAGGTTTCCAGGATGGGGATCAGCGTGGAAAAACCCATGTTCCAGCAGCTGTTGCAAGCTGCAGCTCACCCCCACTTCAACCATGTCATTGGGATCTATTCCTAACTCCCGAACAGCTTCGAGGTTGGTGAGTTTGACACCATCAATCCATTCCATTGTGAGCACCCGTCTACTGGTGGCATCTTCAAAAATTTCAGGAACGGCAATCCGTGGATTTTGTTTGTGTAATTCACGGAATTTATTTGCATTAGCTGCTTCATTGAGATAATCCATCTCTTCAAACACTCGGCTCCCTAATTCATCGATCAGTGCAACAAGATCGCTACGAATAAGGCCGATGTTTGTATTAAGCCATGCAGCAATGTTGCGAACGATATAAAGGTCAAGCGTGATTTGTTCTCGTAAACCAGGTCGTTGCACCTTGACGGCGACTTTTTGGCCGCTCTTGAGGTACCCCTGGTGCACTTGGCCAAGAGATGCTGCGGAGATCGGTTCTCGATCGAGTTCCGCATAGATGCTGTCGACTGGTGCACCGAGGTCCTCCTCGATGCAGGCCATGGCAAGGTCGCTATCGAAGCCAGGAAGTTGATCTTGGAGTTGGGCCAGTTCCTCGAGCAGCACAGGAGGAACGATGTCTGGACGCGTGGAAAGCGCTTGGCCAGCCTTGATGAATGCAGGACCGAGATCAACGAGCAAATTCGCACATTCCCTGGCTCTCTTGCGGGCTCGCTCTTGATTGCTCAGCAGTCCTAGGAGTTTGTCAACACCAACTCCGAGCAGTAAAAGCCCTATGGGGACAAGGGTTTGCCAGAGGCGGCGTAGTAAGCGCTGCGGATGGCCGGCATAGATCCGCGTGATCGCAGCCGGGTCGTACTCGAGCAGACCGGCGGCCTCAATGAAATCTCCTAGCTCGTGTTGTGCCACAGCCGCCACTGCGTTGGTGATCCCTTCTAAACGACCGAAGCCGTCGCTACGGTTTGTTGAACCTTGGGGTTCGCCGTGCTGACCGGTCTGAGACTGGACAACATCGCACTGATCGAGCGCTTGGAGTTGGCGTTCGACCATGGTTTTTCAGTGCTAACTGGTGAGACAGGGGCAGGCAAGTCGCTGTTGTTAGATGCCCTCGATGCCCTCCTTGGTGGCATGCAGGGAACGTCTGCGGGTCGGTTGGTGCGGACGGGTTGTGATCGCGCCGTGATTGAAGCGACCTTCACTCCGGACCATGCCGCGCGGCGTTGGCTTCAAGAGCATCAACTGGACGATGACGGGGGTGATTTGATCTTGTCGCGGGAGTGGCGGCGTCAAGACGAACGCTTGAGCAGCCGCTCAAGAATGAACGGCACTGTCGTGAACCGGCAGCAATTGCTCCAGCTCAGGCCTTTGCTGATCGACCTCACGGTGCAGGGTCAAACCCAACAGCTTGCTTATCCGGGTCAGCAACGACGTTGGATTGATCGACTGGGCGGTGAGCAATTAGCGCAGTGCGCACAAACCGTGCGTGAGTGTTGGCAGGTTTGGCAGAACTGCCATGCCGAGGTTTTGAAGCTGGAGACCGATCGTCTTCGCCTTCAAGAACAGCAAGAGGAACAAGACGCGTTCTTGATGGAACTCGAGGCCGCCTCGCTAGACGATCCCGCTGAAATTCAACAGCTGGAACAAGAGCAAGACCGCTTGGTTCATGGTGTGCGTTTGCTCGAAGGTCTTGCTGCGTTGATTGGCCGGCTTCAAGACGGCGCTGAACAGGCTCCATCAGCTTTGGATCACCTCACGGCCTGCTGCCATGAGTTGCAGCAAATGCAGATTCTTGATGCCTCACTGAGCTCTTCTGCAGAGAAATGCCTGGATATAGAGGCTGGTTTACTTGATTTGATTCGGGGCCTTGAAGCTTATGGAGCGTCCTTAGAGAGCGATCCAGAGCGATTAGGTGTGTTGCAGGAACGGCTCGCTTTGCTGAAACGCTTAGAGCGGCGTTACGGGGTTGAACTCAAGGTCTTAATGGAGCGGCGCGATGCGCTGCGTGATCAACGGGCAGCGGGTGGTGCGGACGCGGCTTTGGAGGCGTTGCGCCACCGGGAGCGGGAGGCTCGCCAGCATCGAGATTCCTGCAACCAGTCGCTCACGCTGTTGCGACAGGCTTCCGCAGCTTGCCTGGAGGAGCGATTAATGACCCATTTGCGGCCGATGGGTCTTGAAAACGTGCGTTTTCAGGTGGATTTCTCTGCCGTTGAGCCGATGGATCTAGGCGCCGATGCCATCTGTTTTTTGTTTTCGGCGAATCCAGGCCAGCCCCTTGCTCCTCTAGCTGAGGTGGCATCAGGAGGGGAGATGTCGCGTTTTCTATTGGCGCTTAAAACCTGCCTGTCGGATGTGGATGGATCCAGCACCTTGTTGTTTGACGAGATCGACAGTGGTGTGAGCGGTCGCGTGAGTGGAGAGATGGCCAACTTGCTGCGAACCATGGCCAAGCATCGCCAGGTGTTTTGTGTGACCCATCAACCGCTCGTGGCCGCAGCAGCAGATCATCACTTCCGCGTCAGTAAGGAGGTGGTGGACGGAGAAACCTGCTCGCGAGTGTCCCATCTGCGGGACACTCAGGCCAGACGCCAAGAGTTGGCTGAATTGGCTGGAGGGGATTTTGAGGATGCTCAAGCCTATGCAGCAAGTTTGTTGGAGCAAAGAGCAGCCTGAACAGCAGCAGTCTCCTTAGACTTCTTGGCTGCTGAACACACTCCGTATGGGGCGCCCTGCTCCGACCGCAAAGGATGATTCCGCTTCGACGAAGGCTGCTTCGACGAAGGCTGTGAATTTGAGTGGGGGGTCCCTAGAGGAGGTGATTCGGGTGCGAGGCGCCCGTCAGCACAACCTTAAAAACGTGGACGTCACGATTCCGCGCAACAAATTGGTGGTCTTCACCGGTGTGAGTGGCAGCGGAAAGAGTTCCTTAGCGTTCGACACGATCTTTGCGGAAGGACAGCGTCGCTACGTGGAGAGCTTGTCTGCGTATGCGCGTCAGTTTCTTGGTCAGGTGGATAAACCTGATGTGGATGCCATTGAAGGGCTTTCACCTGCGATTTCGATTGATCAGAAATCAACGAGCCACAACCCTCGCTCCACCGTTGGCACGGTGACGGAGATTCAGGACTATTTGCGATTGTTGTTTGGTAGGGCAGGAGAACCTCATTGCCCGCAGTGCAATCGAGCGATTCGACCTCAAACCATTGATGAAATGGTCGATCAAATTCTCACGCTTCCGGAAGGGACCCGTTATCAGCTTTTAGCCCCGGTGGTCCGTGGCAAAAAAGGAACCCATAGCAAATTGATCAGTGGGTTGGCTGCGGAGGGTTTCGCTCGCATCCGGATTGATCGTGAGGTGCGTGAGCTTGCGGACAATATTGAACTTGATAAAAACCATCTGCACAGCATTGAGGTTGTTGTGGATCGTCTTGTCGCTCGCGAAGGAATTCAGGAACGGTTGAATGATTCTCTGCGGACGGCTTTGAAACGTGGAGATGGTTTGGCGATTGTGGAAGTGGTTCCTAAAAAGGGTGAGGAATTACCAGAGGGAGTGGAACAAGAGCGACTTTATTCAGAGAACTTTGCTTGTCCAGAGCATGGGTCTGTTATTGAAGAGTTGTCGCCACGCTTGTTCTCATTTAACAGTCCCTATGGGGCTTGTGATGATTGTCATGGATTAGGTCATCTTCGTAAATTCACACCAGAGCGCGTGGTTCCAGATCCATCCCAGCCGGTTTACTCCGCTGTTGTTCCATGGGCCGAAAAAGATAACTCCTATTACTTCTCGCTTTTGTATTCCGTTGGTGAAGCTTTCGGATTTGAAATCAAGACTCCTTGGAAGGATCTCACTGATGAACAAAAAGATATTTTGTTGAATGGAAGTCGCGAGCCGATTCAAATTCAGGCAGATAGCCGTTATCGAAAGTCTCAGACCTACATGAGACCTTTTGAGGGGATTTTACCGATTCTTGAGCGTCAACTTCGTGATGCCAGTGGAGAGGCGCAGCGGCAGAAGCTTGAAAAATTCCTTGAGCTTGTTCCGTGTGCCAGTTGCGCTGGTCTGCGCTTGAGACCCGAGGCGCTTGCGGTGAAAGTTGGTCCGTTTCGGATCACTGAGCTCACGGCCGTCAGCGTCGGTCAAACTCTTGAACGGATTGAGCGCTTGATGGGGGTGGGCAGCCATGAAGGCTCAGAGCCACTCCTGAACTCTCGTCAGATTCAAATTGGTGATCTCGTGTTGAGAGAGATCCGGATGCGCCTGCGCTTTTTGCTTGACGTGGGTTTGGACTATCTGAGCTTGGATCGACCGGCGATGACACTCTCAGGAGGAGAAGCACAGAGGATTCGTCTTGCGACTCAAATTGGTGCTGGGCTCACGGGTGTTCTTTACGTGCTCGATGAACCGAGCATCGGTTTGCATCAGCGCGACAACGATCGCTTATTGGCCACGCTCGAACGTTTGAGGGATTTAGGCAACACCTTGGTGGTGGTTGAGCACGACGAAGATACGATCCGCGCTGCAGACCATCTTGTCGATATTGGACCTGGAGCCGGAGTGCACGGTGGTCATATCGTGGCGGAGGGATCGATTGATGACTTATTAGGCGCTGAAGACTCTCTAACTGGTGCCTATTTAAGTGGGAGGAAGAGTATTCCCACTCCAGCAGAGCGGCGTAATCTTGGTACCCGGAGTTTGAAACTTCTCGATTGTTCCCGCAATAATCTTGAGGGATTAAATGTGGAGTTTCCGCTAGGACGACTGGTTTCAGTCACTGGTGTTAGCGGTAGTGGAAAGAGCACTCTGGTGAATGAGCTTTTGCATCCAGCACTGGAGCATGGACTTGGCCATAAGGTTCCTTTCCCACAAGGGTTGGGTGAACTTCGTGGTCTCAAATCGATCGATAAGGTGATTGTGATTGATCAGTCTCCGATCGGTCGTACCCCCCGCTCGAATGCGGCTACATATACCGGTGCTTTTGACCCTATTCGTCAGATTTTTGCTGCAACGGTGGAGGCAAAAGCCCGTGGCTATCAGGTTGGACAGTTCAGCTTCAATGTGAAGGGTGGCCGTTGTGAGGCTTGTCGTGGCCAGGGCGTGAACGTGATTGAAATGAATTTTTTACCTGATGTTTATGTGCAATGTGATGTCTGTAAAGGGGCTCGGTTCAATCGCGAAACGCTTCAGGTCACCTACAAAGGACACACGATTGCTGATGTTCTGGAAATGACAGTGGAACAGGCTGCTGATGTGTTTTCTGCAATCCCCCAGGCCGCTGATCGACTCTGGACTTTGGTTGATGTTGGTTTGGGGTATGTGAAACTTGGTCAGCCAGCTCCCACCCTTTCTGGAGGTGAAGCTCAGCGCGTGAAACTTGCGACTGAACTCTCGCGTCGAGCAACCGGAAAAACGCTTTATTTAATTGATGAACCAACCACCGGACTCAGCTTTTATGACGTCCATAAATTGATGGATGTGATGCAGCGTCTTGTTGATAAAGGAAACTCAATCATCTGTATTGAGCATAATTTAGATGTAATACGTTGTTCCGATTGGATTATTGATTTAGGTCCAGAGGGTGGTGACAAGGGCGGTCATGTGGTGGTGACTGGAACGCCTGAGGAGGTAGCCCAGCACGAAACAAGTCATACGGGCCGCTATCTCAGCAAGATTTTGGAGCAACATCCACCTGAATCCATCGAGGTGGCGGCATGACTTTTTTCTCTGATCATTGGAGTGATGGTGTTCGTTCCGCTGCGTTGGCGTCCGTACTCAGTGTTTCATTTGCTGGATCCGTTTCAGCAGTCGAACGACTGACGATTGATCTGCCACTTTTGGATGTGAATGTCTCTCTTAATCTGAAGGGGGCACGCACAACGGCGGAGTTGATTGAGGCCAACCCTGATCTGCAGGAATTAGATCAAGCTGGCGATGGTTCTGTGTCCCGATTGCTTGGCCAGTTCCTTACCGCACCACTTCCCCAGCGGACATCAAGCGTGTTGGAACAATCGGTGGGCCATCCACTGCTTGAGCAAGCTTTATTGACGGCCTCCCAGTTGGTGAAGGTGGAGGGTTTGCCGGCGGATACCAGTGGACAAATGTTGTCGGATGCTCTGCAAGCCGCCTATCGCGATGGAGAGCCCAATGTGTTGGGCTTGCTTCGTCGCGTCCCGGGTGAGTCGTTATCCATCGACTTTCAGGCCTTGGCTTTTAACGCCAAACGCTTACGGGACAATCAGGATGATGCCCTCGCATTGGTTCAGAAAGGAACAGCGATGACCCCAGCGCCAAAGTCGTTGGCTGAGTCAGGGGCTGAGGGTTGGAGACGGGCAAAGATTCGCTTTCCTGTGGCCCATCGCTCTGAAGCTCTCGACATCACTGTTTTGACGCCAGAGGGAACCTCGAACGGGAAGCTTGTGGTCATTTCCCATGGCTTGTGGGATGAGCCAGAAAGTTTTGAAGGTTGGGGCCGCTTGCTTGCTGCCAATGGATACACCGTTTTATTGCCGAGTCATCCTGGGAGTGACGCTGATCAGCAAAAAGATCTCCTCAGTGGTGCTGCAGCACCACCAAATCCTGAGGAGTTACGGTTCCGCCCTATGGATGTCTCAGCTCTATTGGATGGAGTGGAGGCTGGAACTCTGTTGGTGGCAGAACAGATCGCTATTGATGACATAGCGGTTGTCGGTCATTCATGGGGTGCCACGGCAGCGATGCAATTGAGTGGCTTACAAACCACAAGTCGGAAGCTGAAAACGCGGTGTCAGGATCTTCGTGATCCAGCTCGAAATCTCAGTTGGGTGTTGCAATGCAGCTGGTTGTCGCGAGCTGATCAGGGATCATTGGCTGACCCTCGAGTCAAGGCAGCCGTCGTGGTCAGTCCACCCATGAGACTTCTTTTTGATGAGGAGAGCGGCCCCTCCCTTCAGGCCAAGGTGTTGTTGGTGAGTGGAACCAAAGACTGGGTGGTTCCCTCCGATCCTGAGGCTGTGGTGCCATTGAAGGGAGGGAACCCACTGGCCAATGGGCATCGCCTTGTGCTCGCCTCAGGTGGCACCCATTTCAATCTTTGGGCGCCTGTGGATCAGAAGGAAGCCCCGATTCTTGGGCCGCTCATTTTGGCTTGGATGAACGAACAGCTGGCTGTTCCCTCCTCCCATACTTTTAGTGGCGGTGGTTGGGGCCATGCGTCCGTCCCCTTGGTGGATGTCACTGGACAGCTCTAAAAACCCCTTTTCTTAAAACGTTGTCTTCAAATGATCAGAACAAGCTGATCGATCTCCACGATGCTGCGTTGCATTTCATCATCAATTTGCATTGTCTTGATGCTGCCTTAACAGCCAAAGATCCAGACTCAGCCAGGCTTTTAACCGAAGTAAATGCTTCTAGCTGCTGATTTCTAAGGATCTCTTCAGTTTTGAACGTGTTTGAACGCCTTAATCCTTAATCAAGACATGCATCTGATGTCTTGTTCCAGTGAGGGTTGATTGTGGGTTTTCGGCTTCTTCATCTCCATCTTCATGGACTGTTCCGCTCCCATGATCTGGAGCTGGGACGGGACGCCGATACCGGAGGTCAAACCCTCTATGTGCTCGAACTGGTTCGCAGCCTTGCGGCTCGGGCTGAAGTGGATCGCGTTGACGTGGTGACGCGCCTGATTCAAGACCGGCGGGTTTCAGCTGATTACGCCCAGCCCGTTGAAGCGATTGCTGCCGGTGCCGGCATCCAGCGTTTTGCCTTCGGTCCTAAGCGCTACCTCCGCAAGGAATTGCTTTGGCCCTATCTCGAAGATCTCGCTGATCAGCTTGTGGTGCATCTTCAGAAGCCTGAACATCGACCGGATTGGATTCATGCGCACTACGCCGATGCTGGTTACGTCGGGGCCCTGCTGAGTCGTCGTCTTGGCATTCCCTTGGTTTTCACAGGCCATTCCCTTGGTCGTGAGAAGCAGCGTCGACTCTTAGCTGCAGGTGGGGACCATCAACAGCTCGAGCAGACCTATTCGATCAGCCGTCGCATTGATGCGGAGGAATTAGCACTGGCTCATGCCGATCTGGTGATCACCAGTACGCGCCAGGAATGTGATCAGCAGTATTCCCGTTACGGCGGATTTCGTGCTGATCGGGCTCAGGTGGTTCCTCCCGGTGTGGACGCACGCCGCTTTCACCCTGGTTCGGTGGACGCAGAAGTGAGTGACGTTGAGGGACTCTTAACGCCTTTCTTGCGTCAGCCTGAGCTTCCACCGCTGTTGGCGATTTCTAGGGCTGTTCGTCGTAAGAACATTCCCGCTTTGGTTGAGGCGTTTGGCCGGTCTGCTGTCTTACGGCAACGCCACAATTTGGTGCTGGTGCTGGGCTGTCGGGAGGATCCCCGGCAGATGGAGAAGCAGCAGCGCGATGTGTTTCAGCAGGTGTTTGATCTTGTTGATCGCTATGACCTTTACGGCCGTATTGCCTATCCCAAGCAGCATCGTCGCGATCAGATTCCTGCCATTTATCGCTGGGCTGCCGAGCGCCGTGGCCTCTTTGTGAATCCTGCGCTGACGGAACCGTTTGGACTCACCTTGTTGGAAGCTGCCGCTTGCGGATTGCCGATGGTGGCGACAGACGACGGAGGCCCACGGGACATCCTGGCGCGCTGTGACAACGGCCTACTGGCAGATGTGACGGATCGAGAGGCCCTTCAAGATGCACTGGAGTGTGCGGGTTCTGATCTCCAACGCTGGAGCCGCTGGAGTGACAACGGCGTGGAGGCGGTGAGTCGCCATTTCAGCTGGGATGCCCACGTTTGCTCTTACTTGGCCTTGATGCAGGAGCGTCTGAAGGCGGTGACCCAGCCCATTGCGCTTCCATTCAGCCAGAGCTCCTCCATTGGAGGTTTCCAGCCCTTGGGCGATCGCTTGCTGTTGCTTGATCTCGACAGCAGTTTGGAACAGCCCGACGGTGATGCGCTCAAGCTTTTGCGTGCGCAGCTCGAGCGCTGTGCTCTAGGGATCCTGTCAGGCCGTTCGTTGCCTGCTGCCAGACAACGTTTTGCGGAGTTGTTGTTACCGGAACCGAAGGTGTGGATCACCGGGGCTGGTACGGAGATTCACTACGGCCAGGAAAGTGAGCCTGATTTGTTTTGGTCGGCTCAGATTGGCGTGGATTGGGATCGTGCAGGTGTGGAACGTGCATTGGCAGACCTCACCGATCACATCGAATTGCAGCGACCTGAGCAGCAAGGTTCGTTCAAGCTGAGCTACACGATTCGCGATGCTGGAGAAGAGATCCTTCCCTTGATCCGGCAACGTCTGCGCCAGCGACACCAGGCGGCGCGTCCCCAGCTTCGCTGCCATTGGTTTCTAGATGTGCTGCCCCTGAGGGCATCCCGCAGCGAAGCAATTCGTTTTCTCGCTCTGCGCTGGGGGCTTCCCCTGGAACAGATGTTGGTTGTCGCCAGTGAACAGGGAGATGGCGAGTTGGTTTGTGGTCGACCCGCCACCGTTGTTTTGGGCGATCATGATCCTTGTTTGGATGATTTTCGACAGCAACAGCGTGTGTACTTTGCGAGTCGCTCCCAATTGCCTGGCGTGCTGGAGGGCATCCAGCACTATCGGTTTTTGGGCGGACGAGCCCGGCATGATCAGTCCTTCACCTGAACCTTCACTGCTGCTGCGCAGCGATCTGCCTTAGCTAAAGCTTCGTTCAGATCAGTGCCGCGGGCCAAAGCCACGCCCATCCGACGTCCTGGCCGAGCCTCTTGTTTGCCAAAGAGCAGAAGGTTGGTGTCTGGCTCCGAGAGGGCTTGTTCCACGCCACTGAATGCAACCTCGTTTCCCTGGCTCTCGGCCAAGATGACGCGGCTGGCCGCAGCATCGGCAGCAGTGATCGAGGGGATGGGAAGCCCCAATACGGCACGGAGATGCAGGTCGAATTCGCTTAAATTTTGGCTAATCAGAGTCACGAGACCAGTGTCATGGGGTCTTGGAGAGAGCTCGGAAAACACCACCTCATCGCCGCATAAGAAAAACTCCACCCCGAATAGACCTGCGCCGCCAAGGTTGTCTGTGACAGTGCGCGCCATCGTTTGCGCTTGTTGCAGTTGGCTTGGCGAAATGGACGCGGGTTGCCAACTGCATTGGTAGTCGCCATTGGCTTGTTGATGACCAATCGGGGGGCAAAACAGGGTGGTTCCATCGCGTTGACGGATCGTGAGCAGCGTGATCTCAAGATCAAACTCAAGAAATTCCTCCACGATCACCTGCGCCGAGCTGCCCCGGGCTCCAGCCATGGCGATGTTCCAGGCCTGATCTAATTCAGCAGCGGAGTGCACCACGCTTTGCCCTTTTCCTGAGGAGCTCATCACTGGTTTGACGACTACAGGCCAACCCAACGGTGCGGCGGCACGGTGGAGCTCCTGCGCATCGGAGGCATAGGCAAAGCGTGCGGTGCGGAGCTTTAGTTCACCTGCAGCAAGATCTCTAATGCGGTCGCGATTCATGGTGAACGCAGTCGCCCTGGCGGTAGGAATCACACAGATGCCGTTGTCTTCCAGTGCTTGTAGGGCATCCACCGCCAGCGCTTCGATTTCCGGGATCAGCACATCCGGCTGATGCTTGTTCACCACAGCCTTGAGGGCGTTTGGATCGGTCATGGTCAGCACCTCGGCCTGATCGGCCACCTGCATGGCAGGTGCATTGGCGTAACGGTCGCAGGCGATGACATGGCAACCCAGTCTCTGGGCGGCGATCGCCACCTCTTTGCCCAGTTCGCCGCTGCCGAGCAGCATCACTGTTTTTGGGAAGTTCGACATGGGGGATTACAAGGCAGCATGGCTTGATCCTCTCGCTCTGCCCTCATGCCTTTGCCGCTCGCGTTTACAACGGCTGGAGACGCGGCCAATGGTCTGCTTTTTGGTTGGGAGATCGCCACCGTTCAAAAGTGGGCTTTGATCTACCTCGGCTTGTCTTCTTTTTTGTTTGTGCTGGTGTGGGTGATTGGTGGCTTTCGCCGTCGTTCATGAACACCTGGGCGACTCGGTGGATGGATCGCTGATCAAGGTGAGTTGACGGACGGCCGGTTCTTCATTCACAAAGCCCCACGACGCAAACACTTCGGCATCGCTGTGGGTGATGCGTTGTTGACGTCCTTGTGAGTTGAGCTCAAAGCCCTGTTGTGCCATGCGACGCATCAGGCTGGCTGCTTCTTCAAAGCGGGAGGCCATCGCTTCCAGGCTGGCGCAGTCGCTCGTGAGGCCGGCTTCTTTCCAGGTGAAATAGCTCATTGTTTTGATCTTCTAAATAACTGACTTTGAAGATTGGTGTTGAGCGCTATGGGATTGGTTTTGGTACTGAGTCCGTCTGCTTTGCATTTGGTCAGTCTTTGATCTCAACATTCAATATTTAGCTGATTTTCAAGAGTAATGGGTGAAGAAAAATTAACTAGCATCAAAACGAAGTCAGTCTAATTTCGATGCTCTTTACTGGCCATCGATGCGTTCGCATTGTAAATTAAAGGTCAGTAAACTATTCTTAATGATTGCAATCAATGATGCCTTGGTGGTGCAAATTTGTCATTGTAGTTGCATCTAAATCTTGACTCATGCTCCCTTGAAATGCCAATATAATCCCCAATAACTGGATATATAAGATTTTATATCCGCTTTATTTCATATATTTAATTTTGATCAAAGTAGATGCTTATTGGGAATAATTAAGTATGATGTTGGCTATTTGCTTTGAAGCATTCCCGATATTATATCCAAATAAGTCTTTAACTATTGCAAAGCTCTCCTCTCTCTTGTCTGAGAATTGAACGCCTGTAAGAAAGGCTTGAAGCAAATCATCTGCACCATCAAATCGAACGCTTATGCCTTTGTAGATCTGATAAATTTGTTTATCAAGGAATGAGTCTTCGTCGATATTCAGTAGGATAGGTTTCTCCAGTAATGCTGCTTCTATTACTATTGAGCTGATATCACCGATGACGATGTCAGAAGCCAAAAGGGCTTTGGCATCACTCACTCCAAAACTGAGTGTCGCAGAACCCTTATCTCTTTCATTGCATAGTGACTTGTATAACCAATTTGATGTCTGAATGCTTACATGGTTATTCCATAAATTCGGATGAGCACCTTGAATGATATGAACTTTGTCTCCAACTGTTGATAAAGCTTGTATGAGACTAGTTCCAAATCTTCTTAAGATGCCCCGTGATGTCCAGTGAGAGCCTATGAAAATAACAGCCATGTCTAAGGGAATGCTCATCGATTGTTTTATTTCAGATTTGATTCGATTCCTTTCCTTCTCTGAGCCTAAAATGTAAGCAGAAAAAATGTCATTCTTTGGGCATCCCGTAGCGATGAATTTTGTTGAGATGTTACCGGAATTTCTACATTTTTGCCTTAAGTACTCTCCCTCTGCCGGCGATATCCCGCAATAAATATCAGACGCCTGGTAACACGAAACTAAATAATCTGCAGTTTGGTTATTGCCAAAAGCGGAACCATGTGGCACATGAATATATAGACCATTGCTTAGCCCATGTTTTTCATCAGGTATATGAGTTGTCACCAGTATATATTCATTCCCGTTGGAATTGTGGAGATCGTGTTTAAGAGTTTCAGTGAATTGTCCACTAAGGAGATCAAATAGATTTTTTGATGTATCGTCCCTAAACTGGTAGTTATTGGAAGGTGCGTATACACTTATCTGGCTTTTCTCTTCTTTGTCTTGATCTAATATCTCGTTTATTATTGGAACATATGAGTCCCAGCTCTGTGAACTAAACGCATAAAAAACAATCTTTTTTTTCATTTGCTTGTGATGTTGTTTTATTTTCTATGCAGGCTAATTAAGAATCAACCATGCTTTGGATTTGTTTGTTGTTGATATTGGCAACGTCAATAAAGGTGGGCTACACTTTGTTTGGAAAAATTTCACATTATTTAGTGGTTGATTTCAGAGTGATTCTATTTAAGAATTTGGATAGACAGACGCTGTTAGTGCCGCTTTTTTACTTCGCTTTTGGCTTTTTGAAAGACCGGTAGATAACATTGCCAGTGGATAAGCTTTTAGAGCAAGGCTTTCATAGTTTAGCTACCCTAGGACATGTGCTATTGATTTTCAAGGAAAGCTATCAAATTCCTAATAATTCCTGCCCCGCTTGTTTCATGTGAAGTGGCTCATCATCTTGATCACTTAGGTGAAAGTTATTCAATGCTACTGTTGAGGAATTTTTAAGTTTTTTCGGATAGCGCTTGTTTATTGCTTATCTCCCGTCAATGGTCAACGATGGGATCTATTGTCTACCAGATTTCAGAAATAGGTCGGCTTTAGCGGTCATTGAGATATTAAAAGTTATAGATACAAAGTGAGTCTCCGATGCCGGTTTTTGATTGATTCAATGAAGTACCATAGTGCAAATGAGGCTAAATTCCGAAACTTGTAGTCCCTGATCTCGTTGGCATAGCTTAAATTAGAGTGAGAGAGATGTTTGCGTTGCGATTGTTAGTGGCGGGAGCAGGAGGGTCTTATTTGCAAGGTTGGATTACGTTTTGGAATCAAGGGACTGCCTTCTTCTCTTCATGTATCCCACTCAACAATCATAAACTTCTTGAATCTCCTCTTGCACAAAATAGATTATGAGGTATAAGAGATTTATTGTTATAGATGCACATTGTGTTTGTTACTACTTTTGGGCAAAAAGGAGGAGTAGCTAAAACTTGTACAAGCATTCATCTTGCAGCTCATTGGGCCAATAGCGGCCGATCTGTTGTCTTGGTTGATTCTGATCGCAATCGATCAGCCACTGCCTACGCTTCAAGAGGTTTGCTCCCGTTTGATGTTGTGCCAATGGAAGCGGCAGCAAAAGCAACAAGAGGTGCGGAAATTGTTGTGACTGATGGTCAGGCCAGTAGCAATGAAGAGGAGCTAAAGAATTTAGTTGAAGGGTCTGATTTTATTGTTCTCCCTACAACGGCACAAAGTAGATCAATAGAATTAACGGTAGAAATGTCATGCATGCTCAACAAGTTTGATATCCCTTATTCAGCACTTATTGTGAAGGCAGATGCGAGAAAGAAGGCTTCGATTCAGCTTGCTAGGAGCATCTTGAGTGGTTTCAGCATCCAAGTTCTTGACACAGAAATTCCATTGTTAAATGCTTTTGAAAATGCTGAGACTGAGGGAGTCACTGTTGACCGGGCAGTCACGAAAAGTGGGAGATCTGATCGTCGAAGAATGTTGGGATTTTTCGCCTACTCACAAGCTTGCCGTGAAATTGAAATGCTGATGCCGAAGCCAAAGGTTATTCCTATGCCTATGGGTTGGAACCTTTCACGCATAGAAGATCGCGCTGCCTAATTGCAGAGATCTGACTTTTTTCAAGCGCACACCCCATGCGATGAGCTGGGGTTTTGATTAGATGGGGCGTAAGGCTAAACCGATTAATACGAGTCCCATCGTTGCCAGCCAAAATCCTGGAACCACAAGCTGCTCTGGGGTGCCACCTAATTCAAAGTGATGGTGCAGGGGTGACATTCGGAACACACGGCGTCCAACACCATCAGCGCCTTTGGTAGCTTTAAAAACCCACACTTGAATAATCACGGAGAGAGATTCCGCTAGGAACACTCCACCCATCACCAACAAAGGCCAAAGGCTGTTTGTCAGCAAGGCCACAGCGGTGAGAGCACCGCCCATGGCCAGAGAGCCGGTGTCGCCCATAAACACTTTGGCTGGATTGCGGTTGTGGACCAGAAAACCAATCCAACAGCCCGCCATCGCCATGCAGAACCCAGCAAGGCCTGGATCGCCGCTGTTTCCGCGCAGTGTGAGCTGAACGGCCATTCCGGTGAACACCAGGGCTCCGCAGCCGGCAGCAAGACCATCCAAGCCATCAGTGAGGTTGGTGGCGTTGCTTTCAGCTAAAAACACAAAGACAGCAAGGGGCCAAATCAACCAGCCCAAGGGAAGGGTTATATCAAACGGCAAGGCCACATCGCCACTGATCCAACCGCGCATTCCTGCCCAGATAAGAAAGATTACGGCTGCTAAGGCTTGAAGTAGTAATTTTCCGCGTGGCGTTAAACCGGTGTTGGTGTGTTTGGTGAGACTGCGCCAATCGTCAATTCCTCCCACCACCATGTAGGCGAGTGTGATGAAAGCCACGGCTAAAAGTTGTTCAGCGGGTTGACCGCTCCAACTGATCAGGCCGCCCACGATCACGCCGACCGGCACGACCAGCAGTCCACCCATCGTTGGGGTTCCAGATTTGCTGAGATGGGCCTGTGGT
>JACLAB010011201.1_pt1 | contig 20218 bp, 16 predicted proteins | sample 8027921 | NCBI WGS metagenome assembly JACLAB01 (sample SAMN15725117, study PRJNA655200) | protist metagenome | isolation source: fluorescence activated cell sorting (FACS) single amplified genomes of... | place: USA: West Boothbay Harbor, Gulf of Maine | collected 2000-07-19
CCAGCAATGCCGAGTCTTTGGAAACACTGCGTGGCGACCGGTATGGTAAAAGGCCAAGCCGCTCGGTAACGCATGCCTAACGCAGACTCTATCGATTTTGCGACGCCTATCATCGGAGGCGGTTTTAAGCTGCTATTCTTTTTACTCGTTTTTTGTTGCACTCGTAACGTCGCGACGTATTTCACGCCTTCTCTCGCCATTTCGCTATCAACGGTTTCTCGAATCAACGTCTTCATCGCTTCGCACGTCTCAATCGCGACGCCTTCGTGAGGCGCATTTAATAACTTCAACAAACTTTCAAACGTAAACGGTAACGCTTTTCTCGCTTCCTCGGGATCTTTTCTATACATTTGGGTGGCAATGTTTGCGATTAACCGCGCTAACGTGACGCATTTTGTCGGTTGCGTATGCGACGCTTCTCTCGCCAATCTCGCCACGGGTTCGAGAATTTTCATAAATGTCTTCGCGTCGCACCCTGGGTTCGGAGACATCGACAACGCCAACAACGTTTCCGTCGCATGCGTCTCCAGCAACGGTTCACCCAACGACGTAATCTCAATCGTCGCATCGACAATCTTCGAAGCCGTCGGCTCCTCTACGCTCGCCAACGAGCCTTTCAGAGCGCCTAAAACGTGTAAAGCCTCCGTTGCGGTGGCAATCGCGACATCCTTCTCTTTCTTCGCGCCTTTCGCGCCTTTCATGTTTGCCGCTTTCTCCGCCGCATCCCTGGGCGCTTTCAGTTTTTGCACTGCGAACGCGCCAAACGTCTTTTGAAAAAATACCTTTCCGACTCTGGCGCCTTTCGTCGCGGAGAGCACTTCCTGCACCGCTTCGTGCGCCGATTTTCTCACTTTCGGCCTCGAGTCCACACAAAAGTGACACAGCGCAGAAAAAGCTTTCCCTAACTGATTGTTGCTGTTACTGTTCTCGTTTCCTTCTTTTCCTTCTCCTCCTCCTCCTCCTTGTTTCCCAAACATCTTCTCCCACTCTTCCTTCCCGATTTTCGCCGTCGCCGTCGCTCTCAACGCGAACCCGAGACATTTAATCACCGCCCTCAGCGCCGCGGAGTGCTCCTGGTTATCCCTCCCAACTTTCACCAACACGTCGACAGTTTCCATCAGTTTACTCTTAATCGCCGCGGGACTGCAATGTTCCAACGCGACCGCCAGTATCGTCAACATCGCGTGCACCGTTTGCCTCTCGCCTTCGCCCGAGTGTACCGCAGATATGCCACCAGCATTCGAAGAATCATCATCATCGACGACGCTCGTCAACGACGCCATCGTTGCCGCGTACACGCTCACCGGAGACGGCTGCATGTTCTTCTCGGTAATCACCGCACATATCGCCAGTAAGGCGGAAATAACTCTCTTGCTTTCCGGTTGTTGCGAGCGACTGTGCTTGTCGTACAGAACGCGCATCGGGTCGTCCAAGGCGAAATGCGCGGATACGAGCGACGAATTAGTGTTCGTTGATATCGTTTTCCTCTCCGCCGCCGCCGACATTTTCTCTCTCTCTCTCTCTCTCTCTCGGATGCAATTGGAAAAAGTTTTGCGCCGCCGCCGCCTCTTTGACACCAAAGTGCGCTTCGCTTTTCACGAACGCAAGAAGAAGGCAAAAGTGTTTTTAGAGAGAAAACGAACAGAGAAGAGACTCTGACGCGCTCTCCTTCTGCTACGACTTCGTCTTCGTCTTCTTCTGTTACAAAAAGTCTTTCGAGGAGTACAACAGGAGCAGTGTAAAGCGTAAAAACGTAATAATAGGAAAAGGTCCGTCTTTTGTGATGAAAAGGAGAGAAAACTTCTTACAAATACTCCATGTGTTTACGCGAGTACGACGCATACAGCTCTGAAAATCTATCAATTCGCTTTTCTGCGCTCTCCTTATTCTTGCTCGTCTGTTTTGCCTCTTTTTCTTTCTCACCAGACACCGATTTTGTTGTGTTCTCGATGTTGGCGATCATCTCGCTTCAAGTTCCTTTCGGCGGTACAAACGCGTTCGTTGATCCTAAAACCAAGCAATCTTTGCGCTCTTTCGAGACGTCCATTTTCGCTCGGAACTTTACCCTCCTCTCGCGACGGTTGGTTTTTCGCGCCTCGTAATCCTTCCTCCATGATTTTAACGAACTCCTTCTTAACGTACTTCTTCCTCGTTTACGTCGTTCTTCATTCTCCGCTGCTTTTTCATCGTCGCTTCGTCGTCGAAAGAAGAACGTTCGATTTTGCGTTGAACAGAAACGCACATTCTATCTCGCGTCTTCTGGCATCTTCGAGTGTAGCGAGCGAAAGAGCAACGATTCAACTTTTCGCCGTCGTTAAAGTCGTTCGCCTCGTTATTAAACCGTGGTTTCATACTGCGTGTATTCTTTTCTCGGAAATGCATTGATATCATCGACGCGGTATCGCAGCGCAGAGTCGTCGTAAAGCTTCTCTCTGTCTCTCATCAGTCCTCTCTCATCATACCTCTCCCTCCGCATCATTTAAACTCTTCCTGGCGATTTCTAAATCTCTCTTAAATTCGTAAAACTGCGATAACGTGAGTTCCATTTTGATTTCTCTTTGTTTCCTCTTCTGTTGTTGTTGTTGTTCTTCATCGTCCTCTTCGTTTTCGAACACCAATCTTACGTTGACTCTCGAGCGGATGTCATCCCCGTCGCCGCCTTCCTCTTCTCCCTCTCCCTCTTTACTCATACCGAAAGACTTTGACGAGGAAACGGCGCTGGTGAGGACGAACGACCAGTCCACGCGGACGAGCTTGTTGAAGGAGGCAGACGTCGCAGTGGTGGACATGTTCTGTTTATGCGCGCGTTTCGCGCGCATTAGATATGAAGTACGTCTTGGGATTTCCCCGCATAAATATCGAACACCTACGCGTAGAGTCACGGACGCATAAACATGTCGACGGCACTCTCTGCGCGGGCAAGCTTCAAATGCAGCGGGTATTCTCCCGTTTCTGCGCGTAAAAGGAAAAGAACGGAGACTTTGAGACGGCGATATTGCGCGACGAAGACATCATTTTCATTGGAAAGAAATCAAGTCATCGGGGACACGGACATCCACATCGCAGACGTCACGCTCGGCACGATGACCTTCGGGAAACAAAACACGGAAAAAGACGCGCACGAACAACTCAATTATGCAATCAAAGAGTTCGGGGTGAACTCCATAGATACGGCGGAAATGTACGCCGTTCCTGCGGACGCGAAAACGCAAGGGAAAACGGACGAATACATCGGTTCGTGGTTGAAGGAGAAAGACGTGAAACGAGAGGAGATTATATTGATGACGAAAGTTGCCGGGAGGAGCGAAATGCAATTGAGAGGGCGAATTCCCGGGGAGGAGAACAGATTGACGGCGAAACAGATGGAATTAAGCGTGGAGTGTTCGTTGGAGCGACTTCAAACGGATTACGTCGACGTGCTTCAACTGCACTGGCCGGATCGATACGTTTCGCTGTTCGGAGGCGTTCCTTACGAAAGAACGAGCGAACGCGAGGACGATGTTTCGTTCGAAGAACAAGCTGAATGCATGTATAGACTGATTAAAAGCGGGAAGGTGAGATACTTTGGAACGTCGAATGAAACGACGTTTGGCGTTTGCGAGTTTGCAGCGTTGGCGAAATATAAGAAAGAACAGTCCCCGAAGATGCAAACGATACAAAACGGGTACAATTTACTCCAACGAATCGCGTTTGAAACCGATTTAAACGAAGCGTGTTCGCCGAAGAATCACAACGTCAGCTTCTTAGCGTATTCTCCATTAGCCGGCGGCGCCTTAACCGGTAAATATTTAAAAGCATCCGAACCGCCAAAGAACAGTCGATTCACGCTCTTCCCCGGATATATGGCTCGATTCAACGAACCGCGATTGAAAAACTGCTTGACGGAATACCAAACCTTAGCCGAGGAAAGTGGCTTAACGCTGACCGATTTATCCTTGCGTTTCGTTCGAGACCGCGATTTCGTCTGTTCGAGCATCATCGGCGCGACGACCATGCCCCAGTTGGAGGAAAATTTGAAAGCGTATACGCAACCGCCTCTCGGAAAAGACGTCGACGATGAAATCGAGAGAATTTATAGAAAGTATAGAGACCCCGCGCAAAGCACGAAAACTTCGTGATAAACTAGAGAAGAGATTATTGTAACAACAAAAGAGAAAGAGATCTTCGTATTGATGAAAATGTGCGAAAAATATCAGAAACAAGACTAATCTGCACCACAAAAACGAACGCTCTTTCTCTCTCGCGCAAACGCACAAACACACATAACACATCGACAACCAAAAACTACCGCATACATATTCTATTTTGTACAACAGCGCGCATTTTCATCGCGACGCGGAGAAGAATGTCATCTCGCGATACGACCGACGACGAAGAGATTGCGATTGAGATGCAAAGGCAACGACGGGGAGTTCGTACCAATAACAACCCGTTCGCCGGGGCACGAGATGAAGGAGACGAAAGAGAAGAAAACTTTTCGGTCTTACGACGAGCGGTGGAGGAAGCGCAGTATCCGAGCTATCATCGAAACAGCGCGCAAAACGACGAAGAAGAAGACGACGACGACGAGAAGATTAAGAAGAAGAGTGATTTTAAACAGCCAAAACCCCCCTCGAAGGCACGAACTTCGTCGTCGCAACCCGCGGTGGACGAGGACGAGATCGACGATTACGCGCGAACGTTAGGGGCGAGCTCTACGTTTTTCTGCCCGGTGAGTTTAGAGTTGTTGAAAGATCCGGTGGTTGTGAGAACCGGGCAAACGTACGAGCGAGCGAGCGTGGAGGACTGGATCCAGAGAGGCGGAAGGACGTGCCCGGCGACGGGGCAACCGCTCGCGGAAGCGAACGAGTCCATCGTGAGGATGGCGCCGAATTTCGCTCTGAGAAGCGCCATACAAGAGTGGGCGAGGAGGACGTGTCCGGAGATTCTGAACGAGTCTGGAGACGTGAGAGGTTTGAAAGGGTCGCCGGTGGTTGGGATGACCGAGATGCGACTGGTGAGCGCGGCGGAGTTGAGAGATATCGAATCGAATCCCACGGCGCCGCCGGTTATCGGTCGTCGCGGAGATACTCTTAACGATTCGAATGCCAGTGCCTCTACGTCGAGGAGATCGACTATTGTTCGCCGGATGATGAGCCTGTCGAGCGCGGTGCCGACCTTTATCGCGAACGTGAACAGGGAAATTACCAGGACTCAACACTTTGTAAATCAAACGCAACGACGCGTTTTTGACGCAATCGACGGGAGAAGGAACCCGTCGCGGAATAATGATAGCAACGATAGTAACACGAACAGCAACAACAATAATGGAAGCAGCAGCGATAATAACAACCAGCAACAACAAAACGGAAGCTACTGGATGCATAACGAGGAGATCCCTCCGGAATTACCGTCGACGTACCGATCGATACAGACTGGTCCGCCCATTCGAAGAGGCGACTCGTGGTTCTACCCGGTCGCGCCTTCTCGAGACGAAGCGGCGTTCCACGAACGTAACAATTTTGGATTCAGAAACCCGCAAACGCACCAAAACTGGATCGAGATAAGGCGAGACGGCGACGCGGTCGAAACCGCCGTGGCGTACCGAGTGAGTCTGAGATTACTTCCCGTCATGCGAAACCAGCAACACGTTCGATGGGTATTCCTCTTTGCCGTGTTACTCTCGATGATGTACGGCGTTCAGATTGTGTTTTGCAACTCAGCGTCGTGGTCAACCGATGGCAACGCCTTCATGGGGCCGTCGAAGTTTGAAATGGCCAAATCATCGTGCATAGCCGGAAATCTAGGTTGGTTAGTCACGGAGAAGACTGAAATTTGGCGCTTGTTTACGTCCATCTTCGCGGTCGGGAACGTAGTGACGTTCGTGATCACCTTACTCGCCCTCCTATTCATAGCGGCTCCTATCGAGAGAAATATTGGTGGGTACATCGCTATACCGCTATTTTGCGGCCCGTTCGTGGGTATTCTAGCGTCCACGTACTTCTTGAACGACCACGTCACCACGGGCGGGTTATCCTCCATCGCCGCCATCCTTCCGCTGTGCTACGCGGATTACTGGAAAACGAAGGAGTTATCCTTCATACACTGCTTTGGTTTCGCGATATTCATCATCGTCATCTTATTCGGTTACTCGCCATTTACCGATAACCTGACGCAATTATTCGCCTTCCTCTTCGGCGCGGCTACCGCGGGGATTTATTACAGTCCAGAACGACCGTCGTTGACCTCCGAACAAGTCAAAAGCGCCCAAAGCGGCTTCGCCATCCTCCTCGGATTCATATTCGTGCTCCCATTTCTCCTTCTGTGCGTGGGTAGCCCGATGAAATCTGGAGGATTAGACACGAATAGCGTCGTAGACGGCTTCGCGTGCATGCCGTCGGAAATGATGGGTTCTTGCCGAGACGACGTGTTGACTTGGCAAGAATACTACGGGATTCCGCCGTCGCCGGAGGCGACGCCGATCAGTCCCCCGTTGCCGTCGCCGCCACCGCCACCGCCGTCGCCGCCGCCGCCGGACTAGTCGTCGTTCGTGTGCAAAGAAGAAGTCCAGAAGAAGAAGAAGAGGAAGAAGATCTTTGTAATAACAATGCGCATACTGTAATATGTAAATTTTCAGAAAGCTTTCCTCACTTTTTTGTTTGATCTCCTCCATCACCTAAATTCACCAAAAAGGAAGCGTTTTGACCCGGCGCTCGCGCGCACACACTTTCTCTCCGAGACTCTCTCTCTTTTCTGCGTTCAGAGAATATGTCTGGGATCATGGAGCGCGGGTTTTTCGATCGCGGGAGAAAGAGCAGCAAAAAAGAAGAAGAAGAAGAAGAGCGGCGATTCCAAGCGCAATTGAAAGAAGCGATGGAGAAATCTTTGCAAGAAGAAACATCGGAACCGTACGTGGAAGATCGATCGCAGATGGATCAAACGATCGACCAAGCGAAAGAACGATTCATGGGGGAAGTGGGTGCTTCGAACACCGGAAATGTCTTTCAGGCGTTGAATGAGAGCACCGGTGATGGTGGTGGTGGTGGCAATTTTAGAGTTGAAGAGGAGAAAGAGGACTGGGTTGTCGGAGCGCATGAGTCGGTGAAATCATCATCGGGCGCTTCTTCGAACGGCAGTACCGCGTATAATATTTTGAAACACATGGACGTGTTTAAAGTGTACTGGCAAGAATATCCAAACTCGATATCTGGCGGCGCGTATAAAGCGGACGTGTACGACAAGGACGATCAGACGATGACGTCCGTGCGCTTGGCGCCGGTGGTGAAGCGGAGTAAAAATTGGAGGAGAAAAGATGGTCCGTTGACGGAAAAGGAGCACGAATTGACCGAGGGGGAGAGACGAGAGATTTGCAAAGCGAAAGTGGAGTATTTCAGGGAGCTTAAGAAGGAGTGGAAGAAGAAAAACGGCGGTGGCGGCGAAGAGGGGGAGGAGACAGCTTACAAGTTCAGGATACAGCATCCGACGACGAAAGAGCCGCACGAGTTTCGGTACTCTCCCGCGAGCGGTGAAAATTTGGGAGAAGCTGGCAAGGAGTTCTTAATTCAGAATAAGTTTCCCACCGATAAGATCGAGAAGTACGCGGAGAAAATTGTCAAGAAAATGCTACTCGTCATGGCTGAGAAGAACGCAGGGCCGGTGCGAGCTCAACCAGAAATCCGAGTTCCGACGGATGAGGATAGAAAAAGAATCGAAGAGTTGTTGTGGCCAGGGAGTGCTGCTTCTGCTTCAAAACATCGCCCTGCGCGTGCGGAAAGACAATCGCCTTCCCTCTCCATATCGGAGGGTGCTGCGACCCAAAGAAAGCCTTCACCACCTGTCCAAGAAATAAAAGCTCCGACGAAGACGACAACCACAAAACCTACTCTCGCAAAAGAAGCATCGAGTAACAAAACCAGCAACACTACCAAGACTAGGAGTTTGGCGCAAATCTATAAATTTAACGCCCACGATAAAGATGCTCTCGTGTATATGGTGAAAGAAAGTCAAAAGTTAAAATATAAGCGTGGGAGTTTTAAGGACTTTCTCGAAGAGAGTACCACTCTAAGAGAACAAATGAAGAGAACGCAAGACCCGAACAGACACGATTGGAAAACTCTTAATGAGTACGTGCTAACTCTCAGTGATGCGCGCGTGAAGGACTTGTACGGAAAGTATGAAATCTTCGCCAGCGGTGGAGCATTAGCAGCATGGAGGCAGGATTACGAAAAGTACGAAAAGGATGAAAGAAAATTGATTGAGAAGAGGCAAAAACAACAGCAGCTGATGCAAGTGCAACAACAATCGCAACAACAAATTAAGAGCATTATTGAAACGCATTTTGTGAGCGATCAACCCCGAGGGAATTACCCCCCTATGTCCTCCTCCATTTCGGAGCAGGAACCTCGACAACCAACGCCAGAGGAGCAGGTCCAACAACAACAAATTCGCGGTACCCAACGCGGCATTGCGGAGCAGGAACCTCGACAACCAACGCCAGAGGAGCAGGTCCAGCAACAACAAATTCGCGGTACCCAACGCGGCGGTACCGTATCTCCACGTTCTCCTCGTAAAAATAATCACAAGGTTTCAAACGCGCAACCATCAAGCGACGATTATACCATAGCGGAGTTGAGGGAAGAAATTGAAATCTTGAACCGAGAGAAAAACGTCTTGGAACTGGAAAACAACCATTTGAAGAGCGAGAACTTTATGTTGCTCAAAGAGAATGAAAAAGTAAAACGCAACAACGAGCGATTGCTTAAAATGCAAGACACGATGGTAAATTTACAACAAAGGCAACAAAAGCCACAACCACAACCACAACAACCGTCGGTATGGGGTCTACACATACCCTCTATTCCATCCGCCGACGACACTTCATCAGTCTCCTCGCATACCAATAATAATGGATTCGGGAGCAATGAAGCCCAACAAACGAGAAACAACGAAGCGTTCGAAGAAAGCCCGTGGTTAGACGACTTACTCAATGAGGAATCGACGCCGCCACACCGTTCTACCGCGAGTCTACCACCAGGTTTTGAACACGCCATTCACACGCCAGAGAATGTCGAACCAGGAGGAGCGTACACCACGAAAACACCCACGGGGTGGGGACAACCACCGTAAAAGTATCGTACTTTATAACTAATAACAACAAAGACTACAGGTACCTAGACTAAAATCAACGCGTATCTCTTCCACTTCCTCTCTATACGTGCGCTTTATACTATTTTTACTCCTGGCATTTTAAGCACATCAATCTTCATCGTTTTCTGAGAAGGGTACGAAGATATCGCCGCCATGATCGTATCAAACTTTTCCCCTTGAACTTGCAAACGAATCATCTCTTCGCCAGACCCCACGGAAACGCCGCCGTAATCTTGCGTTCGCGTTTTGATTTGCGCCGATATGGCCAAGATTTTATCTCCTTTCCGAATCAATTTCGTCTTGGCAGAGTTTCCTTCGGAAACGACTTCGACGACGACGATGCCACCTAAACCGTCTTCTTCGAGGATTAATCCTAGGGGTTTTTTTACTTCCACGGAAACTCGAGTGCAGTTCGCCGGAATCGCATCATCTTGTTCTCCTTCTTTTCCTTCTGATGGTGATGACGCGCAAGCGGCGTATCTTCGTTTCGATTGATTTTTCGAACGATGCGAGGAAGAACACGTCGCGGAAGAGGAAGAAGTCACGCGAAGCTGATGGGGACAGTGCTGCGCGAACATTTTTAACGTTTATTTCGTCGTCGTTTACTCGGGAACGAAGAATAAATAGTGTTATAGAATCGTAAGTATCACGTACTTACTAGCGCGTTAAAGAGTGTCGTTTGTGGTTACTTTTCAACTGCTACCGGTACCTCGCTAATAAATTAATTGAATGAAATCTCCTCCGGATGCATAAATCCAGCGTCGGAGACGCATCTCACGCTACACAAACCGTCGCTACGAATTTCAACTCTCGTTATGGACCCGTTGTATAAACTAAACCGGAGCCAAGCTTCTGGGGGGAGCTGAAGCAATCGAAGGAGAGAGTATCGAATGACGTTCCCGTGACACACGACGATTTCGTGCGTTGTTTCTTCTTGCGCGGCGGGGGGCTTATTAACCACTTTTTTTAGCGAAGCCGCTCCTTTGTCGTCATCTACTTCGTTCTTTTCTTTCGTTTCGCTTTTTCTCTCTCGTGCTGTTGACTTGTTCACGTCTTTCGAAACGTTCTTCTCGTTTGTTTTCGGGCGATGGAAGAGCCACCGAAAGCCGGCTTCAATGCGCGCGCCATCTCGAAAGTACTCCGCTTCCGATGGTCCACCATAGGGCGTCCAAGTGTCTGGTTCAGGACGAATAGGTCCGCCTTCTCGTAACAAATCGGATTTTTCTATCGTTTCAATCTCTTTAAAGAATTCATCGCGTATGATTTGTGCGGTTTCTTCTGCTCGAGTCATCGTCGAGGAAACTATTCGTTTAGGCGTCGTGCCTTTGGGAATGATATCCCGAAGGCGTTTACCGGCTAACGAGGCTTGTTTCTTCCCTAAATCGGTCAACGTGTGTTTCATATCGTCTTTGCCTTTTTGATTGAATTGTCCGTGTCTCACTAAATGAATGACTCGCGTCGATGTCGTCGATGTAGTTTGCGCGCTCGAATGCATGCGATCCCAGTTCTGATCCCATTTTGTTGATCTCGTACTATTATTTTTACCGTTATCCTCGTTTTCTTTCATTATACTTGGTATGTTCTTGTTTCCGATCGCCACGCCTTCGCTCGAGGCTAACGTCGCCGAGGCAGCGAGAGCAGCGCACGCTGCCAACGAGGTATGTAGCGTCGTGCGAAACGCTCGGTGCATCATCGTCTCTCCTGTTTAAAAGAAATAATAAAATACGCGTCAGTATGACGATGAAGCAGAACGAAAGCCACAAAGGCAAATGACTGTTTTCTGTTGCGCGATGATGAAAGGCTGCTACTGCTTCGAACGCAATCCATTGATATCTCAGAGAGTATGGTCGTATATTCGTCCACATTGGGTGTTCGGAAAAGTTTTTGAGTTCTGTATAGTTTATTCTTCACGGATATCTCATCGATTGCGTTCAACGCATCATCACCATCATCATCATCAATCAAACAATCAAGCCACGCCGTGTGTGCAATGCTATAACACGTTCGTTTCATATATGCGTCAGTTCGCATCAGGTATGTAATCCTCAGCGTACAAGGCACTCAGAGTAGGATTGTTCATAAAAGGTTTTTCGTCACCCGCATATATGTAAACGCGTATTATATACACGTTATTTTCATCCGTCGAGCGCGCGCGGCCAAAACCAAAAACGAAAACAAAAACGAATGTACCAGAAGCTCTAGGGATGAGACGTTACTGACAAACGAATAAACCGCTTTACTTAAGGGTCACTTTATGGACGCGGAATGGCTCAGGTTTGAATCATTTGCACGAATGCGGTCAAACTCGAGTAAAGTGAAGCGCCCAAAAACAAAAACGATGAAATAGGTGGACAACAAGAACAACAACAACAACAACAACAAAGAAAGAAGTCTCCATTCTCGAGATTTTTAGTTTCATGCTTATAGACCCTGAACAAGTCCGCAATCAAGTGAACTATGCCTTGAGATTATCTTTCATCGACTTCCATTTTTCTTCTTCCACACAAATTCGCGCAACGACGAATGCATACATTCCGCGCGCATACTACATGAAATCAGGTTTCAAATGTTCTTCTCATAGCTTGCGCTCCGAAGGTGTCCTAAGATATATTTTTGGAAATCATCATCTTTCGTGTATTTGTGTTGCGTCGTGTGCGTGCGTTTGCATCATCGAATCGTCGTTGTTGTTCTGCACCAATCTCTCGCAAAAGAGAGTCTCGTACCTCCTGCGACGAGCGAAAAGAAGAACAAGAACAAGATGTCAGTATCTATATAAACGCATAAAATCATCTCAAAATCGACATCGAACCAAGAAGGAGAGAAGAAGAAACACGTAAACGCCTCGGATTAACGAGATTCACAAGTTTTGATAATCAGAGTATTACGTCAGATGGTACGGACAAGTGTGCTTCCTCATAGGCGTATTTTTCTCTCTTTCTCTCTCTTCCACCCATCTCCAACAAACACCAACAAAACGAGATATATATAAAAATGTCCAACGAAGACCGGGCGACAACGGGAGCGAATGTAAGAATACTCCCAACGGAAGCGCTTAGAGGCGACATCGTTCTTTTACATCTAGGCGGCGGTTAGCGCTGTCAAAGCCATGGAATTATAAAGGCAAGACAGAGACTCTAATGACGCACCCGCCAAAGTACGAGGGAAAAATGCATTTGTGTTTTGGCGAATGAATGAATGAACGAGAGACAAACGCGCGAACGAGTTAAAAGAAAGGAGAGAGAGAATAACGCGTACCTCTGCTGAGAACGATATAGATATATAGAGACTTATCTCTCGCTCAGATTACGAAGAGTTGTGCTCTATAAATAATGAGGACACATTCGACCAAAACGCTCGCCTTTTTCTCTCGCAAAACGTCTGCTGTTTTTGGCGGCGGCTTTTCTCGTCATTCCTTTTCTCTCTGTTGTTTGAGAGAAGAGCGTAACGCGCTTTACTTTGACAGAAGATTCATTTTAACACGACGAATAAACGATGAGTGATGACGAGAACAACAACGAGAGTCACAACAACAACGACAGGTTGCGCATCGAAACGACGCTGGAAGCGACCGAGGCGTACACCGGCGCGGTAGATGTGGACGTGGGGAATCTTTTGGTCTCTGAAACGAGCGTTTTAGAGCGAGAGAAATTCAGCCTCACTGTTGGATCTTTGACTCGAGAAGAGAGAGACGAAAACATCAAAGCGCACGCGAGAGACGTGTTGCAACGATTGGTGAGCGATTTGTTCGCGTTGCCGTCGGAATCGGACGTGAACGGAAGGTTTGCGCTTTTGCCACCCGGGGAGACGAAATTTCCTCGGAGTTTGCCTTTGCCTTCCATGGAAAAGCCGAAGACGAAGTGGGAGCAATTCGCGGAGGAGAAAGGGATTAAGAAGAGGAAAAGAAGTAAAATGGTATTCGACGAGCAGCAAGACGAGTGGAAGAGGAGGCACGGGTACGATCGGGCGAAGGATTCGACGAAGATTGCCATCGTCGAGGCGAAACTTTCGAGCCGAGCGGGCCAGACGGAGGATCCGTTTTTGAAGGAGAGGAAAGATAAGAAAGCGAGGGTGGAGAAGAACGAGATGCAGAGGAGGCGGAATTTAGGGGAGCAAGTGAAAGAGAAAGGCGCGGCGGCGTTGCCGGCGACGTTGAGGTTAGCGATTGGTGCGGGGAGTAATAATAATAGTAGCGGCGGCGGCGGTAAAAAAGGCGGCGACAACGGAGGAGGCGTAGGCGCGAAGAGTTTAAAGAGTAAACAGTTGGTCAAAGACGTGCAATATAAAGTGGCAACGTCGACGGCTAGCGTCGGGAAGTTTAACGCGCCAATTCCCGGCGACGAAAAGATTAAAGCCAGAGGCAAACGACGATCGTTCGCGAGCAACACGGACGACAAAAACACGAAAGCGCAAGAAAAAGCTTTCGTCGAGAAACTCATCAAACGCGAAAAATCGAAGAAGACGAGCGAAGGCGTGGACGTGGGATTAGCGGCGAAGAAGATGCAAAAAGAGCAAGAGACGGAGAAGAGGGAAGGGAAGAAGCAGAAGTTGATGTCGAAGAATAAGAAGAAGAAATGAAATAAATGTTAGCCTGATGTTTTAGAAAAACAAAGAGAGACAACAAAAGCTTGTAGTAAATACTATTCGAGAACAAAAATAATGACGCGCGCGTCCAAGCATCCAATCAAGTGCGACACAAAAGCGCGCTCTACATGCATTGACACAGTCTAATCATTATCCGGATGCAAAAAAAGAAGGTGCCACCGTGGATTGAACACGGGACATCAGGATTTGCAATCCTACACTCTACCACTGAGTTATAACACCTCGAATTACAGCCACAACCCTAATTCCATAAAAAATAACAACTATTAATCAATGAACATTTTAGACATTTTTGGCGAGAAGTTAAAACGGCATCAAAAAAATCGGAATCTCACTCCATCACACCGCTCTCTCGAGGCTGTGCGATACGCTACACTTAGGGATCTTGGTATAGATCGTGTGTATGATCATTATTATGTGTGCATTCAATTACAACTTGCAAATACTACTAGTAAGCAATACATTTCATCATATATATAAAATTTTCCAGTCGTCGTCGCTTTTATTTACAAAAAGAAAAGAGTGACAGCGGTTGTGATACCCAGGTAGATCGCTTTACCTCTCAGCATCATAGTCGCAAGACCAGCGACGGACGAAGTGGTGGTGGTGGTGGTCGTCGTCGTCGTCGTTGACGTTCCATCGGAGGCGAGGTCCGAAGTTGTCGTCGTCAACGTCGCCATCGCCGACGCCGTGGCGCCAGGCACGACCGTATCTTCGGCTCCGGTAATGGTGTAAAAGGCCATGCATCCTTTATCTTCGTGCGTCAAGAAATGGCAGTGAACAACTTTCTTTCCTGCGTAACGATCAACCATAAAGTAATAATTGTCGATGGTCACGCCAGTAGGGCGGTATACGACGTCGTGCCAATCTCCGTCTTGGTAGTAACCAGAAGCGTCCGTCACGCCTGAAAGTTGAAAAGAGTTCACGTGAATGTGCAACGGGTGTTTTTCGTTTCCATTGACGGTCCATTTCTGTACCGTACCGAGAGCGACTGAGCCGAGAGATGTGTCTTTGTCCACGAATTGTACGTTGTTCACGCCGCAACCACCATCTGCCGCAGTGAAAGTGACACTTTGCGTCACCGGCGTTGGTAACCCGGCCGGTTCGTCCTTCAACGTCTGCATTAAGTATGCGGGTCTTTTCGGATTAAATTGCGAAATATCATCGTAGTTTTCACCAGTCGTCACCGCAGAATCATCCGCGACAACGGTGATGGTGAACAACTCGCCAGCAACGTAACCACCGCCACCGCCACCGCCGCCGCCGCCGGGGCCGCCGCCTTGAAGCAAAGATCGACGTCTTTTCTTGGCCGCAGCTTCGGCGGAAACCGTCACGGTCCCCAAACTTCCAGTGCATCGCATCATCACGTCCGCTCTGTTACCAGGGGCCAAGTATAACTTACCATCGCCCAAAGCTCTTGGTGCCGGAGAGACGTACACGCCATCCTTAGCCAGTAAATACCACTCGCACGATTGCCCGCTCGTAGCGCCGTTGTGCGAAATGATAGCGTCTATATCGGTGGCCAAGAAAACCGTTCGGATTCTCGTCCATCGGTTCAATTTCACGTCGTAGTTCGGCTTGACTTTACCGTTCACAAAATAGCCTTTATAACCGCCGTCGATTGAATCATCAGCAGAAGTCCAAACTTCACCGGGACTTTCGCTCGCGATCGACTTCAGCGCCGCTAAATCCATGTACGCGATAGCCAAAGGACCGACCTCGTCGGCATTCAAAATCGCACTCGGCACTTCATCCGCCGCATCTTCAACAATCATAAAGCCAATCATGCCACTTGCCGCGTGCAAAGAGGTCGAACCGTGATGGTGCGCGTGATACCAAAACGTCCCCCCTGCGTGGTCGCTTGGAATACGGTACGTATACGTTCCACTTTCTCCGGGTTCTACGGTAGAAAAGACATCATCCGCCCCCGTATCTGGACTGACGTGCAAACCGTGCGTGTGCAAATTTGTCTTTTGCGAGTAGTGATACCCGTTTCCTGAAACCGGGTGCGTGCAGTCAGCCATAGCACACGTCGCCATTTCGTTCTTGAGCGTCACCGTCACCGTATCGCCGGCTTTGAACCTCAACGTCGGCCCGTGTTGCAAAGTGTCCAAACTCGTCGTGTCCACGTTGTAACCTCTCAGCTTCATCTTCACGCCGATGGCGGTGTTCTCGTACGTGTACTCAGACACCGTGATGGTCGTCGTCAACGCGCTGTATTTTATGAAAATATGTGTGAGTGTTACGTGCTTTTTTGAAAAAAATGTATTTTGTCCTCCTATTTACTTTTAAGGTTTTCCAATTTCGCGCGCGAAAGGAACGACAGAGAGAGAAGTTCGAATCGATCGACAGAGCGACGGATAAAAAGAAGAGAAGCATCCGTCGTTTCGACGTTTTGCGCGTTTGGCGTTCGCTCTCTTTTTTAGCGGCTGTAAAAGAGAGAAAATTTGAAAGAAGAGAAAAAGCGTCGTTTCGATGCATGCGGAAAAGAGATATTTATACACGTACCCGCCCGAGGATGGTATTTCGGTGATGGCCGCGCGGACGCCGACCGCGATCATCGCGAAAGTTAACGCGAATAGTTTTTCAACGATCGACATCTTTGCGGGAAATGCGCCCATATCCAAATATCGTTATTGGATGTTTGCGTAGGAGTATAAATAATAAGCGTGTACTGACTGAGGAATTTGGAAAAAAGGGCAAAATTTACCAAATTTTACTGCTTTTACTTGCTGCCTTGCCTTACAACGCTCGCGAAGCTCACTTTCATTTTCTTCACAACTTTCCCGTGTTGTTGTTCTTCTCTCGTCCTTTCGCTCTCTTTGTTGTCGTTTATGCTATCTAATAATAAATCTTTTTCTTCTTCTACTTCTTTCTGGACGACGCTCGGCGCGAGCCTCGGCACCGGGAGCGACGAGGCTTCTTTCTTATCACCATTTTCTTCCGTCTTTCCTTCTTTTACTTCTTCTTTTATTTCTTCTTTTTCCTCTTCTCGAGCTCTTTTGTTGTTGTTGTTGTTGTTAACATTTTCAGCAGGAGGAGCAGGTTGTGTTCCGGGCACACCGACCAACTCAAACGCGCTCTCTTCGTACTTCCCGCCTTCCGGCAACGCCCAACTCGGTATATCTTTCTTCCGTAAAAGTTTGATTTGCACCCCCATGCCGGGTTTCCAATTTACAGAACCCGTCGCTCGATCTATGTAATTACCAACCGTCATTTGAAAGTTCTCAATTGCCGGGTTCAAGTTGATTTTCTTCTTTTCTCTCGCGTCGCCACTAGTCGTGGACGGATTTGGAAACAACCCAAAAAAGACGTTGCAGTGCACCTCCTTGTCTTTTTCCGGATCGTAAAATTTCTTCACGCCCGGGTGCGCCATCATCGCACCTTCCGAGAACGTCTCCACGCCTTGCACTAAGTTTTTCAGTCGACTGCCGACCCAACCTTCCCATTTCTTAAAATCTTCCTCGTTGTCCGCGGTGATGATGAGCTGTAAATACGTCTTATACTTTGCGAAAAACTGCACGTCCGACCACACGTCCGTCCACTTCGCCTCACCAATCAACACTTTCCCAGTCACAATCTTTCCTCTCTTGAATTCTCTCTTCAATACCTCTAACGTGGACGAACTGACGTTAAACGTTGAATTCTGTGCCGGGTACGCCGGCGTGATGATTTTCATCAACTGGTACCGTTCCGGTTTGTTTACTCGTTCGTCCCAATGTCTCAACCCGGGAATCTGATCTTTCGGTGCGATGTCTAAACTCGTCAGCATAACCGGCGTCGTCCACACCCAATTGTCCCAAATCTGGAAAAAAGAATACACCAACATGGACGCGCTCGCGTTGGGATATAATTGGCACACTCTGGCGACTAAAATCGCCAAATTCACGCCGCCAAAGAAGCCGACGACGTTGGAATACACCCCTCTTCTCGCCGCCCACAACCTCAGCGCTCTCAAGGCAATCCTATACTCCGAATGGTTCGTCACTAACTTCAACAAACTATCCGCCACTCGACAACCGGCTAAAGACTTCACCCCGGCGTCGTCTAAACCGTGTAAAATTTTCGCCGACAAGACGTCTAAATCTAAAGGCACGTTCGAGTACCCGGGTAAGGAACAATACGCAACATCAATCTCAAACCCTCTAAACTCGGTCTTCAATTCTGGCACGACTGCATCTGGCACCGCTACAATCTTCTCCGTCCCTTCGTGTTTCCTCATGTAGTCATAAAACGACCCTTCGAAATCGTCCTCTTCAAAGCCAAAGAAGTCCTCCGCGCGATCGATATGCTTCGGTCCAATGACTAAAGAATCAATATCCGCCGCCGGACCGTGCACCCCGAGTCGATACGATCCAAACGTGTACAAATTACACCGTATGGATTCGTCCGGGTGACCTTTCGAGAGCGATCTGGTCCGGATCCAATCTTGCAACATTTCGTTCAATTCTCCTAAAACTTCCTCTCTCCGAGTGCACTCGCTCTGAGATTCGTACACGTCTTCCAACTTTAACAAAGAGTCCAACTCTTTGGTCCGTTTGATATCCAACGCGCCTAAACCACCGGAGGAGGAGTTGTTGTTGTTGTTCTCGCCGCTGACTCCTTCGTTGTTGTCCACCATCATTTTTGTATATATATAGCGCGTTCGAAAATGATGATGTTGATGTTGAAAATGAAGCTTCTTCAGGAGTCAATCGTATCACGATTTCTTTTTCCAACACAGAGCAGCAAAAGAAGAAGAACACAAAGAAGACAGAGATAAAAGTCTCTCTCTCTCTCTCTGTTTACTCGCGCAAAGCACGCGCTCTCTCGAAAAGAAACAGAGGAGAGAGAGAAGGAGAGAGAGAGAGACTTTTGATGAGAGAGTGATGCGACTGTTTTTTTCTGAAGAAAAAGGATGATGTGTTTTTAAAAAAGAACAGACAGACAGAAGACTGGAAGAGAGAAAAACAGAAGAGCAAAAAAAAAAAAAAACTCCATTTTTCTCTCATCACACAACAAAACACAAAGAGAAACTTTTTTACAATAAAGTACATTACCTGGTACCTCACGCGTTACATACCAGCATCGCACAAAAGAAGAAGAAGGAGAAGAGAAGAGCAGGAGTAGCAGTATTAGTAGAGCGGTAGAATACAGAGGCGAGCAGAAAAGTGAATGATCCGATTCTTCTTCAAATCGACGGTGTTGATTTTAATCCTGTTGAATCTGATGGCGTTTTTCGTCCGAAGGAAACAGTTACGACGAAGAGATTATTACGATGATGGTGTCGTGGGTTTTGTCGATGACGATGCGTATTTATACGAGAGGAGCAGGAGGAAAAGCGATGGAGGAAGAAACAGAGTTTATAACGACGACGACGCTGAGTTGTTGAATGCGGAAACGAAGAAGCGCGATGATGATGATGATGATGATGCGCACGTTCGCGTTTCGTTTCCAAAACCATCGACACCATCACCTCCTCTTCCTCCCAAAGCGCCTCCTCAAATGCGGATTAGCCCCGAGTGCGATGGTTTGCACTCGTCGACGATCCAACCGCACACGGAATACGCCGGCGACGTCGTTCACTGGGGCGATACGAACGATCAACCGAACGTGGAATTGTGCTGCATGCAGTGCAAGATGACGAAGATGTGCAACGTGTTTGTGTTCAATCCGGAGACGAAAAAATGCTGGTTGAAGAAACAGAAAGAGTTGTACGAAAACGTGGAGCCGGGGACGATGGCGAAAGGGGATAACGTCGCGTGGACGAGCGGGACGATTGGGCCGTACAGGAAAAGGGAGGTTGGGACGGATGGGGTGATGAAAATGCAGGACGTAGTAGAGAGCGAGAAGACGAAAGTAGTGGACGTTAGAAGAAAAGAGCCGAAGTTACCGGTTGGGCAAGAGACGAGGACGAGAGAGTGCGGGTCGCCAGCTGTAGATGGGTACGCGCACGTCGAGCCTCCGTGTCTGGTGAATTCAATCACGAATAAAGAATTCGATAGCACGGAAACGAGTAGATTAGAACAAATCGCGTGGATTGAAAAACACGCCTCGTACGACGGATTAGCCGTGAGATGGGGAATCGGGCACAAAGCGGCCACGGCGGAGCAGTGCGCGCAAAAGTGCCGAGAACACGTTCCAGGGAGAGGTGGTGGCCCGTTCAACGATCTCCCGTGCAATGCATTTGTCTGGTGCGACATAGCCAACGACATTTGTTTCGAACCCGACGCGCACGTGCACACGGCTGGCGACTGTTGGTTAAAATTCACCGAAGTTCCCGAACGCGTCGAAATCAACCAAAGAGGCGCGAACGACGATCCTTTCGATGGGTTTCTGAACGAGAACAAGTTGACGTATAAAATGCGACACGTGAAAGCACCGGAAAAAGTGCACTGGACCAGTGGCGTTTTGTTACCGGAAGGTTGGATCCCGTCCAACGGTACTTTAGGACCTCGAGCGAAATGGTGACGGCGCGTTTTCATCTTCGAGAAATATAGAATTCGATTTT